>Ga0116193_1000869_pt1 | contig 26831 bp, 25 predicted proteins | sample AD_UKC115_MetaG_FD_89892 | JGI IMG/M metagenome (GOLD analysis project Ga0116193, IMG submission 89892) | Active sludge microbial communities of municipal wastewater-treating anaerobic digesters from Hong Kong - AD_UKC115_MetaG | ecosystem: Engineered > Bioreactor > Anaerobic > Digestate... | reverse complement strand
GCATGGTGTCCTTAAGCTTTGTAAGGTATGCAATAACCTCTTCCGCGCTTCTGAAATCAGGTTCGGAAACTATCTCAAGCAAAGGCACGCCGCAGCGGTTGAAGTCAACCATGGTCATTCCCGTAACAGGGTCATGAACAAGTTTTCCGGCGTCTTCTTCCATGTGTATCTCATGGATTCCGATTGTCCTGCCGCCGTTCGCGGTTCTGATATCAACACGACCGTTTCTGCAGATAGGGTAATACAGCTGCGATATCTGATATGCCTTCGGCAAATCAGGATAGAAATAATTCTTACGGTCAAACTTGTTCTTTCTCGTTATCTCGCAGTTCAGCGCAAGCCCTGCCCTTACCGCATAGTTGACCACTTTTCTGTTAAGCGTAGGCAGCGTTCCCGGCATTCCCGAACAGACTTCGCAGACATGCGTATTGGGCTCACCTCCGAATTTTGCGGAACAGCCGCAGAAAATCTTGGACTCTGTCGCAAGCTCACAATGAACCTCAAGTCCTATAACCATCTCGTAATCTCTCATAAGCAATACCTCCCTCAGCCAACGTCCGGCGTCTGCTTCTCATACGCCCTGTCCGCCGTCGCGCGCTGGTAATCGGAAGCAAATCCCAGAATCGTCTGCTCATCAAAATGCTTTCCGATGATCTGCATTCCGACCGGAAGTCCTTCGGTAAAACCGCAGGGAACCGACACAGCCGGAACTCCGCAGATATTAATCAGAACAGTGCAGATATCTCCGAGATACATCTTAAGCGGGTCAGACAGACTCTGCCCTGCCTTGAGCGCCGGCGTCGGCGCAACAGGGCCTATTACGACGTCATATTTGGCGAAAGCCTCATCAAAGGCCTTCTTGATAAGATTCTTTGCCTGCAGCGCCTTGTTATAGTATGCGTCATAATATCCGGACGACAGAACGAAATTTCCCAGCATAATTCTTCTCTTGACTTCAAGCCCGAAGCCCTCGCTCCTCGACCTTATGTACAGTTCGGTCAGATCGTCGATTCCATCCGGTCTGAAGCCATACTTGATTCCGTCATATCTTGACAGATTCGAACAGGCCTCGGCGCACGCGATGATGTAGTACGTCGGGATTGCGTAATCCATTATCGGCATGGGGAAACGCTCTACCGTAGCGCCCTCGCTTACGAAAACGCTGACCGCGTTCATAACGCATTCCTTTACGCCGCTGTCGATTCCCTCACCAAAGTACTGTTCCGGAATGCCGATCTTCCTGCCCTTGACGCTGTAACCGGCAAGCTGCTCCATATCAATCTTCCGGCTGTTGACAGACGACTGGTCCCGTTCGTCAATTCCGTTTATAACATTGAACATTGCCGCAACATCCATGACATCTCTTCCGATAGGTCCTATCTGGTCAAGCGACGATGCAAATGCAACAAGACCGTATCTTGATACACTCCCGTATGTCGGCTTGAGCCCCGTAACACCGCAGAATGATGCCGGCTGTCTTATTGACCCGCCGGTATCGGATCCGATTGAAAGCGGCGCGAGCCTTCCCGCCACGGAAGCGGCAGAACCGCCGGACGAGCCGCCAGGAACACGGCTGTGTCCCCACGGGTTTATCGTCGGTCCGAAATATGAAGTCTCGGTGGTTGAACCCATCGCAAATTCATCCATATTGGTCTTCCCGAGAATTACCATTCCGGCTTCTTTGATTCTTCTCACAACTGTAGCATCATACGGAGGAACGAAATCACTGAGCATCTTTGACGCGCAGGTTGTCTTTATTCCTCTTGTACAAATATTATCCTTTATGGCAACCGGAACTCCCGCCAGAACACCTTTCAGTTCTCCGGAAGCAATTGCACGGTCGGCTTCGCGCGCCTGCTCAAGGGCTTCCTCGCGGCACACTGTGATATATGAGTGGTATTCCCGATCTTTCGCCTCAATCGCATCGAGAAACGCTTTTGCGGCTTCAAACGAAGTCAGTCTTCCGTCTTTTATTGCCGCCCCGATATCGATGGCGGACATTCCTGTAATTGTATCTTCTGTCATATATTAATCCCCTCAGTAATCAGTCAAAGGTCTTAGGCACAAGTATGCTGCCGTCAGCGGATTCCGGAGCATTCGAGAGAACCTCGTCTCTCATGTCGCCGTTTGTGATAATATCCTCCCGCATGACGTTGGTAACTCCCGAGCTGTGGCTCAGCGGCTCAACTCCCGCAGTATCAAGCTCGTTAAGCTTATCGATATATCCGAGAATATCTCCCAGATCCTTCTGTGTCCTAATCTCATCCCCCTGTTCAAGCCTGATGCGCCCGAGCGCTTCAAGGTACAAAACGAGATCCTTTGTGATTTCCATATATAACTCCTTCAAGCCCATATCAGTGGGCATTCTAAACTTGAATTCTAACATGCGGAACAGTTTAAGTAAATAAACACACCTCCCACAACAGTTTCTCCTGCCGTGAGAGGTGCATGTAAAAATCAGATAAATCGCGCTTAGGCGCTCGCAATCAGGCCTTGACACTCCGATGCGTCAGATTCCCCGCATTCAGTTGTCGTCTGAGCTGTCTTCAGACTCATCCGGAACCGGTTTATCCGTGATATCTGATGCTTCTGAAGCATTTGAACCTTCAGAATCATCGGAAGCCTTCGCTGAAGATGCATTGTCTTTCTCGGCAGCATCGCCGTCTTCTGACTTGTCAGACGAAGAGCCGTCTTTCTTTCCGTCCTTGTTTCCTTTGACAACGAACACGATCAGGATTGTAACTACAGCAACAATCGCGACTACGCCGACAATAGCCAGAACTGTAAGGATAATGGCTGCGGTCCCTGTACGTACTGAAGGTGCGACGGCTGCTGCGGTGGTGTCCGCAGTTGATGTGTCGCTGGCTGTGACCGAAGCATCCGTAGATGCAGCATCGGCAGCTGCAGTCGGAACTGCCACTGCAGGCGCGTATGTGTCATCTGTATGGAAATCATATGTTCCGGCATCCATGATATCGGACACTTCCTTGCTCAATGCGGCAAGGGCTATGGAGTTAAGCTGATCATCAGTTGCCGCGGTGGTTCCGAGATAGCCGACGACAAAGTATCCGTAATCTTCCGACTTGACAACAGCCATCTCGCCTTCGGTTCTTGCCGGGTCATAAGCCCAGTCTTCAAACTCCTGTACAAAGTCGCCCTTTGTTACAGCGATATCATTTGTCTCGGCTACAGTTCCGGCATCCACAAGTGCCGCAGCCTTTGTGGACAGATCGTCCGTGCTTGTACACTGTGAGAGAAGATCGTTGGCAGCGGACTCTGCTGATTCCAGAGTAGCGTCATCTGAACCTGAAGGGGCCTTGAAGAGCGCATATCTGACATTCGGAATGTTCTTGTCGGAATCGGTATAAGCATAGTCGCTGCAATAGTTCTTTGAATACAGATCGGACAGATAGTAGTAGTAAAGCGTATCACGGAAGGCCGCCTCGTCCATATCAGGTCCGTAGTAGAGCTTAAGGTAATCATCAATACTCATTCCGGCAGGCTGCGCCGTGTTGGTATTAAGATTGTCAATCATTGTATCAATCTGGGTATAAGTATCGTCTGAAAGTTCAAGACCTTCAGATGCGGCTATATCGCAGATAATGCATGTGCTCTCCAGCATGTTCTCGGCATAGTCGACGTAGAAATCCGCATATGTGGAATAGGTGTCTCCGTCATATGATGCCGCCAGATCAAGATAGCCTTCGGACGTTGTCGGATAGTATCCGTTGTACGCATAATTGCTTAGTTCGAGAAAGGCATTGATAAAATAGAAGTTGGATTCATAGATCGGAATGTCTTCGCCGTTGAATGAATACTGATGATTGAGAAACGCATTTAACTGACTCCCATACATGGTATCGAAAGAAAGGTTCGACAGATCTATGGTGGAAGGGGTTGACGTCTCAGATGCAGTCTCATCCCCTGAAGTCTCTGATGTTACGGCAGCACCCGAAGTCTCGGTTGTCTGTGTGGTCGCGGTCGTATCAGAACTCGATGTCGTCTCATCCGCATATACAGACGCGACAGGTACCATAAGCATTGCCGCAACACACGTCGCTGCAACTGCCTTTTTAAAATCAAACATAAAAAATAACTCCTTAAAAATGGATACGCAATAAATAATACGCCTGTCTTCTCCAAAAGAATGTGTTAATTTAGCGGTATTTATTACAGATTTTATTTGGTAATTCGCTTGAAATCCGCCATAGCGTCAAGAATGGTGTCATCCATGTCGTAGTACCTGTACTTGCCGAGACGGCCTCCGAATTCAACATGTATGTCGTTCTCGCCGAGCTCGCAATAATCAGCGTAGCGTTTGTTGTTCAATTCGTTGTTTAGCGGGTAGTACGGCTCATCTCCCCGTTTCCACTCAGCCGGATACTCGCGTGTAACAACTGTTCCCTTGCCGGTGCCGAATTCAAAATGCTTGTGCTCGATGATTCTGGTATAAGGTGTCTCGGCATCGGTGTAATTGATTACCGCGTTGCCCTGGAAATCGTCAATCTCCGGCATGAGCTCAGTCTCGAATCTGAGACTTCTGTACCCGAGCTCGCCCATGCAGTAACCGTAGAATTCATCAATCATTCCGGAGTAGATTATCTTCTCCGATATTGCCGAGAGTCCGTCTCTTACCTTAAGAAAATCAGTGCCGGTGCGGACTTCGATTCCTTCGAGCATATTCTCTATCCAGCCGGTATAGCCCCCTATAGGTATGCCCTGATAACTGTCGTTGAAATAATTATTGTCGTATGTCAGACGAACCGGAAGGCGCTTGATAATAAACGCCGGAAGCTCCGTTGCCGGTCTGCCCCACTGCTTCTCGGTATAGCCTTTGATAAGCTTGTTATAGATGTCCGGGCCGATGAGTGAGAGCGCCTGCTCTTCAAGATTTGAAGGCGTTCCTGTGAATCCTTCGGCTATCTGCTCATCAAGCTTTGCGCGGGCCTGAGCCGGAGTAATGACGCCCCACATCTTGTTAAAGGTATACATGTTGAACGGCATTGAATAAAGCTCGCCCTTGTAATTTGCCACGACCGTATTTGTATACCTGTTGAACTGCGCAAACCGGCAGGCGAAGTCCCACGCCGCCTTGTCACTTGTATGGAAAATGTGCGCACCGTATCTGTGTACGTTGATTCCGTTGACAGCTTCCGTATATATGTTGCCGCCTATGTTGTTTCTTCTGTCAACAACAAGGCATCTGTAGCCTTTGTCTGTTGCTATTCTCGCGAACGTCGCGCCGTAAAGTCCTGCCCCGACAATAAGAAAATCAAAATTCTTCATTTATCAGCCCTCCGCTAATAATATATCACTGTCCAACCCCGAAAAGCTGCGCAATTTCCATTGGCGTATCATAATATCCTACGTGCGGCCACTCATTTATATCCTCGCCTCCGAACCGGCCGAAACCGAAGCCGTATGACACCCCGCAGAATTTCACTCCGGCCTTAAGCGCTCCGTTGGCATCGTGTTTCGAGTCCCCCACCATGAGAATGGAATCGCGCGAACCGGCTCCGAGCTTCGCTATGCAAAGTTCTATTATGTCCGCCTTGGTAAGTTTGCCCTCGTAATCCGAACCGTAAATCAGATCAGTGTACTCGCCGAACCCGAATCCTCTGCATATTCGCTCGGCATAATCCTGCTTCTTGTATGTCGCTATCGCCGTCGGTATGCCGCGTTCTCTCAGGAAAGCAAACAGATCGTAGATACCGTCATAGGCAGATGCCTCCATCAGATTGAATTTGGCATAGCGCTCGCGAAAATATCCTACAACCTCTTTGAGCCTGTCACCTGTTATTCCGAAATGATTCTCCATGCTCCACTCCATCGGCGGTCCGATGAATTTAAGAAGTTCTCCTTCGGACGGCATGGCAAGCCCGTACTTTTCGATCGCTTCCCTGCACGAATGAACGATTCCCGAAGATGTGTCCAGAATCGTGCCGTCAACGTCGAACAAGACTGCCTCAAAGCTCTGTCTTTCCATAATTATCTACTCCTGTATCTGCTGCATAAAGCCATAAAATCAGGAAAATCCGCGCAATCCGGAAATGCCTTCGTCACTCTGTCAAACGGTGAATACCGCAGGCAGCTTATAAATGGCTGGAACGATTTTCCCGCACATTCTACATCTTTTGCAAGCGCCTGTACAAGTTCAGGGACTTCGTTAATCTGCCCGCAGGTCCAGCGCGGTCCGCATGCAAGCTCCGGCGAGCAGTTCTCAACATAAATCGTCGAGACGGCTCTTATGTCTTCGCAGCTCAGACCCAGTTCAACAGCGTATTCGCCCTGCTCAAGCAGAAACTTGCCGTAATCTTCATCAAAATATTCAAGCCTGTGGATGTCGAAAACGAGTTCGCAGTTCTTTGCATCACCTGCAGCAATGCTGTATTTTCCGAAGGCGGCAAGCTCTCGAACGGGTCTGTTTTTCGCCGTAAAGACCTTATGAACATAGACCTGAACCGTTGCCTTTCCTTCGCGCCTGCCGGTGTTTTTCACTTTGAAACCCACCCTGATCTCATTGCCCGACAGACCGGCGCAGGCTTCCGCAATATCAAACGAGGTGTATGACATCCCGTAGCCGAAAGGAAACAGCGGCTCTGTCCGACGTTTCTGATAACCGCGATAACCTGCGAAAATTCCTTCACCGTAATTGCAGTGAAAAGAATCCGGATAGCTCAGATAACCCGGCGTGTCTTCATATTTTACGGGGAACGTCACCGGAAGAGCGCCCGACGGATTGACTGTGCCCGCCATTATGTCCGACAGCGCCCGTCCGCCCATCATACCGGGATAGAACACCGCAAAAAGCGCATCGATACTGTTCTCAAATTCTCCGAGCTCCACCGGTCCGGAAGTGTTCAGTATCAGGCATATTTTTCCGCTGCCGCGATTATCTGTCAGCTGTTTCAGAAGTTCGCGGGTTCCGGCGGTAAGCTTTATATCAGCCCGGTCTGTTCCTTCCCTCGCCTGCACTTTCTCTACAACAACGGCAGTATCGCCGTTTCTGAACCTGTCATAATCATCAAATGATACCCTGATGCCGTGCCTGTCCGCGAGTTCACGCGCGAAATTCGTGGTTCTCGGTGTAAACACCTGCGCGCTGCCGCCGCCGTAATCACTCATGCTGCCGTCGCCGCCCATAATCACCAGACCCTGCCATTCGCTCACAGGAAACAGTCCGTCTCTGTTAATCAGCATGACAATACCCTCGCACGCCGCGCTGTACGCTGCCATATCGCCCATCTCCATATATTGTTGATTGGTAATTGCTTCTGAGAATCTGACGCCTGAGTGTCTCCTGATAAGTCTTGTCAGTCTGGCGGCCGCTTCGTCAAGATGACTTGCGCTCAGACGGCTGTCCCGGACAGCAGCCTCAATATCTTCGTGCGGCCACGGTCCGGGCATGATAACATCGACTCCGGCCTCTATGCAGTCACCTGCAGGTCCTGTACAGGCGCTCCAGTCCGTCATCACCACGCCGTCAAACCCCCATTGCCCGCGCAGTTTATCCCTGATAAGCCATCTGTTCTCCGTGCACTTCACTCCGTTTATCGAATTGTATGCGACCATAACTGTCGAGCATACCCTGCTGCACGCTTTGAATGCCGGAAAATAGAGTTCCTCGAGTGCCCCCTCAGATATTGTCTCGTCTATTCCGACACGGTTTATCTCCTGATTGTTAGCTGCAAAATGTTTGACATTCGACGCTGTTCCCTGCGACTCGACGCCCTCGCACATCCGGGGTGCCATCTCGGCGCAAAGCACCGGGTCCTCCGAATAGCCCTCGAAGAACCTTCCGTTTCTGGGTTCTCTCAGAAGATTCACGTTTGGGGTTCCCAGCAGTACGTCTATCCCATACACCTTCGCCTCAAGTCCCAATGCCCTGCCGCATTCTTCGACAATATCCGGATTCCATGTCGCGCCGAGAAGAATTCCGGGCGGATAACATCCCGGCGCAACCTCTATCGCGCCGCATCTGTCCTTAAGTCTCGCATATATAGCGCTGCGGAGTTCCAGCTCACGTCCGGTAAGTTCCCCCTCACGGAAGAACTTTCTGGATACATTATCAAACTCTTCAGGTGTATAGCCTTTTCCTTCGTCACGATACAGCTCGTCAAACAGCTGTTCAAAGTTAATACCGGTTCCGCCGTCCTGCATAAGTATCTCGGGAATACCGTTCTCAGGCTGATTTCCGATTCCAAACGGCCCGGAGCCGCACACAAGACGCGCCTTGTCTTCAATTGTCATATCCATATCACAACACCGGCTTTCATAATGATTGTGATTTGATTATACATAAACAGAAGCTAAAGGTACCGGGATATCTGCGTTATCAGAACTTTCTGAAACGCTGATACCGCTCCGTGCATATTTTCGCGGCATCACAATCTTTATTGTCCGCGACAAATCCTTTGATCTGCTCTGAGAGCTGCGATGTAACATCACCGATGCTTTTGATGTTCAAGACTTCCGGCTCTGATATCACCCTGTCGATAATTCTGAGACTGAGCATATCATCCGCGGTCAGTTTCATCTCCGAAGCTGCCTCGCTCGCGCGCTTGGAATCTTTCCAGAGAATGCTCGCGTAGCCTTCCGGCGAGAGAATTGCATAGATGGCGTTCTCGAGCATCCATACCTGATCCGAGACCGCCAGGGCAAGAGCTCCGCCGCTGCCGGCTTCACTGATTACTATCGAAAGGATCGGTACCTTAAGTGTCGACATCTCGAACAGGTTGCGGGCAATTGCTTCGCCCTGTCCGCGTTCTTCCGCCTCAAGACCGCAGTAGGCGCCCGGTGTGTCAACTATGCAGATGACGGGGCGGGCAAACTTTTCGGCCTGGTGCATAAGGCGCAGAGCCTTGCGATAACCGTCCGGAGACGGCATGCCGAAAGAGCGCGCTATATTCTCGTTTGTGTCATGACCCTTTGATTCCGCGATAACCGTCACGGGCTGTCCGTCAACTGTCGCGATTCCCGCCATGATTGCCTTGTCGTCACGGACCAGACGGTCGCCGTGAAATTCAATGAAGTCCGGAAACATTGAGGAGATATAATCCTCTGCGACCGGCCTGTCTTTGCCTCGTGAAACTGTAACCTTATCCCATGCACTGAGTGCCGGCTTCTTCCTGCTGCGGTCGGAAGATGTCGCGGCGCAGGCGGAATGACGGCTTGCATCTGAAACGACAGGCGTTTCCGGATTGCTGCCCGTTTTTCCGGAAAGCCCCGGTCTGCGGTGCATTGAGAGTACTCTTGTGAGGTAATTCTTCATTTCAGGTCTTGCGACAATATCATCGACAAAGCCATGCTCCAGGAGAAATTCACTTCTCTGGAAGCCCTCCGGAAGCTTCTGCCCGATGGTCTGCTCAATTACACGCGGGCCGGCAAAACCTATGAGTGCTCCCGGCTCAGCGAGAATGATATCGCCGAGCATTGCGAAGCTCGCTGTCACGCCTCCCGTGGTAGGATCCGTAAGAACCGATATGTACAGAAGTCCCGCGTCGGAATGAAGCTTAAGCGCCGCGGAAGTCTTCGCCATCTGCATAAGTGATACGATTCCCTCCTGCATGCGGGCGCCCCCCGATGCCGTAAAAATAATGACCGGAAGTCCCGATTCAGTTGCACGTTCCACCGCGCGGGTTATTTTTTCGCCGACTACGGAACCCATCGATGCCATCATGAACCGGCAGTCCATTACGCATAATACCGCAGGATGTCCGCCAATCAGGCATTTGCCGGTAATGACGGCTTCGTTAAGCTGCGTCTTCTCTGACAGCCTGCGGATTTTATCCTCATAGCCGGGCGTACCAAGCGGATTGGCGGACGGCATGACGCTGTCCCATTCCTCAAAGGTATCTCTGTCCGCCACATCTTCAATTCTGGTTCCCGCGTACATGCGAAAATACGCGCCGCATGTAGGACAAATGAAATCGTTCTTGCGCAGTTCCTCGGAGAAAATCGTCTCGCCGCATGAACCGCACTTGTGGAACAGACCTTGAGGCGCGGAAGGCCCGTTCTGTTCCTGAGTCTGAAGCTCGTCAGGATTCTGATCCTCCGGCGTCTGTGTCTTCTTAAAAAAGTATCTCAGCTCCATATGCCTTGCACCTGCCCTTCCTCATCAGTCTCTTGACAGCTTGTCAATAAAATCAATATCTGTTTTACCGGCCACAAAATCCGGGTTGGTAATTATTCCGTACTGATAGTCTACGTTGTTCTTTATGCCCGTGATTATTACTTCGCCGAGAGCGGTCTGTGCCTTCTTGATAGCCTCATCGCGCGTCGGTGCCCATACGGACAGCTTGGCGAGCATAGAGTCATAATAAGGCGGTATCTCAAGACCGCTGTATACAGCTGAATCTATCCTTACGCCTTTACCTCCGGGAAGGTAAACCGATTCGATTTTTCCCGGACACGGCCTGAATTTATGTTCGGGATCCTCGGCATTAATTCTGACCTCTATCGAGTGTCCGTTGATAACCACGTCTTCCTGTGTGTAGGCCAGTTTCTCGCCGGACGCTATTTTGATCTGCTGCTTGATCAGGTCGATTCCGGTAACCCACTCCGTTATGGGATGCTCGACCTGAATTCTTGTATTCATCTCCATAAAATAGAAATGTCCGTCAGGTTCCAGAAGGAATTCCACAGTACCGGCATTCTCATATCCTACGGCTTTGCAGGCATTAACCGCCGCACTGCAGATAGACTCGCGAAGCTCCGGCGACAAAGACTCGCACGGTGTCTCTTCAACAAGCTTCTGGTGATTTCTCTGAATGGAACAGTCTCTCTCTCCGAGATGTATAACATTGCCGTACTTGTCGGCCAGAAGCTGAACCTCAATATGCTTCGGGTGCTCAACGTAATGCTCGATATACATCGAATCGTCTCCGAAAGCGTTATGTGCCTCCGTCTGAGCCGTCAGAAACGCCTGCTCAAAAGTATCTTTGTTTCGCGCGACACGCATACCCTTGCCTCCGCCGCCCAAAGATGCCTTGATCATTACAGGATATCTCGCGACTTCGGCGAGCCTCAGCCCGTCCTTTACCGACACTACCGCCTCTGCGCTTCCCGGAATCGTCGGGACTCCGGCATCCATCATTGTTTTCTTTGCCTGGGCCTTGTTTCCGGAAGCCGCAATCATATCGGAATTTGGCCCGATGAAAGTAATATTGCACCGCTCACAGATTCTGGCAAACTTTGAGTCTTCCGACAGAAAACCGAAACCGGGATGAATCGCGTCCGCGCCTGAAGTGATCGTCGCGCTGATAATTCTTCCGATATTGAGGTAGCTCTCCGACGACTGCGCCGGTCCGATGCAGATGGTCTGGTCTGCGAGCATCGAATGCAGAGCGTTTCTGTCAGCCTCCGAGCACACGGCTACTGTCTGTATTCCCATCTCGCGGCAGGCGCGGATAATGCGTACCGCTATCTCGCCTCTGTTTGCTATCAGGACCTTTTTAATCATTTTCGATATCTCCGGATAATTATTGAATAATTGCGAACTTAAGCGTTGCCTGGACTGCCACCTTGCCGTCCACGGTAGCTATTCCTTCGCCGATTCCGACCGGGCCTCTTACCGCCGTAATTCTGGTCTCAAGTCTCACGGTGTCTCCCGGAATAATCGGTTTCTTGAACTTGCACTTGTCTATGCCGGCGAAAACGGCAATCCTGCCCTTGAACTCTTCCTGTGAAAGTATCGCAACCGCTCCGGCCTGCGCCAGAGCCTCAACCGTCATGACACCGGGAACAATCGGCATGTCCGGAAAATGTCCGCGAAAGAAATACTCATCGTAAGTGAAATTCTTATATGCGATTGTGTACTCGCCGGGAACAAAGTCCTCTACCTTATCGAGCAGCAGAAACGGGTGTCTGTGCGGAATTATCTTCATTATTTCCTGAATAGTAAGTGAATTGGCCATTTTATAGTTCTCCTTGCAGTTAGTTAATCTTAAACAGCGGCTGTCCGAATTCAACGGCCGCTCCGTTGTCCGCGAGCACAGCGGCAACCGTGCCGTCGCAGTCGGACTCTATCTCATTCATCATCTTCATAGCTTCCACTATCGCCAGAACCTGACCTTTCTTCACTCTGTCGCCGATCTTGACGAACGGTGCCGCGTTCTGCGCCGGAGACGAATAGAATGTTCCGACCAGAGGTGACTTGATGATAAATCCTTCATCATCATCTTCCTCCGCGCCGCTGGCCGCCTCTGCCGCCGTGGCCATCGCCATGGACAGGTCAGGAATCGTAAGACCGGTAACCGGGCTTGCCGCAGGTGCGCTGACATAACTCTTTGCGCCGTGAAGCGTAATAGAGAACTCGCCTTCTTTATAGTCAAAACTCTCAAGTCCCGACTCCGACACAGCCTTGATAAGCTCTGTCATCTCACTCAGACTCATGCCTGCTCTTGTGTTTTTCTCTGCCATATAATCCGCCTCCTTGCCTCAGGCTTTATTCTTCAAACTTCTTGACTATCAGCGACGCGTTGTGCCCGCCGAACCCCAGGTTGTTCGTCATGGCGTATGTGATATTGCGGTGCTTCGGTTCGTTGAATGTGTAATCCAGATCCATCTCGCCTTCGGTTTCCTTTGAACCGGCCGTAACATGTACAAACGAGTCTTCGATTGCCTTTACGCACACGATGAACTCCACTGCGCCGGCGCCTCCCAGAAGGTGACCGGTCATTGACTTTGTGGAATTGATCGCAATGTTCCTTATATCCTCTTTGAAAGCGTATTTCATGGCTCTTGTCTCGAAAAGGTCATTATGATGAGTTGACGTTCCGTGCGCGTTGATGTAATCGACCTGTGAAGGCGCGATTCCCGCTTCCTTCATCGCGATAATCATAGCCATTCCGGCGCCTGAACCGTCCTCCGCCGGCGACGTGATGTGATACGCGTCGCATGTGGCTCCGTAGCCGGCAACTTCCGCATAGATATGAGCGTTTCTCGCTTTGGCATGCTCGAAATCTTCAAGAACAAGAACTCCGGCGCCCTCACCGATAACAAAACCGTCGCGGTTTCTGTCGAACGGTCTTGATGCAGTCTGCGGATCTTCATTCTGCGTAAGTGCAGTTAATGCCGTAAAGCCCTGGACTCCGGACGGACAGACCGCGGCTTCGCAGCCGCCCGCGAACATCACGTCGCTGTCGCCGTACCTGATTGCCTTGAACGCATCACCGATTGAGTGCGCGCCTGTCGCGCATGCTGTCACAATACAGGTGTTGATACCTTTCATTCCGTACTTTATGGCTATGTTTGCCGAAGCCATGTTGGCAATCATCATAGGAATATAAAGCGGAGCGATCTTGCCGGTTTTGGCAAGCTTGACCTGCTCTCTCTCATGCGCCTGCATGGAACCTACTCCGGAGCTTACGATAACGCCTACGCGGTAGGGATCTTCATTCTCCATGTTTATCCCTGAATCCCTGAGTGCCTCGTCAGCCGCTGCTATGGCGAAATGCGAGAACTCCTCCATCCTTTTCGCGGACTTGAAATCCATGTACTTTGTGACGTCGAATCCCTTGACCTCGGCGGCAAGCTTTACCTTAAAGTCTGTCGTATCGAATTTGGTAATCGGGCCGACTGCCGTCTCGCCTTTTCTGATGCCTGCCCAAAAGCTGCCGACGTCGTTTCCGAGCGGAGTAACAGCTCCCATGCCTGTAATTACAACTCTTCTTGCCATATTATCCTTCTCCTTTACATACACTTTGTTGACATATGTTTAAGTTCACATACACATTCCGCCGTCTACGCACAATACCTGACCGGTGATGTACGAAGCCTGCTCCGAGCACAGAAATCCGACCGCGTTGGCGATGTCCTCAGGTCTGCCGTAACGTCCGAGCGGAATAGCCGTCAGCATCTGCTCTTTGATCTTGTCCGGAAGCACAGCCGTCATCGCCGTCTCGACATAACCCGGAGCAACCGCATTGACCGTAACTCCGCGCGAAGCAAACTCTCTGGCGCAGGACTTGGTGACGCCGATTATCCCTGCCTTGGAAGCGGAATAGTTCGCCTGTCCCGCATTGCCCATGACTCCGACGACGGAAGAGATATTAACGATCCGGCCTGTGCGCTTCTTCATCATATAAGGAAAAACTTCATGGATGAAATTGAATGTGCCCTTAAGATTGACCGCGATTACAGCATCGAAATCTTCCGGCTTCATTCTCAGCACGAGCCCGTCTCTGGTGATTCCCGCGTTGTTTACAAGGATCCCTATGCTTTCGAAATCCGAAGCGATGTTTTTGACCGTATCCCTGACCTGATTAAAGTCAGAGACATCACATATGTACGGGCGGCATGAAACGCCCAGCGCCTTGATCTCGGCGACAGTGCCGTCAAGTGATTCATCTGCTTTTGAACATACGACCGCGATGTTATGACCCGCGGACGCAAGCTTCATGGCTATTGATTTGCCTATTCCGCGCGACCCGCCTGTAACAACCGCCACATCTCCGTTTGCCTCAATCATGATACATGCTCCTTTATGCTTATTGCTTCAAGAACCTTGTCTATGTCCCCGACGCAGCCTACACTTACGACTTCTGTCTCAGGACAGGTCTTTTTGCAGAAGCCCGCGATGGTTTTCCCCGGGCCAATTTCCACAATAAGACCGACGCCTGATTCCTTAAGTCTGAGCAGCGTCTGTTCCCAGCGGACAGGACTCGCCACCTGCTTTTGAAGTAAAGGTCTTATTTCTTTCCCGTCGGTTACAATCTGAGCCGTGACGTTTGCGATATAGGGTATCTCCGGCTTTTTTATGCTGATTTCCGCAAGGGCCTTCCCGAGTTCTTCACCGCATTTTTTAAGCAGCGGTGAATGAAAAGGTCCGGATACATTGAGCGGAACAACTTTTCTGGCACCTGCCCCGGTAAGGCGGACCATGGCCTCTTCAACCGAAGCCTTTCTGCCTGTAATCACAATCTGTCCCGGGCAGTTGTAGTTCGCGATATAACATCCTTCAATATCTTTTATCGCCTGCTCGATGACGCCGCTTTCCAGTCCGATAACCGCCGCCATAGCGCCCTCTCCGGCAGGAACCGCGCCTGCCATAAGCCGTCCCCTGATTCTTGTGATTCTGACCGCATCCTCAAAACTCATGGCTCCGGCAACCGTCAGCGCGCAATACTCTCCGAGCGACAATCCCGCCGCAATATCAGGCCTGACGCCTTTTGCCAGCAGGCTCTCCGTCATTATCATGCACGCCGTGACAAGCGCGGGCTGCGTATACTCGGTTATATTGATCTTTTCATTCTCTTCGAAAAGCAGTGCCCGCATATCGAGTTCCGCCGCCGCAGACGCTTTGTCCAGCATCAGACCGGCGCGGCTGTCCGACAAAACGAAGTCCTGCGCCATTCCTGTCTTCTGTACACCCTGACCCGGATAACAAAATGCAATTTTCATCAGACTTCCAGCTTTCTTCCGACAAGTTCATCAGCCTTCACGAACATCTGCTCTATAATAGTCTTTACCGGACGCTGTTCATTGACCATTCCGGCAATCTGTCCTGCCATGAACGTACCTTCCTTTGTATCGCCGTCTACGACGGCGCGTCTTAAAGAACCTACGGTAAACTTTTCGAGCTCCTCAAGTCCCGCGCCCTGTGCCTCAAGCTCAAGGTATTTGCTGGTGAGCCGGTTTCTTATCTGGCGGACAGGGTGACCGGTTGATCTTCCCGTTACCTTTGTCGATGTATCATTTGCCTTGAGAACCATGTCTTTGTAATTCTGATGAATGTGAACCTCATCGCTCGCGCAGAAAACAGTTCCGCACTGAACGGCTTCGGCACCGAGCATAAAGCTTGCCGCTACGCCTCTTCCGTCGGCGATACCGCCTGCGGCCACAACAGGAATGCTGACAGCGTCAGCCACCTGCGGTACAAGAACCATTGTCGTTGCCTCACCGATATGGCCGCCTGATTCAGTGCCTTCCGCTACAACCGCGTCTGCGCCGCAGCGTTCCATTCTCTTCGCGTATGCGACTGAAGCAATAACCGGTATAACGATAATTCCGGCATCCTTCCACATTTTCATATATTTCTCAGGTGACCCCGCGCCGGTTGTAACCACCTTTACCTTCTCCTGCGCGATAACTTCCGCAATTGCATCCGCACGCGGATTCATAAGCATGAGATTGACGCCGAACGGTTTGTCCGTGACTTCGCGGCATTTCGCGATCTGGTCTTTGAGCCATACCTCGTCGGCTCCGCCTACTCCGATAATTCCGAGACCGCCGGCCTCAGATACCGCGGAAGCGATATGATAGTCCGCAACCCAGGCCATGCCTCCCTGGAAAATAGGATACTTGATTCCCAATAAGTCTGTAATTCTTGTCATTTTACTGTCTCCTTGTATTCATGATGCCTGTATTAGAATTCTATGTAGTTTGCGTCCCACGTCAGTCCGGCACCAAAGCTTGCCATTACGAGCTTCATTCCTGATTTAAGCCTTCCGCTGTCCTTAAGCTCCTTCATGAGTATCGGGATGCTCGCCGATGATGTGTTTCCTGTGTACTGTATGTTCATAGGAAATTTCTCTATAGGAATCTTGAGCTTCTTTGATGTTGCTTCAATTATTCTTGCATTTGCCTGGTGAAGGACAAACATGTCGACATCGTCCAGACTGAAGTTATATTTGGCCGACAGGTCTGTGATTATCTTCGGAACCTCGGTCACCGCGAATCTGAAAACCTCACGTCCGTTCATATTGAATGTCGTGGCTTTCTCAAAGCCCTCCTCATCCCTGCGGTACGGCTGTCTCGCGTTCTCGCACCGTAGACATCTGCCTCTTATGCAGGATGTTCTCATTATGAATTCATTGCGCTTTCCGTCTGATGCCTTAAGAACCGCGGCTCCGGCTCCGTCACCGAAAAGTATGCAAATTCCTCTGTCCGTCCAGTCCAGAAAATTCGACGGGCATTCAGCTCCTACAACGAGAACGAGCCCGGCATTTCCGGACTCAATAAAAGATTCTGCCGCATTGAAAGCTGCGACCCAGCCGGGACATGCGGAGTTTACATCGAAACACCCGCACTCCTCGGTAGCGCCGACAGCTTCCTGAACTGTACAGGACAACGACGGAAATACCAGGTCGGGCGTCGTCGATGCCGTTACTATTAAATCTATGTCATGAGGATCAATTCCCGCGTCTTTAACTGCCATAACGGCAGCCTTGCACGCCATAATTGAAGTTTTTTCGTTGACCGGATCAGAAATATGTCTCTGGGTAATTCCGGTTCTCTCACGAATCCACTCGTCATTTGTCTCAACAAACTGCGCAAGATCATCGTTTGTAAGTATCTTCTCGGGCAGGAACGAACCCAGCCCAATAATTCTGCCTGTCATCTCTTTCGCCTCTTTGTCTTCCTCGCAATGCCTGTAATGTCTGCCGGGGTAGGTCAGGCAAAGCATTGACATTTACTTTGACTATCAAAGTTTTGATTATCAAAGTATTGCACAGGATGCCGTGTTAGTCAATAGAACAGAATGGCGTTTTTAGGCAGAACTCGTGCGGAACAAAAGGACAGATTGTGATTACAGCGCATAATAAAAGTCCGCAGGTATAATGCCTGCGGACTTCTGGCGGAGACGGTGAGATTCGAACTCACGTGCCGGTTACCCGACAAACGCATTTCGAGTGCGCCCCGTTATGACCTCTTCGATACGTCTCCATGCCGTACTATTATAACAACTTTAGTATTCGTGTCAAAACACTTTTTTCCATTGCCATGGACTTGACAATTACAAAAATCGAGATTATTCTATTCGGACAATTAAACAACCAGACAAAGGCTGTGATGAAGAAAGTCCGCAAGGATTCGGAATTTACAGAGAACCGCGATTTGCTGAGAAGCGGGTTTTCGAGAATTGCAATGGACTATCACTTCTGAGCCGGTACCCCGAACAAGCTTGCTTAAGTAGACAGTACCCGTTATACCGCGTTAAGGCAAAGGAGTTGTCAGACTTCGAAGAGGTGCACAATGGTGCACAAGTTGAGTGGTACCGCGATTTATTCGTCTCAACATCCGAATACAGGATGTTGAGATTTTTTTTGGTTTTTTTCTCAGGCATCCGAGAAGCAATGCATTTGCAAGGAGGCAAAAAATGGCAGACAACATGCAGACAAACGAAAGCAATGTTGAACTTAAGCTCGCAGAGGTCGCAGACCGCGTCAAAGGACTTAGAATGGACATGGGGCTTTCTCCCGAAGAGACAGCTGCGAAGCTTGAACTGAGCGTAGATGAGTATCTCGCTTTTGAGTCCGGCAGGCAGGATTTTAATTTTACTTTCATTTACAAATTTGCAAATCTCGCAGGCGTCGAGATATCGGATATCATGGAAGGTTCTTCACCTTCTCTGACTGAGTATACGGTTACAAGAAGAGGACAGGGACGCGAGATTACACGCCGCACCGGTTATAAGTATCTTCGTCTGGCATCGCGCTTCAAGAACAAGCTCTGTGAACCTTTCCGCGTCGTCGTTCCTTATTCTGACGAGGCTCTCAACCCGCCTTACCATCTTGTTACCCACAATTATCAGGAACTCAACATCGTAGTATCAGGCACGCTAAAAGTCATCATAGGTGATTCTTCCGAGGTTCTTCACGAAGGCGACTGCGTCTACTTCGATTCGACAAAACCGCACGGCGAGCTTGCTCTCGGCGGTGTGGATTGCGAATTCTACGCAATCATTCTGAATCCTGAAGCATGGGGCAAAGGAGAAGATTACAGTACACCATATAATTCTGAAGAACTTCGCACGGAAAATGTCACAAATGTTGACGCGGCGAACCTTGAGGATGCGGTATATACACACTACCTCAACGGTGTTCTCGACAAAGACGGTCACCTCGTCGATGTTGATATCAACGTTCCTGCCTGTAAGAAATTCAATTTCGCCTATGACTGCGTAGACGTAATTGCCGACAAGAATCCTGACAAACTTGCAATGCTCTGGATTGCCAAGGACTGCGTGACAGAGCGTCGCTTCACATTCGGCGACATGAAAAAGTATTCCAACATGACGGCAAACTACTTCAAGTCCCTCGGAATCGGCAAGGGAGACAAGGTGATGCTCGTCTTAAAGCGTCACTACCAGTTCTGGTTTGCCATGATGGGTCTTGAAAAGCTCGGAGCTGTCGCGATTCCGGCAACTCATCTTCTCCGCGAGAAAGACTTCGAGTACCGCTTCAAGGCTTCCGGCGCAAAGGGTATCTTCTGCACCGCCGATGACGACGCGGCCGAAGAGGCTGAGAGAGCAGCGGCAACCTGCGGCATGAAGGTTCTTGTAATGGCTAACGGCAAGCGCGGCGGCTGGCGCGACTTCAACGAGGAATTCAAGTCCTGTTCCGATGTCTTCGAGCGCCCTGACGATTACGCGTGCGGTTACGACCCTATGGTAATGTTCTTCACTTCCGGCACAACCGGATACCCCAAGATGGCTCTGCATTCATATATGTACGCCATCGGTCATATCACAACCGCCAAGTACTGGCAGAACGTTGACCCTAACGGCATACACTTCTCCATCTCCGACACGGGCTGGGGCAAGGCGCTCTGGGGCAAACTCTACGGTCAGTGGCTCTGTGAAGCACCTGTCTTCACTTTTGATTTCGACCGCTTCCATGCCGATGAGATTCTGCCGATGTTCGCCAGATACAATATCACCACCTTCTGTGCTCCGCCGACAATGTTCCGTTTCTTCATAAAGGAAGACCTGTCAAAGTACGATCTGTCTTCCCTCAAATACGCGGTAACTGCCGGAGAAGCTCTGAACCCTGAGGTATTCAACCGATTTATGGCGGCAACCGGAATCCGCCTCATGGAAGGATTCGGACAGACGGAGACCACCCTTGTTATAGCAAACCTTGTAGGCTCCAAACTGAGAATCGGTTCCATGGGTCGTCCTAATCCGCTCTATGATGTCAAGATTCTTGATAATGACGGCAATGTCTGCAAGCCCGGCGAGACCGGAGAAATCTGCATCAACACTCAGAACTACCAGCCAAAGGGATTGTTCCTCCAGTACTACCTCGCGCCTGATCTCACAAACGATGCATGGCACGACGGCTGGTATCACACCGGCGACACCGCATGGGCCGATGAGGACGGATATATCTGGTATGTCGGTCGTATCGACGATGTTATCAAGTCATCCGGATACCGTATCGGACCGTTTGAGATTGAGAATGTCATCATGGAACTTCCGTATGTTCTCGAGTGTGCGGTAACCGGCGCGCCGGATCCTAAGGGCGTACGCGGAATAGTCGTCAAGGCAACAATAACGCTTGTCAAAGGCACCGAAGGAACGGACGAACTCAAAAAAGAAATTCAGGAGTACGTCAAGGAGAAGACCGCGCCGTACAAGTATCCGCGTATCGTCGAGTTCGTCGATGAACTTCCGAAAACAATATCCGGAAAGATTCGTCGTACCGAGATTCGTGAGAACGACTGCAAAGCAGACGAATAACATTGTTACAATTGCTTATTCAGGCAGCAGAAAGGGGAGCCTTCGGGTTCCCCTTTCTGCTGCCGTTATGTCTCATTTATTCTTAACACACCTCCCATAATCCGTTCTGCAAAGCAAACTTTGTCCCCGGCGCAGACCCGCAAAAACCATCGCTTATGTGCGGCCATACTGACTCATATACTGTCAGGGCATTCATGACAGACGAGTTTATCAGCCGCCTCACATCCATAAGTCTGCCCGCGTCGCCACTACGCTCCAGCAGTATGCAGTGATTGCGGTCATACAGCAGCAGATCATCAACATCTTCTCTCCTAAGCACACTCCTGCTTATTATCGGCATTATAATATTACGCGGACTGATTACCGCACAGCTGACATCCTTCTGTCTGGCAAACTCAATTCCCGGCAAAACACTCTGTGCTTCGCGATACAGATCAAGTACCGCTTTGCGAACCACCTTTACCGTCTCATCCGAATAGTTCTCGGCAATCGGCGCGCCGACACTGAGCGCCTTATAGATATAACGGTACAGTATCATCTCTTTGTCAGGATGACAGCAAAGGAAAAAATCCATTACCGTCTGCTGTGCCTCAACCGTCGCGACATCTGCAATTACAGAGAACAGATGACCGGCATCTTTATCAGAAGTTCTTACATGTTCATACTCATAACCCGCGCCCGGGTCTATACGGCTCATGACATATTCGGGAATAATCTCTGCCGGTGTCCTGTGCCTCCTGAAACACAGCACCGCAGCGGTAAGAAAACCTCCGAACGTTCCGTCATATGTATATCTGTCAGTCATCATACCTGTACAATTCTCCCTCCGGCTTCCTGATGCGATAATTCTATCACCCTGCAGAATACATTTCAAACATTTGTTTGTTTTATTTGCGGGCTTGCGTACCTTTTATGGTACTCATACCTGCATGCCCTGTCCTCCCCTTACCCTCACCTTCATTTGCCTCGTCCTTTGCCTTCCCCGAAGCACAAAAAAAAGGGGCCCGGGCGCAACAATGCCGCGTCCGGTACCCGTTAAATTATCAAACCTTCTCAATACACCGGAATCCGCGATCCTGCGGATACGCAATACCGCAAATCGCAGGGGTCCGTCAGTCCTTAAATCCTTGGAAGTTTGAGCGTCTTGACGAAGTCATCGACATCTGCCTTCTTGCTCTTTCCTGAACTGTCTGTATATATGGAAATAACAACATTGTCCCTGAGATAGATTCCGCCGTAATAATGACCGTCACTGTAATCAGAGGAGTCGTCACCGTCTATATCGCCGTCAAGAAGAACATAGCCCTGGGAATCAGTCAGCATAAGCTTGCTGCTTCCTTCAAACTCATCATCATCTTTAAGATCTGAGACGTCATCATACATGTCTTCAAAATAATCATGAGCATCCTCGGCATCCTCAAAACGGATGTACACATAAGATACCTTATCGTAGTAATAAAGCTCATACTCGGTGTCACTTCCGTCAACTTCATCGCCGTCGTCATAGACAATGCAGTCGTCCTCATCGATACCTGCAACAGAATCAAGAGCATCAATAAAAACATCCTCGTCGTCAATCAGAGGCACACTGGAGCATCCCGAGACCGACAAAAGCATAACGCCTGTCATGGCACAGGCAAGAACCATCTTAAACTTCTTCATAATTACCCTTCTTTCATATAAATAGTTGTTTTCTTATATTACGGTAAATCAGCCTTTAATTCAACAAATTATGCTTATAAGACCTTGATTCTATAGTAATTTTTCTTGCCCTTGCGCAGAATCGCCTCGTCCGAAGCGTCAAAATCAGATTCCCTGAGAGCATAGAACGGGTCTTCGACAACCGCGTCATTGAGGTAAACACCCTTCTGCTGAATCATTCTCTTCGCCTCGCCCTTTGACTTGACTATTCCGGCGGTAACCATCAGATCTGCAATCGCAAGGCCGTCAGCCAGCTGCGACGCCTTAATCTCGGTCGTCTTCATATCATCTGATCTTCCGGCATTCTCGAAAATGTCCTGTGCGGTGGTCTGCGCTATCTCGGCAGCCTCACGCCCGTGAATAATTGCCGTAACCTCATAAGCGAGGCGTTTCTTTGCCTCGTTGATTGCAGAATCCTTAAGCTTCGCATAGTCCTCAATCTCATCCATGTCAAGGAAAGTAAGAAGCTTCATGCACTTGATGACATCAGCGTCGTCAACGTTACGCCAGTACTGATAGAAATCGTAAACAGAGAATTTGTTCGGGTCGAGCCAGACGGCACCCTTGGCGGTCTTGCCCATCTTCTTGCCCTCGCTGTTTGTAAGAAGAGTGAAGGTGAGTCCGTATACCGACGCCTGATCCTTACGGCGTATGAGTTCCATTCCTGCCAGAATATTGGACCACTGGTCGTCGCCGCCGAATTCCAGACTGCAGTTGTAATTCTTATGAAGATAATAGAAATCGTATGCCTGAAGAAGCATATAGTTGAATTCGATAAACGACAGGCCCTTCTCGAGACGCTGCTTGTAGCACTCGGCCGTGAGCATCTTGTTGACGGAGAAATGCGGTCCTATGTCACGCAGGAAATTGAGGTAGTTCAAATCGCGAAGCCAGTCCGCGTTGTTGACTATAAGTGCGCGGTCGTTTGTAAAATCAACAACCTTGCTCATCTGTTTCTTGAAGCACTCGACGTTATGGTCGATAGTATCAAGTGTCAGAATCTGCCTCATGTCCGTGCGTCCGGACGGGTCTCCGATCATTCCTGTGCCGCCGCCCATTAGAGCTATCGGCCTGTGTCCCGCCTTCTGCATATGGCTCATTACCATCATCTGTACAAAATGTCCCACGTGAAGACTGTCCGCCGTCGGATCAAAACCGATATAAAATGATACGCCCGGATTGCTGAGTAAATCGTATATCTCTTCCTTATGTGTAGCCTGCGAGAAATATCCTCTCTGTTCAAGCGTCTCGAAAACATTCTTAGCCATAACAGCCTCCAAATCATTTATATATAAGCCTTTGTATGATATTACCCGAGCCTGATAAAGTCAATTGCAGCAAGCGCCGCGACCGCGCCGTCCGCACATGCGGTGGTCAGCTGGCGGACCTTCTTCGTTCTGCCGTCACCTGCCGCAAAAATGCCTCGGACATCTGTCCTGCAATCCTCTCCGGCCTCAACATAGCCGCCGGACAGCTTAACGGTATCCCTGAAGTCCGCGGTCTTCGGTTCCTGACCTATGGCTACAAACAGACCGTCCGCTTCGAGCCTCTCCGTGCTTCCGTTTTCGCGATTCTCAAGAACCATCGAAGTGAGTTTTGGCGAGCCTTCAAGCGCAGTAATGACATACGGGGTTATAAGCTCCAGATTCGGCAGTGCCCTGCATGCCTTGAGGAGTGCGTCTTCAGCCCGGAATTCATTTCTTCTGTGAATAAGATAAACGTGACTTGCCATGGCCGCCAGATATATGGCATCCTCAACTGCGGTATTGCCGCCGCCGTAGACCGCAACACGTCTGCCTTTATAGAAAGAGCCGTCACAGGTTGCGCAGTAGGAGATCCCTTTTCCGATCAGCTCATCTTCCCGCGGTATTCCCATATGGCGATTTGCCGCGCCGACTGCTAGAATTACGGCTTTGCACGTTGCCGTGGCATTCGACTCCAGCGAGACCGTAAAGCCATGCTCCGCATCGCCGCCGATAGATGTCACGCGGTCAAATACAACAGTCGCGCCGAACGCTGTTGCCTGATCATACAGGCTCTGGGCAAAATCAAACCCCGATATGTGCGCAATTGCAGGATAATTCTCAACTTCAGGCGTATTGATTATCTGTCCGCCGTAAGCCATTGCCTCATAACAGACCGTATCCATTCCTGCGCGCCTGGCATATATCGCTGCCGACAATCCGGCCGGACCTGCTCCAACAATAATAATGTCTGCCATAACCGACTCCTTTAACTGTTTGAAATTATTCTCTCAAGACGTTCATGAACCTCAGGCATCGCTCTCTTGAGCGACAGTATTCTGCCGTCGCGGCTGATAAAACAATGCTCGCTCGTTCCTGTACATCTGACTTCCTGAGTAGCCTTATCATATACTTTATACGTGACATCAAATCTCACGCCCGTATATTTTGTGATTTCCGCGCGAATGACAACGGTGTCGCAATAGTGCGCCGGTGATTTGTAGCGTGCCGTAACGGCAACCACCGGGCTCATCACACCCTCCTTCTCGACTCCGGCATAACCAAGTCCTATATCCTCGAAAAGCCTGGTCCTGGCCTCCTCGTACCATCTTATATAATTAGAATGATGCGCAACCCCCATCTGATCGGTCTCATAATACTGAACAAGATGTTCGCACTCCGTCACTGCCGACATACCATTTGCCTCCGGTAAACATTTGCTATATTATACCAAAAGACATTAAAAAGCTCCCGCCCGTCAATCGCGCGATTGACAGACGGAAGCGACTTTCCGGAACGTCTACGGCATTAAGACAAATCCCGGCAGGACAAGTGTCAAAAAAGCAAAAAAAAGGGATAACGGCTTCCTTTAAGACTCCGTTGTCCCTTTTGATTGCTAGATTATACTCCTTGGCTTTCATTATTGCAAATTAAAATTTATAATACTCATCTATGGATACAACTGTTTTTATCTACATCATGGACTTCATCGGCACCGCCGCTTTTGCGATATCCGGAGCAATCGCCGGGATCCGCAAGAATATGGATATTTTCGGCGTCAATATACTTGCCGTTCTTACTGCAACCGGCGGCGGCATTATTCGTGACCTGATAATCGGCAGTACACCTCCGAAGGCTTTTACAAATCCTGTTTTCGTGCTCGTTGCCGCAATCACCGCGAACATCGTTTTCCTCACGGTCTTCTGGTCACATAAGTCAGGCGTAAAATTTTCCGGCAAGACGCGAGCAATATATGACAGGATTTTCTTCTGGTGCGACACCGTGGGGCTCGCCGCTTTTACCGTAGACGGCGTGCACGCCGGACTTGAGCCTTCACTCGTGTCGAACGCGTTTCTCATTGTTTTTCTTGGTGTTGTGACAGGCGTCGGCGGCGGTGTGTTCAGAGATGTTCTGTCACTTGAGATGCCCGTTATTTTCGTAAAGCATATTTATGCCTGCGCATCAATAGTCGGGGCAGTCGTAACCTATGTGTGGTACATGGCATCAAATTCAGGCGCGGCATCACTCGTTGCGGGTTTCTTCGTCACTGTCGTAATCCGTTACCTCGCGATGCATTTCGGATGGAATCTGCCGAAAATCTCAAATAAGGGAAAATCTGCCTGGTAGAAGCCGCCGATATTAACGTCAGTCCGGCTCAATTAAGCAGCACTTCCGCCCAGCAGCCTTCAAGCGGGATTCCGGGAACCGGGATGGCGCCGGCCTCTTCCAGAACGCTTCTGCTCTCATAAATATTCCCGCCGGCCGGCACCGGCGCAAGGTAGCATCTGATTCCGTCCGAAGTCCACTCCCTGACCTTTTGCGGCAGAATCACGCTGTTTGCTGTTCCGGAATGATAGCAGCAGATGATGATATTCCTGTAATATCCCGCGTCTATAGCTTCGTAAGGGTATCCCGGAACAGCCGGTATCACCAGTATTCCGAGTCTGGAACCGGAACGGACGAATTTCTCCGCGCGCAATCTGTAATTATCCCCGGAAAAATCAGTCTCACCGGCTCCATCACGGCCGCCTGGAAATCTGCCGTAATCGCCGTTGATGTCGGCGGCGGTAACAAGACTGCACGGAATTGCTTCAATATCACCGCCGGAGCTTTTCGAGAAAACAACATGCGCGAGACGCTTCCCCGTTCTCAGAAGCTCTATTGAGCCTCTGACATTTGCGTAAGCGTCGGTGCCGTCCTGATCCGGCGGCAGCTTGGATCCCGTTATGACAAATGGAATGCCCGTATAAGACAGGCATCTGACTGCAAGCTGCGCGAAAAAAGACATCGTGTCGGTTCCGTGCAGCACAAGAACCGCATCGGGGCTTATGTCTCTGATATCTTCGGTAATCTGTCTGATTGCGTCCCGGAAAGTACCGCACGTTGCGTTTTCAGAAGAGTATTTCAGTCTGCTGCTGAAGATGAATTCAATATCTTTGAATCCGGAGGCAAGGTCTCCTGCCGGATTTTTGGAATCCAGACGTACTATCCCGTCATCTCCGGTACATGAACCGATTGTCCCGCCAAATTGTTCAATAAGAATTCTCATTGGAATAACTCCGTCACACTTTTTATTGTAAAATGATAGCAGTATTTTATAACATGAGGTTTGGTATGAAAATAGTCAGCTGGAACGTAAACGGAATAAGAGCAATAGCCGGCAAAGGCTTTGCCGACACTGTTGCTTCAATGGACGCGGATAT
>Ga0116193_1000863_pt1 | contig 26861 bp, 31 predicted proteins | sample AD_UKC115_MetaG_FD_89892 | JGI IMG/M metagenome (GOLD analysis project Ga0116193, IMG submission 89892) | Active sludge microbial communities of municipal wastewater-treating anaerobic digesters from Hong Kong - AD_UKC115_MetaG | ecosystem: Engineered > Bioreactor > Anaerobic > Digestate... | reverse complement strand
TAAAACAACATTCTCATTTGGATGTGTAAGTCTTCTGACAGCTGAAGAAATCAAAGGCACAACTCCCGTAACAAAGAATATCTCTTCCTTTGCCACTGTCAGGCTGTGACGTCTGGACCACCATGAGATGTAAGCTTTATACCACTCGTCAGGAACGTAAGTATAGCCATAAGCAGCGCAGTTCAGGCGAGCCTTGAGGTCGGCCACTATTTCCGGAGCTACTTCAAAGTCCATATCGGCAACCCACATCGGGAGCTCACCCGGTGAGACCTTCCATTTCCATGACCACGTGTCACGGCGGTCAGGCGCAATATCAAATTCATACTGCGGAGCAGAGTCTGATTGTCCTTGTTTCATTGTTATCCCTTACCTGTATCAAAGTTCTGGTGCAATCACAGTTGTCCGGCTCAATTATAAGTTCGTCAAGTTCACGGACAGTTATTTTGCCCGATCCGGGGTTAAGTATGGAATCGACCTGACTGATCACATAGGCATCAATATCCTCCGAAAGCTCAAACGCGAGCTTTGTGTTGATAAGTCTGCAGCCGGTCATCTTAAGATGCCTGATGTAGCACAGTCCCTGATCCGACTCAATTGTACAGTTCACCAGCGTCAGGTTCTGAGTGTTCCATGCCAGATACTCGCCTGATATGTATGAGTCATAGACGGTAACATTCTCACAGTTCCAGAAACAGTCCTTGGTTATTAGTCTGCTGCTGCGTATCTCGACGTTATGCGCGCCGTCAAAAGCATAGTTGCCGAGCAGTTCGAGATGTGATGCCTTTATGTTTGACGAATTCATTCCAAAATAATCACCTTTTGCAGTTACATGATCCAGCGTCACACTGTCACATGACCACAAGGTCTCCTGGGCATCCGGAATAGAGGTATTTCTTATAGTCAGATCATGGCAGCGGCGAAAATTTTTCGGCGCTCCCACCATAGAATCATCAACCGTCATATGGTTGGTATACCAGACGCCGGAACGCGCAGTCGTATTCCAGACGCAGCTGTTGATGCTGATATTGTTTGAATACCAGACCGGATATTTCCACTGGAACTCACATCTGGCAAGCTCGATATCCGCACTCTCCTTGAGCGGCGACTCGCCGTCATGGAAAACGGTATCATATATCTTGAGTCTGCGGCCTTTATAAAGCGCACGCTCGCCTGAAAGGCTCTCCTGCCTTATCTCCTCATCCTCACGGCGTACAGGGTTAAATCTTTTACAATCACTCATATTTGAATCTCCTTTTGCGTAAGCTTACTACCTATGCAAAGCATTATCAAACCGTCAGTCACTAAAATTTCCATTTTTAACACACTGTTCAAAGTTAATCCTTTGTTTACTGTTAAACCATTTTTCTTTGCGTTATAATTTGATATATAAAATTAGTAGGAGGATTAATGGTATGCCTATATTCCAGGATGCAAAACAGAAGAACATCGCCAACTTCCAGAAGTCCATTGACGAGAAGAAGAACACGATCAAGAGAAATTATGACGAGATCGGTCACCTCTATTATGGTCAGTACAAGGATATAAATATCGATTGCACAAAGGACATCAACGCCAAGTGCGACGCTATTTCCAGTCTTAACGATGACATAGAAGAGCTTGAGATAAGAATTCTGCGTGAGAAGGGACTTAAGAGATGCCCTTCCTGCCGTACGGAGAACAATCTCTCATATGCTTTCTGCTTTAAGTGCGGTGCAAGATTTGATGATGCTGACGCAGTCGCTGCTCCTTCATCTGCACCTGTTCAGCCAGAAGCTTCTGAACCCGCAAAAGAGAAACCTGAAGCAGATGCACCTGCAGCAGAAGCTCCGGTACAGACAAACGCTGAAGTATAAGCAGGAATTATTACGACAGCCAATAAGACTTGAACCACAAAGCGCAGCCCTGAATTCAGGGTTGCGCTTTTCTGTTGTCTGCGGCATTATTCTTTGAAACATAATAATGCCTCAATAATCAGTGTGAATAACCCGCCCGTTTCTCGAAAATTGCCGCGTTATCCGCTACCAGCTGCGCCATTTTTCTGTAGCCGGACTTGCTCGGATGCAGATGATCGCCGCTGTCATATTCCGGAAGCATACGTGTCTTATCTTCAGGATCTGCGAGCGCATTATCGAAATCAACAACTCCGTCAATCATATCCGTGCTGCGTATCCATTCATTTACGTCATTTCTCAAAGTCTCGCGGAACGGGGCATATGTGCGCCAGCCTCCGATCGGAAGAAGCGTTCCGGCATAAACCTTATAACCATATGATCTGGCAAGCTTAACATAGTATGCAAGTCCTTCGGTAAGTTCGCCTGCCGTCGGAAGATCCGACATGGGACGGAAAGGATTGATATCCGTTCCGACCGGATGGATTATATCGTTGATCCCCTGCTGAATTATTACAGTGTCCGCCCCGTCCGTCGGTACTTCATGGGCAAATCGTCTGCTTCCCTTAAGTCCATAGGACTGATATGTCAGGCACGTATATTCACGAAGTATCCTTGAACCGCTGGTAGCGCGGCGAATAACCGACGTATCGCCGATTTGACGGCTCTTAAGCATGACAGCAAGATCATCGGGCCAGTTCTGTGCGGTAATTGAATCCCCGTAACAGACAACAGCGCGATTTTTCTTGTCGGTTCTTAAGGATACATTGCTGAGAAAATAGAAATAGTGTGTGGGACGCGAAAGCTCTTTGGGGAACGTCTCCGACCCGGTCAGGTTGCCGCTTGCGAACTGTGCTCCGTCAGACAGGGCTCCGCATGTAAAAACGCATGACCGAAGCTGAGTATAGTCTCCGAGATACATGGACACATCGAAAGTACTTCCGGCTTTGACATCAAGCGATAACTCGTCGGAACAAACCCTGCTTCCCGCGGGAATAACACAAGAACGTGACCCTCTGAATGTAACAGGAAAGAATTCTTTTTCGGCCGTATCATCAGACGGGTTCTTTACCATTATGCTTACCTGGCTTATTGTCACCTGTTCCGTGCCGCAGTAATTGTCGAATGTCAGTCTGACTGCGTCACCGTCAAAGGCCGAATATACAGGATATCTTAAAGTTATATCTTTACCGTAGCTCTCAGGACGCGCTTCTCCGACTGAGACTGCATTGCCCCAGATACTCACGAACCGTCTTCCGCTGTTTGCGTCTGCCATACTCATGTAATTATTTCTTCAGCCTGCGCGCCACTACTGCCAGAGTGACGTCTGTCAGAACAAGCTCTTCGTTCTGGTTATATACATCAATTGTTATCTCAACATTGCCATTGTATGGATTGCGGGGTTCAAGCGATGTAACGCGAACCCTGCCATAGACAGTATCTCCTGCAAACACGGGTTTGATCCACTCCATCGAAGTAGAACGCCCGGCTATGAGCTGCTCGCCGGCATAATCTGTCTCTTTGATATATCTGGCCCAGACCAGCATGAATACCATGACTCCCGGAGCAATCAGCTTACCGTAGCGCGTCTTTGCAGCACATTCCGGATCCATATGAATCGGTACAGGATCGTAGCCGGCGGCAAACTTTACCATCTCCGATTCCTCTATCGTAACTTTACTTGTGACGGCTGATTCGCCAAGCTTAATATCTTCGTAAAACAACGGTGTAACCTCTTCTGTCAAAATCCCGATTATTATATCATTATCAAATTGATCGGACAGGTTTACTCCTCACGTTCCTTATAATGATGAGCATCTTCAAGCATCATATCCTTTACCTTCATCAGGCGGACCTGTGTCGACCGTTCATTCTCGTCAAGCTTCATCGATATATAGCGTATGCCTTCCTCGGTCTCCGGAATGATGACATACTCAAGCGCATTGACGCGGCGGCGTGTCCGTTCAATCTCGGCAGACAGAAGCGAGCAGGCTTTCTCGGTCTCGGCAAGCTTAATCATGTCAGGCAGAACAGACGACAAAGAAGCGACAGCCTCGTCAAGATCACCGCTTGTCATACCGAAACCGTAAGAATATATATCTCCCGGATCCGCGGACTTATACCTGGCGGTAAATCTCGGGATATCGCAGCTCATAATATTGCGCGAAGAAGTGGTGATTGTTACTTCCTGCTTTGGCGCCATAAGCGCTGTGGAGAGAATCTGCTCATCCATTCCGGCTCTCGCTATAACAAAATCCTTGTTTGACTTGCCGATGGCTTCCTCAACGCGAAGCCTGAGATCCATATTCTCGCGCGCGAGATCGAGGAACTGACGCATCAGCTCATCTCTTTTATCCTTAAGAAGCTTGTGTCCGCGGCGCGCGGTTACCAGCTTGCGCTTAAGTCTGGTAAGCTCCATCCGCGTAGGATTTACAACTTTTGCAGCCATTACTTTGCTTCCTTGTATTTGTCGTAGTATTCGTCGAGCATCATGTCGCTGATTCGCTTAAGTTCCGAACGAGGGAACATGGTCAGAAGCTTCCACCCCAGATCAAGCGTCTCAGTGATACTTCTGTCAGTGTCATTACCCTGTGATATGTAGGTTTTCTCGAAAGCGTCCGCAAATCTCGCGTATATCAGATCCATTTCAGTCAAAGCCGATTCGCCGAGAATAGTCATGAGTTCCTTGGCTTCCTTGCCTCGTGAGTAGCAGGCGAAAAGCTGGTTCATGGTCGCGGCGTGATCCTCCCTTGTCTTGCCCTTGCCTATACCCTTGTCTTTAAGTCTTGACAGTGAGGGCATAACGTCTATCGGAGGCGTCACGCCTCTGCGGAACAAATCTCTTCCGAGTATGATCTGTCCTTCGGTTATATACCCCGTAAGGTCCGGAATAGGGTGCGTCTTGTCGTCTTCGGGCATCGTCAGTATCGGGATCATAGTGATGGATCCTGTGCAGCCTTTCTGTCTTCCGGCACGCTCATACATGGTTGCAAGATCTGTATACATGTATCCCGGATAACCTCGTCTGCCCGGGACTTCCTTGCGTGCCGCCGATATCTCACGCAGAGCGTCGGCATAATTCGTGATATCGGTCATAATAACCAGAACGTGCATGTTCTTGGCAAAAGCAAGATACTCAGCGCATGTCAGAGCCATACGCGGCGTTGCGATTCTCTCGACGGCCGGGTCGTTGGCAAGATTGACAAACATAACCGTTCTGTCAATAGCACCAGTCTTACGGAAACTCTGAATGAAGTAATCGGATTCTTCAAAGGTGATTCCCATAGCGGCGAAAACAACCGCAAACGGCTCATCCGTTCCGACTACCTTTGCCTGTCTTGCTATCTGTGCCGCAAGCTGGGCATGAGGAAGTCCTGAAGCTGAGAAAATCGGAAGTTTCTGACCTCTTACCAGTGTATTAAGTCCGTCTATTGCGGATATTCCTGTCTGAATAAACTCGGAAGGATATACTCTCGCAGCCGGATTCATCGGCAGTCCGTTTATGTCACGTCTCTCGTCAGGAAGAATCTCCGCGCCGCCGTCAATCGGACGTCCCATACCGCTGAAAATTCTTCCGAGCATATCCTCGGAAACGCCGAGTTCCATTGTATGTCCAAGGAACCTGACTTTGCTGTCGGAGAGATTGATTCCGGCGGAATTTTCGAAAAGCTGAACAAGCGCATTGCCGCCGTCAATCTCAAGCACCTTGCAACGTCTGACCTCTCCGCTCGCCAGCTCTATCTCACCAATCTCATCATAGGCAACATCGGTGACATTTCTTACAAGCATCAAAGGTCCTGCGACCTCCTGGATTGTTCTGTATTCACGTGGCATCTCAGTTATCCTCCTCTGGTTGCGCAACAGCACCGATTTCAATTTCCATCTCGTCCCTTATGGCTTCGTAGCTCTCCTCGAGCTTGTCAGCAGTGACATATTTGAAACGTCCGATTTTCTCCTTGACCGGAAGGTTCAGGATATTTCTGATTGTCGCGCCTGAATCAAGAGCGTTGCGGCTCTTCTCATAGAACCTTATGATGAGTTCCATCATATAGAACTGTTTCTTGAGCGGTGTGTAGGTATCAACTTCATCGAAAGAATTCTGGTGAAGGAAATCCTCTCTTATCGAGCGCGCAGACTCCATCTTCAGCCTGTCGCCTTTAGAAAGCGCATCCATTCCGACCATTCGAACTATCTCTTCAAGTTCCGACTCATCCTGAAGCAGTGTCATAAGCTTCTGTCTGTCTTCAAGCCAGTGTCTGTCAACATTGTCATTGAACCAGTCACCTATATTCTGAAGATAGAGCGAATAACTCGTAAGCCAGTTTATTGCCGGGAAATGGCGCTTGTAGGCAAGGCTCGCATCAAGTCCCCAGAATACCTTGACTATTCTCAGGGTTGCCTGAGATACAGGCTCGGAGATATCTCCGCCCGGAGGCGAAACAGCGCCGATTACAGACAGATATCCCGTTCTTCCTTCGGAACCCAGAACCGTTACAGAACCCGCTCGCTCGTAGAATTCTCCGAGTCGCGAGCCCAGATAGGCAGGGTATCCTTCTTCACCCGGCATCTCCTGAAGTCTGCCGCTCATCTCACGCAGCGCTTCCGCCCAGCGCGAAGTGGAGTCAGCCATAAGGGCAACCGAATAACCCATATCCCTGAAATATTCTGCAATCGTAATTCCGGTATATATTGAAGCTTCGCGGGCCGCAACCGGCATATCGGATGTATTGGCGATAAGCACGGTTCTCTCCATAAGCGAATGACCAGTCTTGGGATCTACAAGTTCCGGGAACTCGTTAAGAACATCTGTCATCTCGTTTCCGCGCTCACCGCATCCGATGTAGACAACAATGTCCGCCTCCGCCCATTTCGCGAGCTGGTGCTGGATAACTGTTTTGCCGGAACCGAACGGACCCGGAACAGCGGCGACGCCGCCTTTTGCTATCGGGAAGAAAGTATCGATGACACGCTGCCCGGTAATAAGCGGCATGTGAGGCGCAAGCTTTGCCTTGTAAGGTCTTCCGCGTCTTACCGGCCATTTCTGCATCATTGTTACTTTGGATATTCCTCTGTCGGTCTCAATCTCACAGACAACATCTTCGACTGTATAATTGCCTGACTTAATGCTCTTGATGGTTCCCTTGATTCCTAAAGGCACCATTATCTTCTGAAGCACAACAGCAGTTTCCTTTACGGTTCCGATGATGTCGCCTGCTTCAACAATATCACCGACAGCGCGGGACGCCACAAAATTCCACTTGTTCTCGCGGTTGAGCGAAGGAACACTGACTCCTCGCTCAAGATTATTTCCGCACTGCTTCATTATCTCCGTAAGCGGTCTTTGAATTCCGTCATAGATGCTTCCGATAAGTCCCGGACCAAGCTCAACGGAAAGCGGCATACCTGTCGATTCAACCGGCTCTCCCGGACCCATTCCGGATGTCTCCTCATAAACCTGTATTGACGCCTCGTCACCGCGCATCTCGATGATCTCGCCGATAAGTTTTCGTGAACTTACACGCACAACATCGAACATGTTGGCATCTCTCATTCCGGTTGCTATGACAAGCGGTCCTGCCACTTTCTTGATAATCCCTGTCGCCATACGATTACTCCTAACTGTATACTTTAGTCTTCGCCGAAAAGAATATCCGACCCGACTGCTCTCTTGACGTTGCTCTTGACATTGAGCACGCCGGATCCGTTGTTGCCGACGACTCCCGGAATCGGAAGTACCGCCGGTGTCATCGTCTCCTGATAGCGTTCAACATCACGTCCGAGAAGCGCGTAATAATTCTCGGTTATAAAAATAATGTCATACCCGTTCTCGGATATCTGCCTGAGACATTTAGACGCCGCTTCAAAAGAAACGACGGGAAAAGTCGCGAGACCTATCGCCGCGAACCCGTAGATACTGTCATAATCTCCGATTACTGCTACCTTAGACATATGTCATCCTCACCCTTTCAACTAAAACATCGTCTGATACTAGATTTCTCTTACCTGACAGAATTATTCTGACGTTCTTAATCTCGCAGAGTCTCGCGAGCACGTAAGCGGCAATAGCACCGACCGTAAACGAATCATATTTTGAAGGTCTGATAAGTTCCGTAATCTCGTCATCGAAAAGTTTCTCAAACGCCGCGCTTCCTGCTTTAAGCGCTTCGGCCGCCTTCAGATATCCGACCGCCGATATATATTCCAAAACCTTATCTGTTCCGCCCAATGCCGCGCTGACCAGTTTATCCTTGTCAAGTCCCTCGCAGGCCGCAACGGATCTCATGATAAAGTCCTTAGGTCTGGCAGTAGCCGCGGCGCGGTAAGCGATTCTTATATCACAATACGCCACATAAAGTTCACTGTACTTTATCGCAAGCCCGCTGCCGCTGGACTTCGCTTTGCTGAGCATCGTCTCAAGACAGGTTCTGTCTATCACGGCGTCACTCATCTGGCCGTTGCCCGTATGCGCAAGGCTCTTGAAGGCCTCATCGGCACAGTCTCTCATATATTCCGGAAGCCTGCCGTATTCGCCATTCTGTATTATCCGCACAAGTTCATCGCCGGTCAGAGATGAAGAATCTTCGTTCCCGTAAAACACAGTTCCGCCGGGATAACCGCATGCCGCGCACTTTACAGCCGCTTTGAGATTATGGAAGCTCTGAGGAGTCTTGAGAACATCGATGACTTCGCTTTCACCCGCAAGCTCCTGCGCATCCTTCCATGTTCTGCCGATTTCGTATTTGAGTATCTCTTCTTCTGTCATCGACTGTGAATTATCTCCGCCCCAGCCATGTTCTCTGACAGCGGAAATACATGTGTCATAGTCGCCGGAAGACACCAGCTGCGCAATCATCTGATTATCAAAAAGCCTGTTCTCAAGGCTTCTTACACGCGCTATCTGAAATATGTATTCACGCTTCATATACAACATCCTCCTAACCAAATACAATCCTGTTGACAGCATCGGTCAGCTCACTGTGCCTGTCGTGGAACAGTGATTTAAGCGAACAGTTGATTTCAATTCCGCCGTAAACCAGGACAAAACCACCGTCAATCACAGCGGGGGTGCTATCTATTACGAGTTCGCTTCCTCCGGCCTTGGCCCTTGACAGAATATCCGCTTTGTCCTGCTCCGTGAATCTGTCAAGATCCCGCCGGCTGAGACGGCATATGCCGTTCTGACCCAGAACACTGACGTCGATAAGCTTGAGGATAAATTCAAGATAATCATCTTTGTCCATGTCCAGAATCGACGCGTAAGCCTTAGTCAGAACTGAACCGACTATGTCATACTTGGCATTAAGAACAGCCTGGCGTCTCACCAAATCAGCAGATGAACGTGCAGAGCGCTCAAGCCTTGACCTCGTCTTCTCGAGTGCTTTTCTGTTGTCATCTTCAGCGAGGCGCGCTTCATCACGTGCCTGGCTCACTATTCTCCCGGCAGAGGCTTCTGCCTGTGAAAGGATTGCTTCACACTGAGAGTCGCTGTCAGCTTCTATTTGCTTGATTATGTTATCTATACCAGCCATTTTTATTGCAAACTCCTAAAAAGTTCTAATGGGTTCCGTTATCAGGACAACGGAATTCCGTTTACCGCAAGAATCGAAATTAAGAGTGACAGGATTGCGTATGTCTCGACCATAGCCGGGAACAGCATTGCTTTTGCAAGCTCGTCAGGTCTCTTTGCAAGAATTCCGATTGCCGCAACTGCTGCTCTTCCCTGATGAATAGCCGACACAAGACCCACCAGAGCTATAGGAAGGCAAGCTGCAAGCATCATAAGTCCGGTAGTCAGATCCAAAGCCATAGGCTTTCCGGAAAGGACGCCGATTTTCGAGAGAGCGATAAAAGCTACAAGCAGTCCGTAGATACCCTGTGTACCCGGAAGGAGCTGAACGAGAAGAACCTTGACGAACTTGTCAGGATCCTCCGAGACAACGCCTGAAGCCGCCTGGCCTGCAATGCCAACGCCGTATGCCGAACCCATTCCTGCAAGAACTACAGCGAGTACCGCTCCCAAAAGTGCCAAAACTGTACCAAATGTCATGATACCAAATCCTCCTTGTGATTATCAGAAATTACTTTATCACCAAAAACAACATATCTCGTGTTATTCCTGAACGGTTTGAAAGGCTTGCCGGTGCCGTCATAGAACTTTCCGAAGAACTCGACGTACTGAAGCCTGCAGGTGTGAACATACGCACCCAGTATATTAATCGCCATGTTGAGGGCGTGCCCGCCGATAAATACGAGAACGAAAACAATCATTCCGAAAACCCCGGAACCTGCCATGGAACCCATCTGGTTTATTACCTGAGCTATAACGCCCGTGGCAAGTCCAAGTGCAAGCAGTCTCGAATATGACAGAATGTCGGAAAGCCAGCCTGTCACGTTATACAGATCATACAGACCGAGGGCAACTCTCAGAAACGGATTCTTCTTTTCTCTTCCGGACATGAAAACTATTATCAAAGCGCCAAGACCGGCAATAACGTAGCTTGCGTATATCATCGTCTGTGAGAACTCCATTGAAATTCCGGTAATAGAATAGAACATCTGTGTCGGCATAAGCATCAGGATAAGCCCGATTATCAGCAGATACCAGGATAAGACATCACTTATGACAGCGACCCAGTCGTGCCTTCGAGCGAGCTGATAGCCCTTGATTCCGAGTCCGAGAAACAGATGGACGAGTCCGATTGCAAGCGATACAACAAGCATCTTCATAGGCTGATCAAGCGGAGTAAACCAAAGCGCCGGAACAGTCACATCGCGTCCCATGAACGTCCTTGCCACAACAGTTACGGCATCGCCGAAGTAGCCTCCGAAGAGAACTCCCCAGCACATGGTTGATATTCCGCAGTACATGAAAAGTCTCAATGTTTTGGCGATATTCTGCCCCATCTTCGGAAATTTATAAAGCAGCGCAAAGCATACAGCGAAAACAATAAGCCCGTAAGCCGCATCCGACAGCATCATTCCGAACAGTACGACATAGCATACTGTCATAATCGCACAAGGGTCTATATCAGTTCTGGACGGCAGACCGTAAGAAGACATAACTCCCTCTCCGGCAGCAAACGTCCTCGGATTGTCAAGAAGCACCGGCATAGGTTCATCTTTTCCATAATCTTCAGTCGCGAAGTACAGGTTGAACCCGGAATTTAGATCCTTTTCAATACTCTCCACCTGGTTCTCCGGACATGTTCCCGTGATGATAAATGTTCGTTCAGACTGCATGAGACTGCCGAGAACCTCATATTTATCAGCTCTGATACGGTAATAATCCGACAAAATCTTGAAAGTATCGCGGTATGCCGCGTACTTTCTGAATTTGACAAGTATATCTTCACGCTCTTTCTCATTATCTCTTATCTTGCGGTTATATTTCTTTACCTTGCCATCCGGCGTCCTGTGTGAGAAGAAAGCAATTCTGACAAAGCCTGTTTCTCTGAGCGCATTCTCGAGCTTATCGCCATCTGACTTATGGCATATTGCTGCTATGCAGGCCTGATCCTTATCCTGTGAAACAAAAGTAATCTGATATCTGTCTTTAATCTCGGGACAAAGCGCATCGATTTTCCCGCAGTATGTGTCTGCAACGGTGTCAGGAGGCAATGTGCCTATGAATACCCTGGTTGCCTTTGTTGACTCGGTGTTGATAGGAATATCCATCTCCATCCAAGGTGCAAGACCTTCAATATTGCGGCGGCAGCGGGCAATCTCCACTTCACAGGCATCAATCTTCGCGCTGTTGGCAATCACTCCGGCAGCCATTCTGTTGAACCAGTGACGTTTATCAATAATACTCTGCATCTCCTCATCACTTGCCGTACCAAGACCTTCAAGACCTGCAAGAAAACCCTTCTTCTCAGGAACATACTGTTCAAGCACTTCGAGTGCTTTATCCGCGGTATCTGCGCGTTTCCTGTATTGGGATTTAAGTCTGGCCGTATCCGTCCTGCAAAATCCCGACAAAGTATCAGTATCCTCGCCGACGTCCTCTATATGCAGATCAGAATCAATCTCGACAACGCCCCTGCGCTGCAGATATTCAAGAACCTCCTTGCGGTCCTTCTTCATCGCACATATTCTGATTTTCTTCATTGCTACAACTGACATGAAATCACTCTTGCTTCAATATAATACTGATGACAGCCTCAACGGCTTCTTTCTCGCAGCTCAGAGCCTGCTCACGCAGTCTCTTGATCTGTTCTCCCGCAATTCCCTGAGCCTCAAGGTTCTCCTTCTCAGCTTCGCGCTTCCCGGTCACATTAAGGTTCTGCCTCGATACTTCAATATGTCTCTGAGAATCAAGTCTAATCTTCTGTGCCTTGCTGTTGGCATCACTGATAATCTTCTGCGCCTTTCCCTCAGCAACAGCCTGCTTGTTATCCGCAGCCTTTTCCGCAGCTGCAATCACAGCCATGGTCTCCTTAAGCATAAACAAATTCCACCTTTCCCGACGGTCATGATGCCCTTACATCAAAAAACTGGTCGACCGGTCAATTTTTACACTTAAATTCTAACACTGCACAATAGCTTGTACAATTAGTCAATTATCTGTGGTATTCAGTCAAAATTACTGAAGAATTTGTTTGTTTTGATAGGTTACCACTTGGGATCGCCGTAATCTCCATTGTAATTGGAACCGCCGGGGTTATTTCCCGAACTGCTGCCGCTGTTATTATTACTGCGCTGGCTGTCATACGCATCAGAACGTTCCTGATTGAGTTCGTCTTCAATTTCCTGCTCTCTGTCAGACTCTTCATCGCCTGAATTGCCCGAATTTCCCTCATTGTCACCATCTGAATCACTGTCTGAATCGCTGTCGGAAGAACCTGCACCGCTCTGTTGCTGCTGCTCGAGCTGCTCTATAAGCTTGTCTATCTCTTCCTTGAGAGTCTCGGCCTCAGGGTCATGTCCGTCATGGCCGTCCTTGTCTTCGTCGGCACAGCCTTCTTCCGTTAGAATGCTTCGGCAGGCGTTAAGTGAATCTATTGCGTCACTTATGTCTTCCTGAGTCTTAAGATTCTTCAGATCGATCTGCTGCAGCATTGACAGCGCGAGATTGACTCTGATATTACATTCCGGGCTGTCTGCGCCGTCATGAGGCGGCTGACGGTTCAGAGCATCTGTATAGTCCTGCTCCGCCTGTGCATATTCACCGTTTCTGTATTCAACATTTCCGGAATTATAGTAGACAAGATACGGCTCGTTGAAGTTCATTGTATAAAGTGAATTCTCATCAAGATTGTCATACTTTTCGTCTTCATATTTGCTGATGAAATTCTCATTTATCATGTGCCTTGCGAGAAAATAATAGCTCAGCAGAAGCAGAAGCGTCGATACCACTGCAAGAATAACAAAACACCTGATTCTTGTTCTGCGAGATAACTTTCTGTCTTTATTCTTATAACTTTCAAGCTTGTTCATACCGTCAGACCGTTCTCTTCCTCATTACCATGTAAATCTCGATTATCAGCATAAGCATCAAAGGATACAGAAAAACATAATATGTGTCTGCGTATGTCACAAGATCCGAATCACTTATGATGTCTTCAACTATCTTAAGAATAGAACCGGTCTTGTTGTCAATATGTTCAGTATCACTGCTGTAAAGATAATCAATCCCCAGTTCATCCGCAAGACTCTTAAGCGAGTCTTCATCAAGCTTTGACACCGCGCGTTCTCCATCTTCATCCTTGATGTATTCGCCGTTGACACGCATCGTCGAACCGTCTTCAGTACCGAATCCTATCACGGCTCCGTCGTCTATCATGTCTGCGAGCGAAGAAAAATCCTCCCCGGTATCAGAACCGCTTTCTGTCTGGTTGCTCTCGCCGTCACTCAAGAAAAAGACCACAGTCTTCCTGTCTTCCTTGCTGCTGCTTGACCTGAGAAGTTCTTCCATAGGGTCATAGGCCGTCTCAAGTGATGTCCCCGTCGCATAGTCAGGATCAGGCTCTTTCATTGTGTCAAAGGCATCCTCTACAAGAGTAGTGTCCTGCGTAAACGGCGCGAGGATCTGACCGTAGTTATCAAACTGCACCACTCCGAAATTCGCGCCCTTGAGGCTCTCCATTATCCTCCCGCATGTATCCTGAACATCTTCCATACGGCTGTTGCCGTGAAGACCGTCATCCGCCCACATGCTCAGAGTATTATCGACCACGAAAAGCACGTCCAGATTCTTCGTGTTTACTTTGGTCTCCTTGTAAGGCGTCATTATTCTCAGGTTCACACAGAAAATCAAAGCGAGAACAATTATCATGCGGATCGTCATAAACAGCTTGCGCCTAATTGCCTGCCTGTTCTTCAGCAGATTGTAGATTATGGCAATCAGAAGAATTGCTGTCACCGGAATCATTACATAGAGAGGGATTATCGGACTTATTATTTTTTCCATTGAAACTGTCCTCCCATCATAAGCGTCGCTGTTACATACGCCGCAAAAGCGAAAAGGAATATCGCCACAAACGCATACGGCATATTGATCTGCTTGTTGATCAGCACTTCTTTGGATTCTTTGGCTTCGGTATTCTCGATGTCTTCTACAATCTGCTTCGGGGTCATTCCCTTGCCATACTCGTAGAATTTACCATCGGTCGTATTGACGCAGTCCCGAAGCTCGTCGCCCGCGCTCTTATAATCTATGTCGGTCTCAACGTCGGAAAGGAAGAAATTATTGGCTCTTCCAGCCTGACTGAAAGCCGCTTCACCTCTGAAGAGGGCATACAGCTTCACATTATACTTGCTGCAAAGCTCACACGCTTCAGGAAGTCTTACCACCGGATCTGCCCCTACAGCTTCGGTATTCTCTGTAGACAGAATTATGATCCTCGTGCGTTCTTCATCCTTAAGTGCCGGAAAGCTGTAAAGACACGAAGCGACACCGTCACCGACAAGGAAAGGTCCCTTCTCGCTCTCGTTTATGGAAGTCGCGTCATGAATCCAGGTCAGCTCCTCCATCCTTGCATAGTCTGCATCGTAGTCATCCATAAGGTCTGACGGAATTGAGCCCTGCGACACCACATATCCGCCGTAATACTGATCGAGCTTCACTCCGAGACTGAAATACTCCTTCAGCACGTCAAGTTTTGACTTGACGTATTCGAAATCGTCCGTAAGCGGAACATATGTGAGAGACGATGAAGAATACAGCGTCACGCCTACGCGGTCGCCGGAATCGAGCCCGTCTATTACATCTTCGAGGGCGTCAATGAATTCATCGTTCAGATCATCAAGATAAAAAGATGTGTCCATACATATCATAATGTCACGTTTCTTAACGCCGGCGGTAACCTCTTCCTCTTTATACGGATTGGCGATAATTATAACTATCGAGATAATCTCGACAATCACCGCAATCTTCTTGATAAGTCCAAGGATAAAATGCCTGCGGCGAGCCCTTATAAACTCGGGCTGTTCAAGTACAAGACTGCTGTTGGCAACTCTCTGACCGCCATGATAACTTCCTTTACGGTTTATAAGCAACAATACAATGCACACAAGCAGGATTGCCGCGATTGATATGAAAACAAACAAAGGATATTGCAATTTCATTTTCTGTCAGCTCCATCTCGAGATAATATCTTCCGCCATATTAATGGTGGCTGTAAACTCATCACTGTTCAGTTTGGGCGACTCACGGGCGAATTCAGGTTCATAGCAGTGCGATACAAGCATCGTAAGAGAGTTCATTCGAAGTGCCGCAATCTCATCCAGAGTGTAATTCTGAACATCGATTCCGACGGCGGCCTTGACAAAGTTCCTTGTGATAATGCTGACCTTTGCAAATCCGCGGCGCGAATCAATTTTGCCGGATATGACATCCTGTCTGACTTCGGTAATTTTGGCCAGATATTTTCTCTTTATGGTCTCTATCGATTTATGCACGGCGCGCGGTTCTTTATGTCTGTTACCTGACAGAAAAACAACAGCCGCAATATATCCGGCAGCTGCCAGTGCAGCCAAAACAATACCAAGAACCTGCCATCCGCCGGCAAATGAGAAAACATCCTGAATATCTACTGTAATACCATCCATAAACTTATGCTCTGTAACTGACCTGACGCATCAGAGATACAATCCCTTCTATTATGTCCTGTTCGCCCGACATTCTTACAAGGTTGGCGCCGTTATGCCTGAGGAGCGCTTCGGCGCCGCTGTAAATTCTGTCCTTTATTTCCTGTTCCTTACACTTAAGCACATCATTGGTGACCATATAAGTATCTGTATAATCGCCGCCGGAAATATCATATGAACCGCCGGAAGTCAGCATTGCGTCTTCAATGCAGACAACCATAAGTTCCTTGTTATACATGATGTTCCTGACGGATTTCTCACTGAGCCTCGACAGACCTTCAAGATCCGTAATCATGAAAACAATCATCTCTTTTCTGAAATTAACCGCGCTGTATTCAAGAATGTCGCCTATCGGCATGTCACCTTCATCGACGCAACTCCTGTAATTCTCAGTAATGTTCAGCATTGACTGAAGGCTTCCATTGAACAGTGACCTGTAAATCCGGTTATCCTTCGCGCACACCATCGCGTAATCGACTCCTATCTCAGTGAACAGTCTCGCAGTGACGCCAAGCAGGGTAACGGCAAGGCTGTCCTTGAGTTCGCCTGAACCGGTATGCCCTGTCATCTTTGTTCCCGTATCACAGACAAAGAGCGCAAGATGCCGCCTTTGTGCCTTATATCTTCTTACCAGCAGATCACCGGTTCTCGCCGATGATTTCCAGTCGATATCCCTTACATTATCGCCATAAACGTACTGCGCGAGATCATCAAATTCTCTGCTGCGGTTTCTGTATGATGACAGATAATCACCTTCAAGCTGGCTTACTGCTTTTCGAAAAGTATTAAGTGATACAAGTTCGCTTATTCTGTCGATATAATCGTAATTCATATTGCCTTACGGAGTCTGAACACTCTGCAGGATCTTGGAAATAATGTCTTCCGTTCTGATCTTCCCCACAATTGCCGAAAAGCTCAGACTGATTCTGTGGCACAGCACGCACTGCGCGACTTTCTTGACGTCATCCGGCGTAACATATCTTCTGCCTGAATTAAGTGCACTCGCCTTTGCCATTCTGATAAGCGCAATCGAAGCACGCGGACTCGCGCCCATCTTGACGTATTCCGCGTATTCCTTTCCGATTACTGTCTCCGGATGTCTTGTGGCATAAACAATCCGGGCGATGTAAGTCTTGACCGAAGAGTCTACATAAACCTTTGAAGTTATATCCTGAACGCGGTCTATCTCGTCGATTGACACAACCGGAAGAGCTGCCTCGCCTGACTTCTGCTGTTCCTTGAGGTTCATAATCATAACCTCTTCTTCGGCAGTCGGATACTGAATTACCTCTTTGATCATAAATCTGTCCGTCTGAGCCTCGGAAAGCGGATATGTACCCTCCTGCTCAATCGGGTTCTGAGTCGCTATAACGATGAAAACATCGCTCGGGACCTTGTGCGTCTGGCTTCCTATAGTAACCTGCTTCTCTTCCATTACCTCGAGCATCGCGCTCTGCGTCTTTGCGTTCGATCTGTTGATCTCGTCAAGCAGCACTATGTTCGCGAAAACAGGTCCCTTAATTGTATTGAACTCTCCCACTCTCTGGTCATATATCATCGTTCCCGTAATATCGCTCGGGAACAGATCCGGCGTACACTGTATTCTCGAAAACGAGCCGCTTATTGAATCTGCAAGCGCCTTTGCAGCCGTCGTCTTGGCAAGACCCGGAACCGATTCAAGCAGTACATGACCGTCGGCCATCAGTGCGAGAAGCAGTGCTCTTTTCAGGTTCAGCTGTCCGACAATTCTGGCTGCAAGATAGTCATAAACTTTCTTCACCGTATCACGCGCGAACGCAAATTCCTCATCACTGATCTGAATATTCTCACTCATAGTGTATTCTCCTTATTGTTACCCGGATGTCGGGACATCTCCCCAAGCCTTTCGGCATCCGTTTATATAGCAGAAACATTAAAACACTAAAAATTATTAAAGTAAAACATTTTTTGCAGTTATTTTGGGGCAAAATACGGCTCGTCCGGATATTTTCAGTTGAAAAATGGCTCTCTCATTTGTACAATAGCCTTTAAGTGAATTACGACTATAAAGTCGGTTATTCCGTATTCGGAAAGGAGACAAATAGATGATTTATTCAACAGAGATCAAGAACATGTGCACTGTACATCAGGGCGCTAAGCATGGCGCAGCGCCAATCCCTGAGGAAGCAAAGTGGGTCAAGTCCAAGGAGGTTAGCGATATTTCAGGCTATACTCACGGCGCCGGCTGGTGTGCACCTCAGCAGGGTATGTGCAAGCTTTCTCTCAATGTTAAGAACGGTATTATTCAGGAGGCTCTTATAGAGACTATCGGATGCTCCGGCATGACACATTCTGCGGCTATGGCAGCAGAGATTCTTCCGGGTCTTACAATTCTTGAAGCCCTCAACACAGACCTCGTTTGCGATGCCATCAACACAGCAATGAGAGAGCTTTTCCTTCAGATTGCATACGGCAGATCCCAGAGTGCATTCTCCGAGGACGGACTTCAGATCGGCGCAGGCCTTGAGGACCTGGGTAAGGGTCACCGTTCAATGGTTGGTACTACTTACGGTACACTCGAGAAGGGTCCCCGTTATCTGGAGCTTACAGACGGATACATCACAGAACTGGCACTCGACGAGAACGACGAGATTATCGGCTACAAGTTCGTTAATTTCGGAAAGATGATGGATTTCATCAAGAACGGTGAGAGTGCTGCCGATGCTTTGAAGAAGGCTTCCGGTCAGTACGGTCGTTGCGACGATGCGGTTAAGTTCATTGATCCGCGTAAGCAGTAATTAAGGAGGAACATACAAATGGCAGAGCTATTTGAATCATACGAGAGAAGAGAACCCCAGATTCTCAAGAAGCTCTCTGAATATGGAATCGGTTCCATAGCAGAAGCTGAGAAGATTACAAAGGATGCCGGTCTTGACGTCTACACGATGGTAGAGAAGATCCAGCCTATCTGTTTCGAGAACGCAAAGTGGGCTTACACAATAGGTGCCGCTATCGCAATCAAGAAGGGCTGCCGCAAGGCTTCCGAGGCTGCCGCAGCTATCGGTGAAGGTCTTCAGTCTTTCTGCATTCCCGGTTCCGTCGCAGATCAGCGTAAGGTTGGTCTCGGTCACGGCAACCTCGGCAAGATGCTTCTTGAAGAAGATACAGAGTGCTTCGCATTCCTCGCAGGTCACGAGTCTTTCGCAGCTGCTGAGGGTGCTATCGGAATCGCAGAGAAGGCAAACAAGGTTCGTAAGACACCTTTGCGTGTAATCCTCAACGGTCTCGGCAAGGATGCAGCTCAGATTATCTCAAGAGTTAACGGTTTCACACACGTTGAGACACAGTATGACTACCACACAGGCAAGCTCATTGAAGTATCACGCAAGTGCTACTCAAAAGATGCCAACTCCGCAAGAGCCAAGGTCAACTGCTACGGTGCCAACGATGTCCAGGAAGGCGTCGCAATCATGTGGTATGAGAACGTTGACGTATCAATCACGGGCAACTCGACAAATCCTACAAGATTCCAGCACCCTGTTGCAGGAACCTACAAGAAGGAAAGACTTGAAGCAGGCAAGAAGTATTTCTCAGTTGCATCAGGCGGCGGTACGGGAAGAACACTTCACCCGGACAACATGGCTGCAGGTCCTGCAAGCTATGGTATGACAGACACAATGGGCCGTATGCACTCAGACGCTCAGTTCGCAGGTTCTTCTTCAGTTCCGGCACACGTTGAGATGATGGGACTTATCGGCGCAGGCAACAACCCTATGGTTGGTATGACAGTATCTGTTGCGGTTTCCATCGAAGAAGCTGCAAAGGCCGGAAAGTTCTGATTATTGTCTGATTTTCAGACCGATATACATATCAAGGGAGTCCGCAAAATACGCGGGCTCCTTTTTATTCTCTGATTTTTGGCAGCATCGAAAACTGAGCGGGTGATACAAAACCGGATTTCCGTTTTCTTTCCTCTGTCTTCCCGCTTACAATTTATAGTAGTTTATATCCTGTGACGGATCGTAATAAATTCTGTCAACTGCTTCGACACGGCTCTTGTTTCCGTCAAAGCTCACAATCGTGAACGAACAGTTCGGCGGTACTCTGCCCTGCCAGAAATCTGACGGATTCTCAAACAGATGGTTGGTTATGGCGCGTATGGCACAGCCGTGAGTAGATACAAGTACTGTTTTGTTCATGTATTCCGGATTGCCCGTCAATGAATCATAGAAAGACCGGCCGCGCTTAATTACGTCTGTAACTGCTTCTCCGCCCTCTGGCGCTTCCATATTCAGCGGATCGTTGTAAAATTTCAGCAGATTTGCCTCCTGACCGAGTGCGGCAACCTGTTCGCGTGTCATTCCGTCCCATATGCCCCAGTCAATCTCTGCCAGTCTTCCGTCTGTTGTCATTTTCAGATCAGGGACCGCGGTTACCAGACGTGCCGTATCTCTTGCCCGTGTCAGCGGACTGGAAAATACAGCGTCAAACCTGATTTTACCTGTTATCATTCCTGTCTGCCGCGCAAGCTCGATTCCTTTTGAATTGAGCGGCACATCATGTCTGCCTGCCATTCTTGACTGAACATTCCAGTCTGTCTCTCCGTGCCTTACAAAATATATAATCATAATCTGTCACCGCCTATAAGCTTCCATATTTTCCAGACTGACAGTCTGTTAGCATCTGACATCATCGTCACAAGGGGAAGATTCATCGGACACACCTTTTCGCACGCCATTGATTTTGTGCAGCCCGCGAAAACCTGTTTTCTGTAGTTCTTCTCCATCGCATCTCTGTGTTCGCCTCTGCATGTTTTCGGAATCAGGTTAAGCGAAGCCATAGCCTCAGGCATCCCTTTGAAAATGTCGCCGGGAGCATAATTAGGGCATGCTTCAAGACAAAGCCCGCACATCAGGCAGAGCGCGGAGTTATTGCACGTCGCCGACACTGATGTTCCAGTTGTCTTCTCAGTCCAGAGTTCTGCCCGTTTCATGGCTTCATGCAGTTCGCTTCTGTCGACAAGAAGATCACTTATAACCGGAAATTTTCCGAGAGGTCTTATCTCAACTGTATCAGTGCCGAGTTCATCTATGAAAGTACGGCAGGCAAGGACAGGCCTTGAGCAGACCACCATGGCACAGGCACCGCAAAGCCCGTGCTGACAGCTGTTGTCATAGGCAATCTCTGCGAGACCGGCAGAAGACAGCCTTATGTTAAGCCACTCTATAACATTGACTACGGTCACATGCTTTTCGCCGTCATAAACGAACTCCTGACAGTAGCTTTCGCTTGAACTGTCTGCCTGTCTCTTAATTCGGATTATCATATATCTACCCTCAAATTACGTCCGCCGTCGGAAGTTACGATTGTACTGCGTCTGTAGCGGCTGTCATCAGTTTCAGGAAAATCAACCCGCTGATGTGCGCCGCGGCTTTCCTTTCTTGCAAGAGCCGACATGACGGAAGCTCTCGCAAGCAGGAGCATCGCGCCGAGGCGCTGCCTGTCAGAATAGCTTGTATTGAGGCTGAGACCGTCAAGTTTATCTTCAATTTCAACAAGTTCCGCCAGTGCGGCATTAAGTCTCACACCGTCGCGGTATATACCCATTGCGCTGTTCATTACTGATGCCGTCTTCTTCAAAACCTCTGCCCGGCTGACGGAACAGAGGTCTTTATCTGTCCTTGCATTCCATTGCGCCCGGCGCGCGGCTGCATCCGCAAGAGCTTTATCCGCGGCACTTTGCGACATTCCCTCGCTCACCTCTTCAAGAATCGTCCGTGCTGCCATCATTCCGCCATGAACAGCACCAAGAGTTGAGTTGCCTCCGAGCCTGTTCGCGCCATGATACTGGCACGAGCACTCGCCTGCGGCATAGAGTGATTCTATTCCGGTTCTGTGCCGCATGTCTGTACTGATACCGCCCATAAAATAGTGAATTCCGGGATAGACAGGTATCGGCTCGGAATGCGGGTCTATATTGATATAACTGGTACAGGTGTCAAGGACTTCGTCAAGCCTGGTCCTGATTATCTCATCTGACATCATAGTTATATCAAGAAAGACCTGATTCTTCCCGTCTATTCCGAGTCCCATCATATTGCAGACCTTATATATGCTGCGGCTTACTACATCACGCGGCATGAGAGCGCCGCGTTCGGGGTACCATTCTTCCATGAAATACCATCGCTCGCCGTTTCGCATCGTATAGAGACGCCCTCCCTCACCGCGCGCGGCTTCAGTTATCAGCAACCGTTTGTCACCGAAATCCACAGTCGTCGGATGGTACTGTATCATCTCAAGGTTTGCGAGCCCGGCACCTGCTTCAAGAGCCAGCCCGGTCGCGCTTCCGTCGTTCATTACGGAGCCTGTGGTCTTGCCGTAGATTCCGTTGGCTCCACCTGTGCAAAGAACCACGGCATCTGCCTGAATCGACGTGATCTCATCAGTAACATTGTTACAAAGCACTACACCGGCACATTTACGCTCATCTGTAACTATGAGTGACAGAAGACTGTTGCCCGTCAGTCTCTCTATGCTTCCGTCAGATTCATAGCGTCTGCAGGTGGCGATAAGTCCGGTCATAAGCTGTTTTCCTGTCCTGGCTCCGGCAAAAGCAGTACGCGCTTTCTTCTGTCCTCCGAAATATCTCAGGTCAATCTGTCCTGATTCCGTGCGCGTGAAATTTACTCCGCAGCTTCCCGCAAGCCATTCAACAAGCGCGGGCGCGTCATCAGCAAGTCGCCTTACAGCAGCTTCGTCATTTATATAACAGCCGCTTCTCATAGTGTCTTTAAAGTGCTCTTCAACGGAATCCGCCTCACCCTTCGTATCAAGCGCCGCGTTAATTCCGCCCATCGCCATGACCGACTGCGCTCGCTCTGAATACTGCGGCGCTACAATCGTCACATGTGCTCCGCCTTCAGCCGCACAGATTGCCGCAGTAAGTCCCGCAAGACCGGCGCCTATAACAATAACGTTCATAATAAGCACCTCAGATTATATGTTCCGTCAGCAATGACAAGCATTACCAGCGCAAAGGATACTGCCGCCGCAATTGCAATCTTCGCCCTGCCGAATCTTTTCTTGTCGGTAATGATGCCGAAGGTAATGAGCATATGTTCAACAGCATAAAAAATATGGATTGAAAGACACACATAGAACAGCGATTCTATCACAAAACGGGCCACTTCGGCCTGTGCTGAAGGCGCATGCTTTGTTATCTCGGCGAAAACAAGGTGCAGCGGCATGAGTCCGATTATAAAGTAACCGGATATATTCTGAAGATAAGTGGAAACCCAAAGCGAAGGATATCCGGTAAGTTTACGCGTTCTTGACGCAACCTTTATCCGTGCTGCAACATTAATGACAATGTGAATGAAAGCCAGAGTAAATAGTATCCTGCCCGACTTATCGAAAACTTCCGAGTACCCGGTTATTCCAAGAAGATATGTGCAGGCAGCGGCCGAATGCCAGATGAACATGCAAAGAACAATGATTCCGGCAATAATATTGATCTTCTTCATTAGTTACCTCATGGAGTCTATCTGCCTTGTGAGCAGGCAGATTCCCTGTTCAACGTCAAAGGTATCACTGACGGCAGCTTCCATAGGACAAGGACCGTCTCCTTTGCGGTTTACTATTAAGTCTGTAATTGTATCATATTCAAAAATGACAGAATTGTATTCAAACAGACGCATAGCGGAAGCAGACATAACAACCGCATGAACGGATGTCACACCAAGCTTGACAAACAGCATCGCAGCGGCTTTACCGACTATTGTGTCAGCCGCACTGAACCCATCAAATGATTTCCCGTCATGAACGAGACCGATAAGTGTTGATATTCCCCTGCCGTCGTCCGTAATCAGTATGTCGCCCTTGCACAGAACAAGACTGTGACCTTCGAGAGACTCATACGCGCGTTTCAGATCTGTCATCAGCACTGTCCTTAATGACTCGGCCAAGAATCATAACAATAGCCGGAACCGCAACAATCTGAATGAGGAGACCCGGCCAGCCGGCAGTTACCTGATTTACCGCCATTGAAGGTGCAACAGAGCTTACACCTGACAGAAGCCATGAAGCTATGATAAAGCTGCCGCGTCCCAGAATCTGAGCCGATATGACAGCGGCAAAAGCAAGATATGAACGGCGTGCTATACCTGTTGCAAAAAGCCCGGCAACAACTCCGAACACAAGAAGTTCAAACATCATAAATGGAAGTCTTCCGAGAGCCGGCATAGCTTCGCCTGCCAAAGATGTGACGACAAAACTTACAAGCGGTGACATTATTCCCATGGCAGCGCCGTAACGCGCGCCGAGAAGACATGCACCCAAAAGAACAGGAAGATACATAGGAAGATACACAGCTCCTCCCGCCTGACCCAGAACGATATGGAATACCTGAGGAAGAGCAACGCCCAGTGCAATAATGCAAACTGTTATCAGAGATTTGACGGCAATCTTCGATCGTGCGGAGCAGCCATTCATGGTAAGCACTTTATCTATCATACAATTCACCTCGCGACTATTTTTTCTATGGACAGATTATAACATTTACGCAGTCAAATATAAGGTGCAACCTGAAAATAATACCTGATGCGGTCAGGTCAAAGTCACGAACCGACATGACATGTTCAATGCTCCGGCGGTACTGTAATCACATGGCGTTATCTTCTATTGCAGCCACCGGAATAAGGTGTTCTACTTGCCGAAAGAAGACAGATTCTCGTCAAGCTTCATAAACAGGCTTGCCGTAGCCTCCAGTTCTTCCCTGCTTACACCCTCGAAAAGACTGTCCATAAGTTCGTCACTTCTCTTTGCGATTTTGCCGCCTATGCATTTGGCTTTGCGCGTCAGTCTTACACGGATTTTGCGTTTGTCGGCATTATCCCTGTCCATCTCGACATAACCGTTCTCCTCAAGTCTGATAAGCAGCTGCTTTGTATTCTGATGAGACGACCCCAACAGGTCTCCGATATCTTTTATTGTAGGTGCCTGACTGAACAGCGGTATACAGGTCAGAACAAACATCTGCTTCCAGCTGATGTCATCAAACAGGTAATCTCCTACCAATTGGAATTTATTGTTGAACTCGTTCATATAACCCGTAAGCAGCATCTTCGGATTCATTTTTTCAAGCTGTGCGGTGTTTCCTAATACAATGTCGCTTTTCATGGTCTGGCCTCCCGGCATAAGCAATAATATGTAACATATTACACACTTATATTTCAGGTAAGTAAATACCTTTTTTGTTCAAAGACATTTCTTTTGTGCTAGAATTACTGATAGAAATTCCGTATAGAACACTTCAACTAATTGAGAGGCAGAAAATGGACTGTGAGAGATGTTCAAACTACAACTACAATGAGTACACCGGCGAATATGTTTGCGATGCTCCGATAGATGAGGACAATATGGAACGTATGCTGAGAGGCAGCAACGGTTGTCTGTATTATATCGAGGATGCCGAGTATAAGAGCGCCGGCCGGCAATAAATGATAGCCGTCACTGCTCTTTTTCTGAAATCTCGCTTCCGTATACACCGTTAATTCTGCCAAACCTGTTCAGATATACATTTTCACCGATCTGGAAGTGATTGTTCATCATCTGGTCTTCAGATACCACAGTCCTGACCTCAATCCTGTCATTTCCGATTAAGGTTACAGAATACTTCCCTTCTCCGACACTCTGCTCAATTGACTTGATTTTATATCCTTTAAGTCGCAGCTGCCTGTCGACCGTCCTGTCACCGGAGCTGCCGATTACCAGTCCGAGTAACAGCCCCGATGTCATACCTATAATCATCCCTGCACTTACATTATTCAATACAACACCGCAACCCAGTCCTGCCGCGATTCCAAGGCACATCCCTACAGACATACCAAGCATCATAAACTTATGCGTTCTGCCTGCTTTTGCCCTTTGCATAAATCTCTCCAATAACCCTTAATAGTAACGACCCTGTGTGCTTTGTAAATAAAATAGATATAATATTTGCAATTTTCTAAGCTCAAAGATATTATCACTTGTATATACTTAATTCAACACCGTCAGGTGAACTAAAAAAATACTCCGTGAATTGTAAATTTATATTGTATTTTGCACTGTAAACCCTTATAATCAAAGCGTTATCGGTGCGAAACATCGTACGGAACATAAATTACCCAATATGGGAGGACCTAAAATGAACAAGACAGAATTAGTTGATGCTATGGCAGCTAAGGCAGGCATCTCCAAGAAGGACACAGAAGCAGCTCTCAGTGCTTTCATCGCAGTAGTTTCCGATGAGCTTCAGAACAAGGGCAAGGTTGCTCTCGTTGGTTTCGGTACATTCGAGACAACTGACAGAGCAGCTAAGGTTGGTCACAACCCTCAGACAGGCGCTGAAGTAAAGATTGCAGCTTGCACAGCTCCTAAGTTCAAGGCTGGTAAGGCTCTTAAGGATAAGGTTAATACTCCTGTCAAGAAGGGCAAGAAGTAATTAATTATTATAATCCGAAATAGCAATACCCCGGAGCACACGCTCCGGGGTATTCTGTTTTTCCGTCTCTGTTCATACAAAGACTCAGTCTACATTGAAATCTCCCATAGAAAGATCTGCCGTAACAACAGGTGTTGAAGCATCGGAATCACTGTCATCATACCCTCCGAGATTCACATCGCCGCAATCTGTGTCTGCTTTATACACACACTTGTTAACCGTATCAACTATGTCAACATCGCCGCAGGAAGACTCAATTGCCATGTCTGTCAGTATGCTGCAGCTTTCAAATCTGATATCACCCAAATCAGATGTGACCTTATCAAGGCTGACAGACGAATTGTTGAACCTGATATCACCGCAGTTATTTTCTATGTTACCCGAACCGACAGTGCAGGAATCAGCGGTAAAATCACCGCAGT
>Ga0116193_1000861_pt1 | contig 26869 bp, 22 predicted proteins | sample AD_UKC115_MetaG_FD_89892 | JGI IMG/M metagenome (GOLD analysis project Ga0116193, IMG submission 89892) | Active sludge microbial communities of municipal wastewater-treating anaerobic digesters from Hong Kong - AD_UKC115_MetaG | ecosystem: Engineered > Bioreactor > Anaerobic > Digestate... | reverse complement strand
CTGGACAAGCGCCCCGGCGTCACCGTCCAAGGCATCCTGCGCAACTGGGGGCTGGTGTTTATGGGCAACTTTCTGGGGGCGCTCACGGTGGCCTTCATGATGGCGTTCATCTTCACCTACGGCTTCTCGGTGCCACCCAACGAGATCGGGCAGAAGATCGGCCACATTGGCGAAGCGCGCACCCTGGGCTATGCGCAGTACGGCCTCATGGGCTGGCTCACCATCTTCATCCGCGGCATGCTGTGCAACTGGATGGTGTCCACGGGCGTGGTCGGCGCCATGATCTCCACCACCGTGAGCGGCAAGGTCATCGCGATGTGGATGCCCATCATGGTGTTCTTTGCCATGACTTTCGAACATTCAGTGGTCAACATGTTCCTGTTCCCCTCGGGCCTGATGATGGGCGGCAACTTCTCCATCATGGATTACTTCCTCTGGAACGAAATCCCCGTGGTGCTGGGCAACCTGGTGGGCGGCCTGGCGTTCACCGGCCTCACGCTGTACGCCACCCACGTGCGCACGGCCCCCAAGCGCAACCTGGCCTGAGATGCCCACACCAGCCCTGCTGCAGGTGCGTGTCGGCCAGCATTCCGACGCGGGCCGCAAGAGCGTCAACCAGGACTTCCACGGCGCCAGCCTGCCCGACGGGCCGCAGCGCCAGAGCAAGGGCGTGGCCGTGGCGCTGGCCGACGGCATTGGCAGCAGCGATGTCAGCGACGTGGCCGCCGCCGCCGCCGTGCATGCGCTGCTGGTGGACTACTACTGCACCTCGGACGCCTGGAGCGTCAAGCGCTCAGCCCAGTGCGTGGTGGCAGCCACCAACTCGTGGCTGTATGCGCAAACGCGGCGCAGCCCCTACCGCTTCGACCAGGACCGGGGCTACGTCTGCACGCTCAGCGCGCTCATCGTCAAAGGGGCCACAGCGCACCTGTTCCATGTGGGCGATACGCGCATCTACCGCGTGCAGGGCCGCACGCTGGAGCAGCTCACCGAAGACCACCGCGTGTGCATGACCGACGGGCACAGCTACCTGGGCCGCGCGCTGGGCATACAGCCCCAGACCGAGATCGATTACCGCAGTCTGCCGGTGGACGCGGGCGACATGTTTGTGCTGAGCACCGACGGCGTGCACGAGCACATGCCGCCCGGTGCCATCGTGCAGGCCATTGCCACGCATGCCCCCGACCTGGACGCCGCTGCACGCAGCATCGTTCAGCAGGCCCTGGAGAACGGCAGCCCGGACAACTGCACGGTACAGATCATCGCCATCGACCGCGTGGCCCCGGCCGACGCCAGCGAGATGCAGCACCAGCGCGCCCAACTGCGCCTGCCACCGGTGCTGTCGGCACGCCAGCAGTTCGAGGGCTACGAGATCGTGCGCGAGCTGTACACCAGCCACCGCAGCCATGTGTACCTGGCCACCGAGCCAGGCACCGGACGCCAGGTGGTGATCAAGACCCCGTCCATCGACCGGCAGGAAGACCAGGCCTTCCTCGACCGCTTTGTGCTGGAGGAATGGATTGCGCGGCGCATCGACAGCCCGCATGTGCTGCGCCCGGCCGACGGCGCGCAGCCCCGCACGCGCGAGCACCTGTTCGTGGCCATGGAGTACGTGAGCGGCCAGACCCTGGCGCAGTGGATGACTGACCACCCCCGCCCCAGCCTTGCGCAGGTGCGCGACATCGTGGGCCAGGTGGCGCGCGGGCTGCAGGCCTTTCACCGGCGCGAGATGCTGCACCTGGACCTGCGGCCCGAGAACGTGCTGATCGACGCCCAGGGCACGGCAAAGATCATCGACTTTGGCGCCGTGCAGGTGGCCGGACTGACCGAGGCCCAACCCGCTGGCGAGAGCCCGCCGGTGCTGGGCCATCTGCACTACACCGCCCCCGAATGCCTGCTGGGCGAAGCCCCCACGCCCAGCGCCGACCTGTACGCCCTGGGCGTGCTCACCTACCAGATGCTCACCGGCCGCCTGCCCTATGGCAGCCAGGGCGCCGCCGTGCGCACGCCCGCCGACCTGCGCCGCCTGCAGTACCGCAGCGCGCTGGACGAGCACCGCCCCATTCCCGCATGGATGGACGCCGTGCTCGAACGCGCCGTGCAGCCCCAGCCGCACAAACGCCAGCAGGCGCTCACCGAATTCGTGCACGACCTGCATCACCCCGGTGCAGCCTACCTGCGCCAACACCGCCTGCCGCTGACCGAGCGCAACCCGCTGGTTTTCTGGCGCGCTCTTTCGCTGCTGCTGGGGTTGGCGGTGGTGCTGCTCCTGGGCGTGGTGCACAGCCTGCGCTGACAAGGCCAAGTGCCTGCAGGGGGCGGCGCTTTCACAGCACAATCGGCACCCTTGCTGTTTTCATTCCAGACCACGCACCATGGCCATCAGCCACTACCTCAAAGACATCGGACGCGGCAAAGAGGGCGCACGCTCCCTGGACCGCACCCAGGCCGCCGACCTGCTGGGCCAGGTGCTGGACGGCACGGCCAGCGACCTGGAGGTGGGCGCCTTCTGCATTGCCATGCGCGTCAAGGGCGAAACGCCCGAAGAAATGGCGGGCTTTCTGGACGCCATCCACCAGCGCCTGCCACGCCTGGCTGCACCCGAGCGCCCCCTGGTGGTGCTGCCCAGCTACAACGGCGCCCGCAAGCTGCCACTGCTGACCCCGCTGCTGGCGCTGCTGCTGGCGCGCCAGGGCCTGGGCGTGCTGGTGCATGGCAGCGCCACCGAGGAGCGCCGTGCCAGCAGTGCCGACGTGCTGGCCCACCTGGGCGTGGCGCCGCAGCAGGTCTTGCGAACCCCCGCCCCCGGCAGCGTGGCCTATGCGCCCACGGCGCTGCTGCTGCCCGGCCTGGAACGCCTGCTGCAGGTGCGCCGCGTGCTGGGCCTGCGCAACAGCGCACACAGCCTGGTCAAGCTGCTGGACCCGCTGGCTCACCAGGGCCTGCGCAGCATCGTGGTGGGCAGCTACACCCACCCGGAATACGCCCAATCCATGGCTGCCACCTTTGCGCTGACCGGCGCCTGTGCCTTGCTGCTGCGCGGCACCGAGGGCGAACCCGTGGCCGACCCGCGCCGCACGCCGCAGATGGATGCCTTCCTGCACGGCCAGCCCCAGCGCGTGCAGGAAGCGCAGGGTGGCCCCCTGGCGGCCCTGCCCTCCTTGCCCACGGCCATTGACGCCGCCCACACCGCCGCATGGATCCGCAGCGTGCTGGACGGCGCTCAGCCGGTGCCGGCACCGATTGCGCAGCAGGTGGAACACATCTTGCGTCTCGCAGCGCAGATGACCACGGAGCCCGCGCATGCTGTCCACCGCCCAACCGCACCACCCGCACCCCACTGACACGCACGGCCGCTGCACCCTGGTGGGCGCCGGGCCGGGCGACCCCGAACTGCTCACCCTCAAGGCCGTGCGCGCCATCGAGTCGGCCACCGTGCTGCTGGTGGACGACCTGGTCAGCGAAGCCATCATCGCCCTGGCGCCGCGCAAGGCACGCGTGGTGCGCGTAGGCAAGCGCGGCGGCTGCAAGAGCACGCCGCAGGCCTTCATCGAAACGCTCATGCTCATGGCGGTGCACGAGGGCGAGCATGTGGTGCGCCTCAAGGGGGGCGACCCGTTCATCTTTGGGCGCGGCGGCGAAGAGGCCGAGCACCTGCGCGCTGCGGGCGCGGCGGTGGAGGTGGTCAACGGCATCACCGCCGGGCTGGCCGGGCCCACGGCACTGGGCGTGCCGCTCACGCACCGCGACCACGCGCAAGGGGTGCTGTTCATCACCGGCCACGTGCGCCCCGGCGGTCCCAGCCCCGACTGGGCGCTGCTGGCCCACACCGCGCAGCAAGCGCGGCTCACGCTCGTCATCTACATGGGCATGAGCGGCGCGCGCCCACTCCAGGAAGGGCTGCTGCAAGGGCTCAGCGCAGACACGCCCGTGGCCGTGATCCAGCACGCCAGCCTGCCCCAGCAACGCCATGCCACGGCCACGCTGGACCAACTGGCCGACACCATTGCGCACGAAGGGCTGGGCAGCCCGAGCGTCATCGTTGTGGGTGAGGTGCTGCGCGGGCTGGCGGCGCTGCACGGCCAGAGCGCGCGGAACCTGACGCGGCACCCCGCCGCCTGAGCGCCCCAAAAGCACTCGACGCCCCCCCTGCAGCACCCCTGCAGCGGGCGCCTGAGGCCGCACGCGAGGTTCTGTGCGTGCGGTTCAGAGTCCTTCCAGTTCCTTCTCCAACGCCTTGAGCTGCTGGCGCAGCTCCTCGGAGCGTGCCTCGCAGGCCGCCTTGTCCTTGGCACTGGCGGCCTCCTGCTCTTGCACGAACTGGGAGCCTTGGGGGAGGTTGCCACGCCGCAGAGGCCCCGCGTGGGCAACAGCTTCTGCCGGTGCCGCCGCGCATTCGCGCTGGTTGCGCTCCAAGGCTGCGCGCGCCTGCGGAATGCCCTGGGACTGCAGATACTGCTTGCGCCGCCAGGTTTCGCCAAATGCCCCCTCTTTAGAAGGTTTGCGCGGGGGCGGTGCGACGGCAGGCGCCGGCATGGCGGGGCGCACCTCGATCTTCTCGCCCTCACCGGGGCAGGGCGCCCCCTGAAACGACACCTTGCCCTGGGCATCCGTGCATTTGTTGATGGCCCAGGCCGGGGGCACCAGGCCCAGTGCCAGGATGCAGGCGGCATAGCGAAGCGAATTCATGGAGCAACCCTCGGACGATGAAGACATCATGCTACCGCGCCCCATGGGTACGGCGCCCTACAATCCGCAGCGTCCATGCGCACATCACTTTTTGACGTTGTCATCATCGGCGCCGGCGCTGCCGGCCTTTTTTGTGCCGGGCAGGCCGGCCAGCGCGGCCTGAAGGTGCTGCTCATCGACCATGCCGAAGCGGTGGCCGAGAAGATCCGCATCTCAGGCGGGGGGCGCTGCAACTTCACCAACCGCGACCTGGACCCGGCGGCGCCGCACAAGCACTTTGTGGGGCAGAACCCGCAGTTCTGCCGCTCGGCGCTCTCGCGCTACACACCCGCCGACTTCATCGCGCTGGTGCAGAAACACGCCATCCCTTTCCACGAGAAGCACAAGGGCCAGTTGTTCTGCGACCGTTCAGCCGAGGACCTCATCGCCATGCTGCTGGCCGAATGCGAGGCTGGCGGTGTGGAGCGCTGGCAGCCCTGCAGTGTCAAAAAAGTAGCTTTTTTGGCCTCTGAGGCCGATGGAATGGGCGCTGGCAGCTATCAAATCGATACCGATCGGGGGCCCGTGCGGGCGCGCAGCCTCGTGGTGGCGACGGGCGGGCTGTCCATCCCCAAGATCGGCGCCACGGATTTCGGCTACCGGGTGGCGCAGCAATTCGGCGTACCGCTGGTGGAGCGCCGCCCCGGCCTGGTGCCACTGACCTTCGACGGCGAAGCCTGGGCGCCGTGGGCGCAGCTCGCCGGGCTGGCCCTGCCGGTGCAGATCAGTACCGGCAGCAAGAAGGCCCGCATGGCCTTCGACGAGGATCTGCTGTTCACGCACCGGGGCCTGTCGGGCCCGGCCGTGCTGCAGATCTCCAGCTACTGGCAGGAGGGCTCGCCCCTGGACATCAACCTGGCGCCCACGGTCAATCTACAGGAGGCCCTGGCGCAGGCCAAGGCCCGCTCTCGCAAGCGGATTGCCAACGAGCTGGCCCAGCTCGTGCCCAGCCGCCTGGCCGACGCCTGGTCCGGACGGGACGCCGACTGGCAGCGCCCCATCAACGAAGCCTCCGACAAGGCGTTGGCCCGGTTGGCCGAGCAGATGGCGCGCTGGGAGCTCACGCCCACCGGCACCGAGGGCTACAAGAAGGCCGAGGTCACGCTGGGCGGCATCGACACGCGCGCCCTCTCGCAGCAGACCATGGAATGCAAAACCCAGCCGGGGCTGTACTTCATTGGCGAGGTGGTGGACGTGACGGGCTGGCTGGGTGGATACAACTTCCAGTGGGCCTGGGCCAGCGCATTCGCCTGCGCGCAGGCGCTGGCCGCTTGATGTTTGCCTGGCAACGGCTATAATTTTCGGCTTTGCTGGCACTAGCCCCGTCGGCCAAATACTAGTTACAGTCACTGACTGAGACGGGGAAACCCGCCACGCACGGCCACCAGGCCCGATCTTCCTGGTGACCCTCTGCGGGCACATTTTGGAAAACATTAGCTAATGACCACCATCCGTGTAAAAGAGAACGAGCCCTTTGACGTTGCCCTGCGCCGCTTCAAGCGCACCATCGAAAAGCTGGGCCTGCTGACCGATCTGCGCGCCCGCGAGTTCTACGAAAAGCCCACCGCCGAGCGCAAGCGCAAGAAGGCCGCCGCCGTCAAGCGCCACTACAAGCGCGTGCGCAGCATGCAGCTGCCCAAGAAGCTGTACTAAGCACAGCCTGGCCCGTCCTCGGACAGCCACCGAACCCGCGCTAGGGACGCCAAGCGCGGGTTTTTGTTTTTTTGGGTCTGCCAAAAGGCTTTTTGGCGTCGTTGCAACGCCTTGCTGTAGCAACACCACTGTCTGCGGCGTTGACGCCTAGCCAGAAACCCTTTTGGCAAACCCTGTCCCCTGCCACCATCCGATTGAAGGAAGCCGCCATGAGCCTCAAGGACCAGATCACCGAAGACATGAAAACCGCCATGCGCGCCAAGGACAGCGAGCGCCTGGGCACCATCCGCCTGCTGCAGGCTGCGATGAAGCAGAAGGAAGTGGACGAGCGCGTCACGCTCGACGACGTGGCCATCGTCGCCATCGTGGACAAGCTCATCAAGCAGCGCAAGGACAGCATCGCCGCCTTCGAGGGCGCGGGCCGCCAGGACCTGGCCGACAAGGAGAAGGCCGAGATGGCCGTGCTGCAGGCCTACCTGCCCGCGCGCATGTCGGAAGCCGAGGTGATCGCGGCCGTCCAAGCCATCGTGGCCGAGGTGGGCGCCAAGGGCCCGGGCGACATGGGCAAAGTCATGGGCGTGGTCAAGACGCGCCTGGCGGGCAAGGCCGACATGGGCCAGGTGTCTGCCGCCGTGAAGGCCGCGCTGGCGGGCTGACAAGCCTCCACCATCCTCTGAGCAGTATCTTTTTGATAGCTGCCACCGCTTACCAGACGGGCGGCGGCGGCTATTTTTGCTTGCAGTTTCCAAAACCAAGCCTGCATCTGCCGGGGTGGTGAATCGCCCCCAAAGAGGACGGATCCAGCCGCTCTGATGCACATGCCTTCGTGCCAATCAATGCATGGCCTGTGGGCTTGGGCCATCGCTTACCATTGGTGACATTCGGACTGAACGAACAACCCTTCGAACCCCCTCCGCATGCCCCCGGGCCATCCTCTCGTTGTTTCGTTGCAAGCGCTCGCCGCTGTTCTGTTGTGGGCCGTCAGTTCGATCGCCGGGGCCAACGCACCCAGCACCGCCACCGCTGCCGCGTCCATTGAATTCACCCCGGCTGAAAAGGCCTACATCGCCAAGGCAAGCGCGCTCAAGATGTGCGTGGATCCCGACTGGGCCCCCTTTGAGCGGATCAACGCGCAGGGGCAGCACGAGGGCATTGCGGCCGATCTGGTGCAACTGGTCGCGCAGCGGGTGGGGCTGCGCATTGAACTCCTTCCCGTCAAGGATTGGGACGAAAGCCTGGCAGCGTCCCAGGGCAAGCGCTGCCAGGTCATGAGTTTTCTCAACCAGTCGCCCGCCCGCGATGCCTGGCTGATTTTTACTGCGCCGATTTTTTCCGACCCGAACGTCATCATTACCCGCGAGGAGCATGATTTCATTGGCGATCTGAAGGGACTGAAGGGCAAAAGCGTTGCCCTGCCGCGGGGCACCATGGTCGAGGAGCGCGTGCGCCGTGATTTCCCGAATTTGAGCGTGGTGCTGACCGCCAGCGAACCAGAATCCATGAAGCTGGTCTCCGAGCGCCAGGCGGACATGACCATTCGCTCGCTGATTGTGGCCGCCCATGCGATCAAAACGGAGGGGCTTTTCAATCTCAAGATTTCCGGCCAGATCCCCGAATACACCAACCATTTGCGCATGGGCGTGTTGAAAGACGAGCCGGTATTGCGCTCCATTCTGGACAAGGGCATTCAGACCATCACGCCCCAGGAGCGCCAGGCCATTGCCAACCAGCACATAGCCATCCGAGTGCAGCAAGGCATCGACTGGGCCCGCGTGTATGCCTTGCTGGCCTTGCTGGGATTGGCCGTACTGGTGGCGCTGTACATCTATCGGAACAACCGCAAGCTCCAGGCAGCCCTGACGGCCAGCCAGGAGACCCGCGAGGCCTTGCGGCTTTCTGAAGAGCGGCACCGCTTTCTGGCCGACAACGCGTCCGACGTGATCTGGACCATGGACCTCCACGGGCGCAACACCTACGTGAGCCCGTCCGTGGAACGGCTGCGAGGCTACACCGTGGCCGAAGCCATGCAGCAGACGATTGACCAGGCGCTCACGCCCGCCAGCGCCAAAATCGCACAGGCAGGAATGGCGCGGGCCCTGGAAGCGATCCAGGCCCACCAACAGGCCCCGGACTTCCGTGCAGAGCTGGAGCAGCCGTGCAAACACGGCGGTACGGTCTGGACCGAGGTGCGGTTCTCCTGCATGTACAACGAGGCAGGCGAGTTCGTCAACTTTCTGGGCGTGACACGGGACATTTCGGAGCGCAAGCGCACCGAGCTGGACTTGCAGATTGCGGCCATCGCCTTCGAGTCGCAAGACGGCATGATCGTGACCGATGCCCACAAGACCATCTTGCGGGTGAACCATGCCTTCAGCCAGATCTCGGGCTACGCACCGCAAGAGGTCATCGGCAAGACGCCGCGCGTACTGCGGTCCGATCGGCACCCACCCGATTTCTACGATGGCATATGGGCAACGATCCAAACCACAGGCATGTGGCACGGCGAGCTCTGGAGCCAACGCAAGAACGGCGAGGTGTACCCCGAGCAGATCACCATCACCGCCGTCAAGGACGGCACCGGACAGGTCACCCACCACGTGGCTGTGCTGCGCGACATCACCGAACGCAAGCGACTGGAGCAGGAAGTCAACCAGTTGGCGTTTTTCGACACCCTGACGCAGTTGCCCAACCGGCGCTTGTTCGGTGACCGATTGGGCCAGGCCTTGAAGCGTGCTCAGCGCACCTCCTCGTCGGTCGCCTTGATGTTTGTGGATCTGGACAAATTCAAGCCCATCAACGACACCTACGGGCACGAGGCAGGTGATTTCATGCTGCAGACGGTGGCAAAACGCCTGATGGGTTGCCTGCGCGCGTCCGACACGGCGGCACGCGTGGGCGGGGACGAATTCCTGGTGCTGTTGCCCGACATCCCATCGGGCCCCGCTGCCCTGGCCGTGGCAGAAAAAATCTGTGCAGCGTTGGCAAGGCCTTGCACTACGCCCGAGGGAATCGAGCTGTGCATCTCAGCCAGCATCGGCATCGCCATCTACCCGGAACACGCAGGAACCGAGCATGAACTGATGCGCCTGGGTGACCGTGCCATGTACGAAGCGAAGAATGCGGGCGGCAATCGGGTGCAATTGCACGACAGCCCGCACGACAGCCCCGAGGGCGAGGTTTGCAGTTCAGCCGTCTGACAGCACCCAATCACCGGAATACTCCCGTACCAAGCACCCGGCGCACCTGCCGCCAGCACCTGGTACGCCTTGCCGGGTTTGCCCCTCCACCGGTCAATCAGTCACTTTTTGATAGCTACCAACGCTTGCCAGACGGGCGCTGGAAGCTTTTTCTTTTCTAAACCGATGTTCTTGCGTCGGTGCCAGCACCCTGCGCCATCCACCCGGTGCGAAAGTGCTCCTGCAGAAAATCCACGCACACCCGCACCTTGGCCGAGCGCTCCAGCCGCGTGGGGTACACGGCCCAGATGTTGGCCTCCTGCCGCCACTCGGGCAGCACCTGCACCAGTTGCCCGGCGTGCAACAGCGGCGCCACGTCCCACAGCGAGCGCAGCACGATGCCATGCCCGTCCACGGCCCACTGCACCGCCATCTCGCCATGGTTGGCCGAGAGCGGGCCGCGCACCTTCACCGCCTGCTCCTGGGCGCCGCTGCGCAGGCGCCATACGCCGAACGGGTGGTCGCGCTCCTTGATCACCAGGCAGTCGTGGCCTTGCAGCTCGGCCAATGTGCGCGGCGCGCCGCGCCGCTCCAGGTAGGCCGGGGCCGCGCAGAGCACGCGGTGGTTGTCGGCCAGGCGCCGCGCGATCAGGTGCGGCGCGATCTCGTCGCCCACGCGCACATCGAGGTCGAAGCCCTCGCCCGCCACGTCCACCAGGCGGTCGAACACCTCCAGCCGCACCTGCAGGCCGGGGTGGCGCTGCACCAGTTGCGACAGCATGGGTGCCACCACCTGGCGGCCAAAGCCGAAGCTGGTGCTCACGCGCAGCAGGCCGCGCGGTTCGCGCCGGGTCACGGCCACTTCTTGCAGCAACTGGTCCATGTCATCAAGGATGCGCAGCGCCCAGTGGAACACGCGCTCGCCCTCCTCCGTCACTGCCACGCGGCGCGTGGTGCGGTGCAGCAGCTTCACCGCCAGGTCCTCTTCGAGCAGACGGATGCGCTTGCTCACGAAAGCGGGCGAGGCGCCCAGCTCGCGTGCGGCCTCGGCGAAGCTGGCCTTGCGCACCACGGCAGTGAAGACACGCAGGTCGTCGGGCGAAGGGGTTTTATGCACGGTTCGTGAACAATGTGACAACGGTGCGCGGATTGTATTTGCCCGTGTTCTACCCAAGAATGCCAGCCATACCGCCAACCCCAAGGAGCCCCATGTCCCGCACCCACCATATCGCCGTGATCGCTGGCGACGGCATTGGCAAGGAAGTCATGCCCGAAGGCCTGCGCGCCGTGCAGGCCGCCGCCCAGCGCTTCGGCCTGCCGCTCGCATTCCACTCTTTCGACTGGGCGCACTGCGACTACTACCTACAGCACGGAAAAATGATGCCGGACGACTGGAAGGCCCAGCTCTCGGGCATGGACGCGATCTTCTTCGGCGCCGTGGGCTGGCCGGCCACGGTGCCCGACCACATTTCGCTGTGGGGCTCGCTGCTGAAGTTCCGCCGCGAGTTCGACCAGTACATCAATCTGCGCCCCGTGCGCCTGTTCGAGGGCGTGCCCTGCCCGCTGGCGGGCCGCAAGCCGGGCGACATCGACTACCTTGTGGTGCGCGAGAACACCGAGGGCGAATACACATCACTCGGCGGCATCATGTACGAGGGCACGGACCGCGAGATCGTGATCCAGGAATCGGTCTACTCACGCCACGGCGCTGAGCGCCTGCTGAAGTTCGCCTTCGATCTGGCGCAAAGCCGCCCGCGCAAGCATGTGACGCTGGCCACCAAGAGCAACGGCATCGCCATCAGCATGCCCTGGTGGGACCAGCGCGCCGACGACGTGGCGCGGCACTACCCCGAGGTCACGCTGGACAAGCAGCACATCGACATCCTCACCGCGCGCTTCGTGCTGCAGCCCGGGCGCTTCGACGTGGTGGCAGCCACCAACCTGTTCGGCGACATCCTCTCCGACCTGGGCCCCGCCACCACGGGCACCATCGGCCTGGCGCCATCGGCCAACCTCAACCCCGAGCGGCGCTTTCCCAGCCTGTTCGAGCCGGTGCACGGCTCGGCACCCGACATTTACGGCAAGAACATCGCCAACCCGATCGCCATGGTCTGGTCCGGCGCGCTGATGCTGGACTTCCTTACCCACGGCCAGGGCGCGGGCCGCGCGGCGCACGACGCCATCGTGGCGGCGATTGAGGAGGTGCTCAAGACGGGGCCGCGCACGCCGGACTTGGGCGGCACGGCCAGCACGACCGAGATGGGCGAGGCCATTGCTCGGCGCATTGCGCAAGGGTGACGATGCAGGCACCACCGCGTCGCACCCCCCATGGCATCCACGTCGAATGCTCCTAAAACAATAGCTTTTGGCGCTTGATGGACGGGCGCTACAGGCATTTTTGATTGTGAACCGCCACAAAACGGGGTAAGGTGCCCCTGCGACCGCCACCCAGAAAGAACCGCCCCATGCCCGCCCACAACCCCTTCAAGACCGCCCTCGCCGCCCGCAAGCCCCAGATCGGCCTGTGGCTCTCCATGGCCGAGCCTTACCTGGCCGAGGTGGCCGCCACGGCGCGCTACGACTGGCTGCTGATCGACGGCGAGCACGCCCCCAACGACCTGCGCAGCACGCTCGCAGCGCTGCAGGCCATCCAGGGCCACCCCGAATCGCACGCCGTGGTGCGCGTGCCGCACGATGGCACGGCGCTCATCAAGCAGGTGCTCGACATCGGCGCCAAGACCCTGCTCGTGCCCATGGTGGACACCGCCGCGCAGGCGCGCGCCATCGCCGCCGCCACGCAGTACCCGCCGCGCGGCGTGCGCGGCGTGGGCAGCGCCGTGGCGCGCTCCTCGCTGTGGACGGCCCGCGCCGACTACATGGAGGTGGCCGACGACGAAATCTGCCTGCTGGTGCAGGCCGAAACGGTGACCGCCATGCGCAACCTGCGCGAGATCTGCGCCGTGGACGGGGTGCACGGCATCTTCATCGGCCCGGCGGACCTGTCGGCCTCCATGGGCCACCGCGACAACCCCGGCCACCCGGAGGTGCAGGCCGCCATCGAGGGCGCCATCGCCACCATCGTGGCCAGCGGCAAGGCGGCGGGCATCCTCACCTCCGACCCGGCGCTGGCCGAGCGCTACCTGCGGCTGGGCTGCACCTTTGTGGCCGTGGGGGTGGACGTGCTGTTGTTCGCCCACGCGGCGCGGCAGTTGCGCGCCCGGTTCAGCGGTGGTGCACCGTCAACGCACACACCCGGCACCGCCTACTGACAATCACGTGGGCCTGCGCCCAAAGCGTTCCAGCCCATCCCATGCCGACCGCACTGGCGGCCGCTCCAGCGGATGGGCGAGACCGACCTCGGCCAGGGTGAAACCACCCCGGCCGTAGTTGCATGCGGCGCAGGTGACGACGATGTTCGAGAGTTCATTGCCGCCGCCATGGGCATGCGGCAGCAGGTGATCGTATTGCGCCCACAGGGCGAAAAACGCGGCGTGCCGCTCCACATTGCGCTTGCCCCAGCGCAGCGCCTGGGGATAGGCCCGCTGGATGCGCTCGCGTACTTCCGCGCGGATGACCGGAATGCCGCAAAACCGGCAGTGAAATCCATCGCGCGCATGCAGTTGGCAACGCTCCTGCGCATTGGGCATGCGCGCGGCCACACGGTACTCGCTCGCAAGGCTGGGGGTACCGGAGGACTGGATAACGACGTAGGGGCTGTTCTTTCCCAGGATGGACTCAACCCACGCAGCCACCGGCGGCATGTCGGCCCGTCGGATCAAGGCCTCCGCCTGCGCCGCGTCCCCCAGAAGGTGGGCCGTTACCGCCGCGTCCAACAGCGCGGCAGCCTCCGCAATCTCCGGGATCGCATCACGGAAGCAGGCCCGCAGGGGTGCGTTGCCGCTCAATCAGCTGCCCGCCACCTTCATGCGGTTGATGAGCACCGAGCCCACGGTCTTGGCGCCGTAGGCGTAGGCATCGGCGCCCACGGCCTCGATGCCCTTGAACATGGTCTTGAGGTTGCCCGCGATGGTGATCTCGTGCACCGGGAAGGCGATCTGGCCGTTCTCCACCCAGAAGCCGCTGGCGCCGCGCGAGTAGTCGCCCGTCACGTAGTTCACGCCCTGGCCCATGAGCTCGATCACGAACAGGCCCGTGCCGAGCTTTTGCAGCATGGCTTCGAGGTCATCGCCCTTCTTCGTGCGGCGTGAGGTCAGCACCAGGTTGTGTGAACCGCCCGCGTTGCCGGTAGTCTTCATGCCCAGCTTGCGCGCCGAGTAGCTGCTGAGGAAGTAGCCCTCCACGCGCCCGGCGTCCACCACCTTGCGCGGCTGCACGCGCACGCCCTCCTCGTCAAACGGCGAGCTGCCCTTGCCGCGCAGCACGAACGGGTCTTCCAGGATGTCGATGTGCTTGGGAAACACCGGTTTGCCCAGCGAATCGACCAGGAAGCTGCTCTTGCGGTACAGCGCGCCGCCGCTCGTGGCCTGCACATAGGCGCCCAGCAGGCCAGCGGCCAGGGACGATTCGAACAGCACCGGGCATTCGGTGGTGGGGATCTTGCGACTGCCCAGGCGGCTCAGGGCGCGCTGGGCGGCATAGCGGCCCACGGCAGCGGGCGAGGCCAGCTCGGAAGCGCTGCGCTGCGAGCTGTACCAGGCGTCGCGCTGCATCTCGCCGTGCTTGCCTGGCAACGATGCGATGGGCGCGACCGACATGCTGTGGCGCGAGGTCGCATAGCCCCCCCGGAAGCCCCGCGTGTGTGCGCTGAAGAAATGGCTTTGCTGCGCAGACACGCCTGCGCCTTCGCTGTTGGTGATGCGCTTGTGCGTGGCAAAGGCCGCCGCCTCGCACTCCAGTGCCAGGCGCGCGGCCTCCTCACTGGTGATCTGCCAGGGATGGAACAAGTCCAGGTCACGGTGCTCGGCGGCAGGTGCGATGTCGTCGGCGTCGGGCAGGCCCGCCACCGGGTCTTCGGCGGTGAAGCGGGCAATATCGTAGGCGGCCTGCACGGTGCGCTCGATGGCGGCCTCGGAAAAATCGGACGTGCTGGCATTGCCACGGCGGTGGCCCAGATACACGGTCACGCCCAGCGACTTGTCGCGGTTGCGTTCCACCGTTTCCAGCTCGCCCTTGCGCACGCTGACCGACAGGCCGCAGCCCTCGGAGGCCTCGGCACCGGCGTCGGTGGCGCCCAGCTTGTGTGCATGGCGCAAGGCGAGATCCACCAGGTGTTCGAACTGGGCACGGGTATGGCTGAAGCCGGTATCAGAAAGCGTATGGTTCATGGCGGCAGCTATGATACTTGCCACTGCACACGCCGCCCGGCACATGACGCAGCCGCTGCGGCAAGCCCCCCATTCCCCACCCGATCCACCATGTCACGCAAACCCAAAAAAGGCTACTACGTGAAAGGCCAGTTCGTTGCCGAAGGCAGCGAACTGGATCTGCAGCTCAAGGCCGAACTCAAGGGCACCGAAACCAGCAGAACCGACCTCAAGCGCGAAAGCGATGAGTTGCAGGAGCTGGGCAAAGACCTGCTCGGCCTGCGCGCTGATCTGTTCCAGCGCCTGCAGCTCCCCGAAACCCTGGTGCTGGCCCTGGGCGAAGCCCGACGCATCACCAACTTCGAGGGCAAGCGCCGCCAGATGCAGTATGTCGGCAAGCTCATGCGCAAGCTCGACGAAACCACCGTAGAGGCCGTGCGCGAAGCGCTGTCCGAACAGCGCAGCGGCCCGGCGCGTGAAACCCTGGCATTGCACCAAGCCGAGCACTGGCGCGACGAGCTCATCGCCCGCGACGGCGCCCAGGCCGAATGGATCGCGCAGTTTCCGGACACCGACATGCAGCAACTGCGCGCCCTGGTGCGCCAGGCGCGCAAGGACGCACTGCCCGCGCACGATGCAGCCGTGGCCCAGTCCCAAGGCAAGGCCCCACGCAAGGGCCGCGCATACCGGGAGCTGTTTGCCCTGCTGCGCGCCCAACTGGGTGCCCAGGCCGACGAGGAGCCAGACCTTTCCAGCGATGCGGACGAGCCCAATGACTGACGCCGCCGCCCACTCCCATGCGCCGGTGCGCATCGGCATTGTCTCCATCAGCGACCGTGCCAGCACCGGCGTGTACGAAGACAAAGGCCTGCCCGCTTTGCAGGACTGGCTGGTGCGCGCGCTGCACAACCCCATCGAGTTTGTGTCCCGCCTTATTCCCGACGAGCAAGAGCGCATCAGCGCGACGCTGATGGAACTGGTGGATGAGCACCAATGCAGCCTGGTGCTGACCACGGGCGGCACGGGTCCCGCCCTGCGCGATGTGACCCCCGAAGCCACGCTGGCCGTGGCGCACAAGGAGATGCCCGGCTTTGGCGAGCAAATGCGCCAGATCAGCCTGCGCTTTGTGCCCACCGCCATCCTGTCGCGCCAGGTGGCAGTGATCCGGCACCAGAGCCTCATCATCAACCTGCCCGGCCAACCCAAAGCCATTGCCGAAACGCTGGAAGGCCTGAAGGACGCAAGCGGCCAGCCGCTGGTTCCCGGCATTTTTGCGGCGGTGCCTTACTGCATTGATCTGATCGGCGGCCCCTACCTGCAGACCCACGATGCGGTGTGCAAGGCGTTCAGGCCCAAGACCGCCGTGCGCCCTCAGATGGAGGTTTGAACGGGCGGGACCGGTGGTGGCCGCAGGGTGGATTCCGACAGCAGCAGCGTCATGTCGTCGGAAGGCAATGCCGCAGAGCACAGGTAGCCTTGGTAGAAGTCACAGGCCATGGCTTGCAAAGCCTGGCGTTGGGCGGCGGTTTCCACACCCTCTGCGACCACACTCAGGTGCAGGGCTCGGCCAAGGTGCACGATGGCGCTGACAATGGCACGATCCCCCTCATCCCCAGGGATTCCGCGCACGAAGGACTGGTCTATCTTCAGCTTATGGATGGGAAGATTCTTCAGGTAAGCCAAGCTGGAGTAGCCGGTTCCAAAATCATCAATGGCCAGGGCCACACCCAGCGCAGCCACCTTTTCCAGCCTTTGGGCCGCTTCCTGCGCATCCTGCAGCAGAATCGATTCGGTCAACTCCAGTTCCAGCAGGTGTGGGGGTAAACGGTAGTCCTGCAGGAGCGTGGTGAGCCGATCGATAAAGTCCGGCTGGCGCATCTCCAGCGCCGAGATATTGACGGACACCATGACCGCAAGACCTGCCTGGGCCCAGCGGGCAGCCTGCGCGACCGACTGCTCCAACACCCATGCACCGAGCGTGACGATGTAGCCCGTTTCTTCGGCCAGTGGAATGAATACCCCTGGCGACACCTTGCCCCACTGCGGGTCGGTCCAACGCAGCAGCGCCTCGGCGCCCACGATGCATCCCGTCGCCAGATCCACCTGGGGCTGGTAGTGCACACTCAGTCGCTGATGGGCAAGCGCCTGGCGCAGGGCATGCTCCATCTGCATGCGCTCCAGCAGATGGGTGCTCATCTGAGGCTGGTAAAACCCAAAGCTCCCCCGCCCCCGCTCCTTGACCTGGTACATGGCCGTGTCGGCCTGCTTGATGAGCTCGTCCAGTGTGCCTCCGTCCTGTGGGAACAACGCCAGTCCGATACTGCACTGGATGGAGAAGCCCATGCCGTCCAGCGTAAAGGGACGCAGCATCACATCAAGCAGGCGACGCGCCACCTGCTCGGCCACCTTGGCATCTCCGCCATGCAGGTACATGGCGAACTCGTCTCCCCCAATGCGGCAAAGCATGTCGCTCTGGCGCAGGCAGGTCTGAAGCCGGGCTGCGACTTCCTTCAGCACGCGATCACCGAATTGATGCCCCAACGAATCATTGACGAGCTTGAAGCGGTCCAGATCCATGAACAGGATCGCAAAACCGGGGTCCGTGGCCCGCGCAGTGCGAATGGCTGTCTCCACACGTTGCGACAAGAGCAATCGGTTGGGCAACCCCGTCAGGGTGTCGCTGTAGGCCAGTTCGTCAATTCGCTTTTGTGCTGCGTGCTGTTGGGTCAGATCACGCACGAAACCAATGCTTTGTTCAAGCCGCCCATCGCCATCGCGCAGAGCCACCCAGGACAGATGCACAGCGCAGCCGCTCTCGCCTTCGCGGGTTAACCAAAGCTCGCCATTCCATACACCGCCATGGTCCCAATCACGCTGCACACATTCCATGAACTGGCGTGGCACGCCCACCCCCAGCAAATCCAAGATCTGGGCACCTTGCACATCCTGCAGCGGCCTACCCAAGATCCGTTCGCAGGCGGGATTGACCTGGACCAAGTGGTGCTGCGCATCCGCCACGAAGATGGGGTAGGGACTGGCTTCGAACACCCGGCCCGCCAGTCGCAATGCGGCCTGCGCTTGCACGTCACGCGTGATGTCACGGAAGGAGTACACCCTCCCCACCACCACCCCATGGCTGCGCTGCGGCACGCTGCGTCGCTCCAGCAACGTTCCATCACAGAGTTCAAGCACCTCGCAGGCATCGGCCTGCGGATCGCATTCAAGCGCCTGAATGGCAGCACGGTAGGCCTGCGGATCGCTCACCCTTTGGGCCATGTGTGCCTGCAAAGCCGCATCATTGCGCTGTACCAGCAGAGACTGTGGCAGCGACCACAACTGCACAAAGCGCTGGTTGAAGGCCCGGATCTGCCCATCCAGCGTACACACCAGCATGCCATCGGCCGCAGAGTCCAATGTGGCGCGCAACTCCGACAGCAGAGTTTCCAGTTCTCGCTCGGCAGCTTCGCGTGCCGAGCAGTCCGTCAAGGTGACAAGCAATGCCTGGTCATGCAGATCCTGCGGGCATGCCACCACCCGCTGCTCCACCGGCACCAGCGTACCGTCACACCGCTGCAGCTGGGTTTGGCACTGGGAGCCCTGCGCCAGTACTTCGGCCCCATCGGCCCAGAAGCACTGGTCTTGCGGGGTCGAAGCGAACCGAAGCACCGGCTCGCCCACCAGTTGCGCCGGATCCAGGCCCACAAGCGCCGCAGCCACCGCATTGGAAAACAGAATGGTTCGATGGCGGGTATCGACCAACCAGACCCCCCTCCTGCAGTCCCTCGAATGCCTTGAGCAGCGGAGCGTCCAGGTGCTCACGCGTCACGTACCTGCCTCCAGACGCTGGGCATGCACCGCACGCTCAAAGAAATAACAGATGCGCTGACGCGGTGAAAGGTATTCCAGCGCCTCCCGTGGCAGCTGCCCTGGCCGCAGACTGCGGCGGATACCCAGATCTGGCTGCGTCTCCAGGTCAAGCACCAGCGCGCTCTCGCGAGGCACCAGCGGGTCATGGACGATGACTCTGGGGCGCAGTGGGCGCGAGGAATTGACCGATACGACCAAGGCATAACGGTTGTTCGCCAACTGCACCACCGAACCGGGCGGGTACACGCCCATCATCCGGATGAACAGCCCGAGCACCAAGGGGTCAAACAGCTCCTTTTGCTGAGCAAACATGACCGACAGCGCCTCATGGGGCGTCATGCCCATGGATGGACGCGCCGGGTTGCACAGGCGCTCGTAGTGATTGACGAGCGCGAGAATGCGCCCAGCCATGCACAGCTCTTCGCCGCGCATGCGCAGCGGGAAGCCGCTGCCATCGGCCATTTCATGGTGTTGTGCCATGGCCAGCAGCACCGAACTGGGCAAACCCATGGCCTTTCCCAGCAGCACGGACTCGCCCACATGCCCACGGTAGCGGGCCAGATCCATGGGCTGGATACCAGGGAAAGGCAACACCAGGGATGCCGGAAGCTTGAGCTTGCCAATGTCGTGCAAAAGCGCCGCCATCCCCAGATCCTGCAATGCCTGGGGCTCCAAGCCCTGCGCCTTGCCCATGAGAAGGCACAGGACCATGACGTTGACAGGGTGCAGCGCATTGCGCTCCCCCACGCCCTCGGACAGCAGCACAATCGTGGACTCGCTGCATTGCAGCAGTTCCTGCACGCATCCGTTGACCAGATTCTCACTTTCCATGCGAGCCATGGCCGGACTGCCCTGCACATTCTCGGCCAGTTTGCGGAACTGCCGGGTCGTCTCGACAAACCGCCGATCACAGGCCTCCAGGCGCTCGCGCTGCTGCCTGAGCTGTTCGTCGATTTGCGCGAGATCCGGAGCGGGGGTGGTGTGGCCCTTGCCATTGAGCGCGGCACCAGTGCTTGGCTGCACGCCCGGCTTTTTTACCGGCGCATGCACCTCTTCCATTGCATCAGAATCACTCAGCGATGGAATGCAACGGACCTTGTCCAACCCGAGTTCACGCAGGATTTCGAGTTGAGAATCCGAAGCAATGCGAAACCGATTGACCGGAAATGGATGGCTGAGCCAGCCCAGATCGAGCACGATGTACATGCCGATGCGCAGTTGGTGGATGTCCACCAGGATGGAGGGCTCTTCTTCCATTGCAGGAATGCTGCGTTTTAGTGATCACAGGATAGTCGCTTTGCATTATCAAGCGCTTGTTCCCACCGTTTCAGCTTGGCAGACCAATTGCTGCAATATAGCAACATTTGTATCTAATCGCAGATCAGTGATGGGCGATAGATCAAATCGTGCCACAGGGCCCAAACCGCCACACCGCTGAGCAGCAATCCGGCCAGTCGCGTACCCCAATCGGTTCGCCAGGCATTGACGCGGACGCGCACCTGCAACCAAAGCCAGGGGGCCAGCAACAGCCACAACCCGCTACCCAGAGCGAAAAAGGCCATCGCCAACGCACCTTGCAGTGCGCCCCCCGTCAATGCGGCGACCAGCAATGCCGAATACAGCAAGCCACATGGCATCAATGACCAAAGCATTCCTGCCATGAACACACCTGTGTGTGACTGAACGAGTGGTTGGACCCGCCGCCACACCGAGCGTCCTGCACGCTCCACCCAGACAGGCTGGCGCGCCTGGAGCAACAGCAAGACGCCCCATGCCAGCACGGCCACATGAAAAAAAGTCCATACGGGACGCAGCGCAGACGCCTGCTGTGTCAGCCATGCCAGACTCTGCATGGCCACAGCAGCCAGCGCGCCCACCAAGCTGTATCCGAGGATGCGCCCTGCATGGTAGGCGGACAACCTGCGCCAAGGCACGGCACGGTTCGCCCAATGGACGGGTTGTTCAGCCTCTTGGGCGCCCCCCCCGGCGCCCGACACCACCGCACTGCAAGGTGCGGCACACATGACAAGGCAGTGCGACCCACCCGCAAGCCCCATGATGAGTGCGGTCCAGGCCAGTGAGGAAAGCATGCAGGTGGCGTATTCCGCGAGGAAAGTTAAATGATCCGCGAAAACCGCGCGCGGTTCTTGTCTGCCTGCAGATACCTGTCAAACACCATGGCAATGGCACGCACGAAGTACCAACCCATGGCCGTGACCTCCAAGCCCTCGTTGCTGACCATAACAAGGCCCTGCTGCTCCAGTTCCTTGAGCTGCTCCAGCTCCGACGCAAAATAGTCCCGCACATTGATCAGCCAGGCCTGCTCCAGCGGCTCAAACAGCAGTTCGCCCTGGCACATGATGGCCATGATGACGGCACGGCGCACCAGATCATCACGCGTGAGCGCCAGACCACGCACCACAGGCAGACGACCCTGGTTGAGCAGGTCGTAATAGTCTTCCAGTGTCTTGGCATTCTGACTGTAGGTAGCACCCACACGGCCGATGGCGGATACGCCCAGACCGATCAGGTCGCAGTCCGGCTGCGTGCTGTAGCCCTGGAAGTTGCGATGCAGCCTTCCCTGGCGCTTGGCCACGGCCAGCGCGTCCTCGGGCAGTGCAAAGTGGTCCATGCCCACATACACATAGCCCGCGGTGCTGAAGGCTTCGAGCGAGCGTGCCAGCATGGACACCTTGGACGACGCCATGGGCAGGTCAGCCCACACGATGCGCCGCTGCGCCTTGAAGCGCTCGGGCAGGTGGGCATAGGCATAGAGGGCGATGCGGTCAGGCCGCAATTCGGCCACCTGGGCCAATGTGCGGTCAAAGGACTCCGGCGTCTGCTTGGGCAGACCGTATATCAGATCCACATTGACGGAGTCGAAGCCGATGCTGCGCGCAGACTCCACCAAGGAAAACACCTGTTCTGCTGGCTGGATGCGGTGCACGGCCTTCTGCACCTCAGGATCAAAGTCCTGTACGCCAAAGCTCAGACGGTTGAATCCGAGTTCCGCCAGCAGCGCCAGGCGATCCGCATCCACGGTACGGGGATCGACCTCAATCGAGTACTCCCCCCCCGGCACCAGCGTGAAGCTGCTGCGCAGCATCCCCATCAGGTCACGCAGGCCTGCATCGGACAGAAAGGTCGGCGTCCCTCCGCCAAAATGAATCTGGCTGACCATCTGGCCCACACCGCAATGGGCGGTATGGAGATCGATCTCGCGCTGGAGGTAGCGCAGGTACACATCGGCACGGTCGTGGTGCTTGGTGATGATCTTGTTGCAAGCACAGTAGTAGCACAGCGATTCACAGAACGGAATGTGCACATAGATCGACAGTGGCAACGCCTTGCCCACCGGACTTTGGCGGCGCTGCCCAAGGGCAAGCACGTAGTCCTGCTCTCCGAACGCATCCACAAAGCGATCGGCAGTGGGGTAAGAGGTGTAGCGCGGACCGGAAACGTCGTAGCGGGTCAGCAGTTCGGGGGTGACAATTGTCATTGTTGTTCCTGGCTAGCGTGCTTAATGTGCACCAGATTGCCCTTGCGACCCTTGATTCCCGTCAAGCATCCGACATCCGAGTGCAGGATTGGATCATCACCAAGCGGATAGGTCATAATTTGACCTATGTCACACCCCGCCCGCATACCCATCGTCCGTTCGTTACCTGATTCCGAAACGGAAGGATCGGCATGCGAGGATTCACAGACACCCCTGCACATGACACCGCAGACCATCAAGGTTGCCTGCTCCAATTGCAATCTGCGTGAGCTTTGCATGCCGCTGGCTCTCTCCGATGAACAACTGCGACGTATTGACGACGTGGTGGCCGTGCGTCGGAAAATCAAGCGCGGCAGCACCTTGTTCCGCAACGGTGAAGCCTTCACCTCGCTGTTTGCCATACGCACGGGGTTCTTCAAGACCTGTGTCGCGACTGAAGATGGGCGCGACCAGGTCACCGGCTTCCAGATGGCTGGCGAGATCATTGGTCTGGACGGCATCGTCAATGACCACCATACCTGCGACGCCGTGGCACTGGAAGATGCCGAAGTGTGCGTCATGCCCTTCGAGCGCATCGAAGAACTCTCCCGCGAGGTGAATGCGCTGCAGCACCATGTGCACAAAATCATGAGCCGCGAAATCGTGCGTGAGCACGGGGTGATGTTGCTCCTGGGCAGCATGCGGGCAGAGGAACGGTTGGCGGCTTTCTTGCTCAACTTGGTGCAGCGACTGCATGCACGCGGATTCTCGCAATCCGAGCTGATTTTGCGCATGACCCGTGAGGAAATCGGAAGCTATCTCGGCCTCAAGCTGGAGACGGTGAGCCGCACCTTCTCCAAGTTCGTGGACGACGGCATTGTGGAAGTGAAGCAGCGTCACGTGCGGATACTGAGTCCCGAGGCATTGCATCGCATCGTCAACAACCAGGCTGCCTGTCACTGAACCCTTGCACCGCGGCAGACTAACCCTACAGGACGTTGCCGCGAACGCGCCACACCGCAGGCTTTGCCGCCAGACCTTGGCGCCACAGCAACAAGCCGAAGCAAAAAAACATCCCGCTCGCTTGGAAAGCCGTTTTTTTGCCGTTAGCATCGACCTGCCAGTGGACATGCAGGTTTTCGCTGGCGCTATTGACCAATCCCCATAAGGAAAATCCGAAAATGGCAACTGCTAAGAAAGCCCCGGCCAAGAGCGCCGCAGCCAAGACCGCTGCTCCCGCCAAGAAGCGCACCCCCAACGCAGCATTCATGAAGGCGCTCACCCCCAGCCCTGCGCTGGCCGCCGTGGTGGGTGCCAGCCCGCTGCCTCGCACCGAGATCATCAGCAAGCTGTGGGTTTACATCAAGGCCCAGAAGCTGCAGGACAGCGCCAACAAGCGCATGATCAACGCCGACGCCAAGCTCAAGCCCATTTTCGGCAAGGATCAGGTGTCCATGTTTGAAATGGCGGGCCTGATTGGCAAGCACGTCCAGTAAGGACGGCCCCTCCGAGAAGAAGCCGGCTCTGCCGGCTTTTTTGTTGGCCACAAGCAACAATATGCCCCTTGAGCCGCATCAATTTGAATGCTAACCAATCTCGTTTGGCTTAACATTCTTTTGCGAGCTCCTGCATAGCCAAACCTCCGCGCCAGCCATTGCCCTCTCGCCTCTTTCACTGCATGCGTTCAAGCGCCTGCAGCCATGTGCATTGCTCTTACCCATGGAGGCCCGATTGGCATACCCCCCCGTGCAGCGCAACCCGAGCGCGCAGCAGTTTTCTCTCACACCCCCCTCGCCACTGCGATTGCTGCCGCTGGCCATTCTGATGCTGGCGGCTTCGCTGGACGTGCAAGCCCAATCCGCCGACGCAGACCGCAGCCTGGCCCCGGTCACGGTGCGTGAACGCGCCGAGGCCGCCGAAGGCAAAGACAGTGTGCGCGCCACCGAGACCACCATCGGCAAGGGCAAGCAGCAGTTGCGCGACATCCCGCAGTCGGTCACCGTGGTGACCGAACGCCTGATCGATGATCGCAACCTCGACACCGTCAAGGAAGCACTGAAAAACACCGCAGGCATCACCTTCCTGGCAGCGGAAGGCGGCGAAGAAGACATTCGCCTGCGCGGCTTTGCCCTGCAAAGCACGGGCGACATGTTCATCGACGGCATGCGCGACCCAGCGTTCTACGAGCGCGATACCTTCAATCTGGATCGCATGGAAGTGCTGCGCGGCTCCGCCTCCATGCTGTTTGGGCGTGGATCGACCGGCGGCGCCGTCAACCAGGTGAGCAAGGCACCGCGACTGATCGACACCCACCAGGTGGACCTGACGCTGGGCAACCACGCGTACCGCCGTGTCACTGGCGACTTCAACTGGCACACCGGCGAAAACGCCGCTTTGCGCATCAATGCCATGGCCACCAAGGCCAACAACAACGGCGCGGGTAGCAGCCTGGACAAGAACGGCATTGCAGGCACCTACGCCTGGGGTATCGGCACGCGCGACGAGTTCGCCGTCAGCCTGTACCACCTGGACAACAACAACGGCATGAACTACGGCATGCCCTGGATTCGGCCCACAGCCAACGCTGGCGTGGCCGACACCACGCTGTTGCCGCTGGATCCTGCCAACTACTACGGCGCGAAGAGCGACTACAACAATGGCAGCGCCAGCATGGTGACCCTGTCCCATGTGCACCGGTTTGAAGGCAGCGCCGAACTCAAGACGCAAGTGCGTGCAGGCCAGTTCGAGCGCGACCAGCGCGCAGGCGCCATTCGCCTGTCCGCCGCAGCACAGCAGCCTGGCGGCGTGGCCGCAAGCCTGGCGAACTTCGGTCCCGCCACCCGTCTCACGCGGGGGAACCACCTGAAAATCCAGGACATGGACACCGTGCACCTGCAGAGCGACTTCAGTGACAAGTTCCAGGCACTGGGCGTACGCCACGAACTGCTGGCGGGCTTCGACTTTGCACATGAGAAAAAGAAAGTGTATGGCGCTCGCAGTGCCGCCCAGGGCGGCGTGACCATCAACAAGCCCACCACGACGGTCGGCACGCCCAACGATGGCGCGTGGGTGGATGAACGCAGCCGCGTGCTGCGCACCACCAGCGACTTTGAGGCCAAGGGCTGGGGCATCTATGCGCAAGACCTTGTGCAGGTAGCGCCCCACTGGAAGCTACTGGGTGGCCTGCGCTACGACAGCATGGACGGCGACTACAACTCCTACGCCATCCCGAGCGCTGCGCCAGGGCCGGTCACCACCACCGCCTATCGACAGAAGATTTCCGAATGGAGCAAACGCTTTGGCGTGCTGTACCAGCCCACGCCCCTGCAGTCGTACCACTTCTCTTATGGCACCTCGTTCAACACTTCAGGGGACACCTATTCGTACAGCGCAGCGACGGTCAACACGCCGCCTGAGTCGAGCCGCAACATCGAAATCGGCGCAAAAATCGACTCTGCCGACAAGCGCTTCACCACCCGTCTTGCGGTGTTCCATGCGGCCAAGCTCCACGAGCGCAACACCGACCCCGACCTGAACATCGCCGTGCTGTCGGGCAAGCGCCATGTGGCGGGGGCAGAAATCGACATTACCGGTCGCCTGACGGCCAAGTGGGAAGTCTATGGTTCCTACATGTGGATGCCGGACGCAAAAATCGACCGAGGCGCCGAAGGCGCCGAAGGCCAAGGCACACGCCCATCGCTCACACCGCGCCACAGCGGCACGATCTGGACCACCTACCAGATCACGCCACAGTTGCGCGTGGGCGGCGGTCTGAATTTCCGCAGTTCGCAAACACCCATTCGCAACCCTGGGTGGTCGGCGCCTGGCTACGTGACCGCCGACCTGATGGCCGAGTACGCCATCAACGACCGCTACAGCCTCAAGGCCAACCTCACCAACGTGACCAACAAGCTGTACGCCGAAGCGCTGTACCCCGGTCACTACATTCCTGGCGCCGGTCGTTTGTTCCAGATCACTGCCAGCATGAAGTTCTGACTCCCAGCGAGCGCCCCAAAAAAACCGTCCACCCTGGACGGTTTTTTATTGGATACATCCACATGACTAGTAATGCGATCAATTCGTATTTATAATCAATACATCAGCAACCCGGCCCTGTCTCACCATGATCGTCTGCGTCTGCCATCGGATTTCCGACCGCGAGATTACCCGCTTCGCCCGGGCAGGCATGGGATTTGACGAGATCCAACTGGAATTGGGCGTTGCCACCCAATGCGGCAACTGCGAAGGTTGTGCGCGAGAGCTGGTGAGCCAATGCCACGCAAGTGCCCCCCTCGCGGCAGTGCACAATGATGCCCATGCCCAGCGGGCATGTGCTTGCGCCGGCTGAGACCATGGAGCCCGTATCCACACTTGCTGTCTGTCTGTTGCTGGTGGTGGCAGGTTCGGTGTGGACCTTTCGCCGCTAGCTGCACCGGGCCCAATTTTCAGCTCTGGGCGGCTGTGCCTCATACGCCCCACATGAGCCTTTGTCTCTACTCTCAATGACCATGACATACGAAGAAGCGCCCCCCCCCGGCCTGGGACGCAACGCCCTGATCGCCATCGGCGTAGTTCTGCTGCATGTGGTGGCGCTGTGGGCTCTCCACACAGGTTTGCTGCGGCGCGCAGTAGAGGTGATCGTTCCCGCCGTGTTGCTGTCCGAGTTCGTGACCCCTCCAGCCCCGGTGGTCGCGCCAGAACCT
>Ga0116193_1000860_pt1 | contig 26933 bp, 21 predicted proteins | sample AD_UKC115_MetaG_FD_89892 | JGI IMG/M metagenome (GOLD analysis project Ga0116193, IMG submission 89892) | Active sludge microbial communities of municipal wastewater-treating anaerobic digesters from Hong Kong - AD_UKC115_MetaG | ecosystem: Engineered > Bioreactor > Anaerobic > Digestate... | reverse complement strand
GAAGCCCGCCAGGGTCACCGAGATGGCGCGGGTCTCGTCGGCGTTGACGAACAGCGCGCTGGCACCCGGGTGCCCGTTGAGATCGGGCTTGGTGGAGGCCACCGTGAAGGTGTCCTGGTCGTCGCTGACATCGCCGGCCTGCAGGAGCAGCGGGCCGAAGTCGATGCTGGACGCCTCCGTGGTGGTGGTCGGCTGGAACGGGGACGCCGGTGACGTGGCGGCGCCGGTCGGTCCGGTGGTCCCGGCCCCGGTGGTGCCGGTGTGACGGGTGTCGTCGCCGGTGGCGGCGCACCCTGCCAGGGACAGCGTCAGGAGAACCGCGGTGGACAGTGTTGCCACCCGGGTACTGCGAGAAGACATGAAAGAACCTGTACGTGATCGGATACGTGCGCCATCCAACGTACCGACCGCCGCGCGGTGAGCCGCGTCTCAGTCCTGCCAGCCGGAGTGGATGTAGGTCTCGGCGAACCGCTTCATCGAGTCGATCTTCTTCTCCACCGGGGCGTCGAAGCCCAGACCCTCGAACACCCACGGGATGCCGATGTAGTCGGTGACGCCGGCCGCGGCGATGTCGCGATGGCCGTCGAGACCGAACTTGTCGATGCACACGGCCTGGTACTCGAACGGGTCGTCGGCGCGACCGGCGTCGGCCAGCAGCTTCTTCAGCTGGCCGATTGTCTCGGCCAGCTGTTCGCACGTCATCATCGCGCTGGTCCAGCCGTCGCCGATCCGGACGGCGCGCTCCAGCGCGACGTCGGTGTGTCCGCCGACGTAGAACGGAACGGGCTGTGACGGCGCCGGGCTCATCTGCAGCCGGTCGAAGTCGTAGAAGTGGCCGTGGTACTCGACCATGCCGCCGGCGAGCACCAGCTTGATGACGTCGATCATCTCATCAACGCGCTTGCCCCGCTTCGCGTAGGGCACCCCACACCACTCGAATTCCTCGGGAGCCCAGCCGATCCCGACGCCGAAGCCGAATCGGTTGTTCGTCAGATTCGCGACCGAGCCGACTTGGCGGGCCAGCAGCAGCGGGTTGCGCGAGCCGAGCTTCATCACGTTGGTGTAGAAGCGCAGCTTCGATGTCACCGCGCCCAGGGTGCCCGCGAGGATCAGCGGATCGACCCAGGGCGAGTTCTCGTCGAACATCCGCTTGCCGTCCGCGGTATAGGGATAGTCGACGGACTGCTTCTCGAAATAGAAGATCGAGTCGGGCAACGCGATGTTGTCGAAGCCGAGTTCCTCTGCCGCCCGGGCGATTTCGGTCAGTTGGTCGAGTGGGCTGAACGCGATGCTGATGGTGTATTGCATGCGGGTCATTTGGCCGCCGGCTTGTCGCTCGAGACCACCCACATGGAGTAGTACTGCGCGCCACCGCCGTAGGCGTGTCCGAGCGCCTTGCGAGCGCCCTCCACCTGATGTTCGCCGGCCTTGCCCATCACCTGGATCGCGGACTCGGCGAACCGGATCATGCCCGATGCGCCAATGGGATTCGAGCTCAGCACGCCGCCGGAGGGGTTGAACGGGATCTTGCCGCCGATCGCGGTCTCCCCGGCCTCGGTCAGCTTCCAGCCGCCGCCCTCGGGTGCGAAACCGAGGCTCTCCAGCCACATGGGCTCGTACCAGGAGAACGGCACGTACACCTCGGCGACGTCGATCTCGTCGATCGGGCTGGTGATTCCGGCGGCCTTCCACAGCGCCGCGGCCGCGTCCCGGCTGGCCTGCGGGTTGACCTGATCGCGTCCGGCGTAGGCCAACGGCTCGGTTCGCAGCGCGGTCGCGTGGATCCAGGCGACCGGATGTCCTTCGGCGACACGGGCATCCGCGGCGGCCTCGTCACCGATCACCAGGGCCGCTGCGCCGTCCGACGATGGGCAGGTCTCGTCGTAGCGGATCGGATCCCACAGCATCGGCGACTCCATCACCTTCTCGACGGTGATGTCGGGCTGATGCAGGTGTGCCAGCGGGTTCTTCGCACCGTTGAGGCGATCCTTGACCGCGACGATCGCGCCGATGTTGTTGGGCGCGCCCGACCGGCGGATGTAGGCACGCACGTGCGGGGCGAAGTATCCGCCCGCGCCGGCACCGACTGGTTTGGTGAACGGCACCGGAATGCTCAACGCCCACATGGCATTCGACTCCGACTGCTTCTCCCAGGCCATGGTCAGCACGCGGCGGTACTTGCCGGACTGCACCAGGCTGGCCGCGACGATCGCGGTGGACCCGCCGACCGACCCGGCGGTGTGCACCCGGATCAGCGGCTTGCCCGTCGCACCGGTGGCGTCGGCCATGAACAACTCGGGCATCATCACGCCCTCGAAGAAGTCCGGTGCCTTGCCCACCACGACCGCGTCGATATCGGCCATGGTGCAACCGGAATCGGCCAGCGCCCTGTCGATGGCTTCGCGCACCAGGCCGTTCATCGACACGTCGTGACGCTTGGCGACGTACTTGGTCTGCCCGGTGCCCAGCACCGCTGCCAGCTGCTTAGCCATCTGCGCCACTCCTCCTCATCGCTTCGCTCTGCATCGTCATCGGCGCGCGTCCCGTCCTTCCAGAACCGCAACCAGGTTCTGCTGCAACGCCGGCCCGCTGGTGGCATGCGCCAGCGTCCGCTGCGCGGAACCGTCGAAGATGTGTTGGGCGGCAAAGCCGATCCGTTCCAGCCCGGCCGAGAACATCGGATTGGCGGCCAGCGCGCCGCCCGACGGGTTGATCCTGGTCGACGAACCCAGTCCGATCGCCTCGGTCAGGATCAGCTGCTGATGGGTGAAAGGTGCGTGCAGTTCGGCGATCTCGATGGACCCGGCGTCCCCGCCAGTGGCCGCCGCGGCCGACGCCGCAGTCGAGGGCGAGGTGGTCAGGTCCCGCGCCCCCAGGATCGGCGTCTCGATGCGGTGTTCGATTCCGGTGATCCAGGCCGGCCGTTCCCGCAGCTCGCGGGCGCGGTCGCCGGAAGCCAGCACGATCGCCGCCGCCCCGTCGCTGATGGGGGCAATATCGTGGCGGCGCAATGGATCTGCGAAGAAGGGCCGCTCCAACAACTCCGCGACGGTGCCGGCTTCGACCCGGTCGGTGCGGGGGGACGCGGCGAACGAGTCCACGGCTACCTGCGCCATCTGCTCGGCGGTCCAGGTACCGGCGTCCAGGCCCGCGCGGGCCTGCAGCCCGGCCATCGACACCGAGTCCGGCCACAGCGGCGCCACGGTATAGGGGTCGGTCTGCAACGCCAGGACACGGCGCAGGATGCCGGCACTGGATTTGCCGAATCCGTAGACCAGGGCGGTCTCGATCTCGCCGGTCAGCAGCTTGATGTAGGCCTCGTACAGCGCCCAGGCGGCGTCCATCTCGACGTGTGACTCGTTGATGGGCGGCACCGCGCCGATCGAGTCGATTGCCGAGATGAACGAGAACGCCCGGCCGGCAAGGTAATCGGAGGATCCCGAGCACCAGAAACCGATGTCGGTCTGCTTCAGTCCGAGCTCGGCGTAGATCGAGGCGAAGCATGGCATCAGCATTTCGACGCCGTTGGTGGTGCCCTCCGTGCGGCGCACGTGGGGCGCGTGGGCGAAGCCGACCACAGCTACATCAGTCATCAGGAGGTGTCCTCTTCCGCGGATCTAGAGGTGGTGCTTGTAGGTGTCGTACTCGGCGTCCGGTTCGCCGGTGGGCCGGAAGTAGTCGATGTTGTCGATCCCCAGGCCCCACTCCTCGCGGGGCTTCCACACTGCCTGCACCCGCATGCCCATCCGGACATCGGCCGCGTCGATCTCGGTGACCAGATGCAGGAACGGGATGTCTGCGCCGTCCAGGAGGATGTAGGCCGCGACATACGGCGGTTTGATGCGCTGCCCGGGGAACGGGATGTTGATGATCGCGAACGTCGTGACGGTGCCGGTGTCGCCGAGTTCGACGAACTGGTCCAGTTCCCGCCCGGTCGCCGGGTCGGCCTCCTTGGGCGGGAAGTAGACCTTGCCGTGGTCGCCGGTGCGCGCGGCCAGCAGCTTGCCCTGCTCGAGCGCGCGCAGGAACCGGCTCTCCGGCGCCGATGCCGTGTGCTGGATCTCGATGGACGACGGCACCACCAGCATCGTGACCGGATCCAGCCCTTCGGCGGGGGCGGGGACCTCCTCGGCCCGGTCGCCCGGCAAGAAGTAGGCGATGTCGGTGATCGCGCCGACGGTCTCGTCGGCCCAGTGCACGTGCACCCGGTCGCCCGTCCTGATCCCAGCGGACCCCGCGGCTCCAACATCTACGGCGTGCAGGATCGCGGTGTCCGCGCCGTCGAGCTTGATCAGTGCCCACGCGAACGGACGATCCAGCGGCTGGCCCTCCAGCGGCTCGGGCTGCCACGTCCAGGACTGCACCGTGCCGACGCTGGCGACGTCGACCACCTCGGTCAGTGCCTCGTAGGTCACGGGGTCATACTCAGCGGGCGGAACGAACACCCGGCCGTCGGATCCGCGGGTGCCCACCACGCGCCGGTCACGCAGCGCGGTGAAGAACTGGCCGAGGACCGGACCAACTGAACGGGTGTAGTCGAATGCGAGTTTCAGCGGGGCGGAAAGCGGCGGCTCATGCTGATCGATCAGGGCCGGGGTGCTCTGACTGGCGTTCACGGCATCGAGTAGAACAGGTTCTAACAATGGTCGCAAGGACCCGTCATCGACAGGGAAAGGCAATCTGATGAAACTGGGCCTTCAGCTCGGATACTGGGGTGCGCAGCCGCCCACCAACCATGCCGAACTCGTCGCCGCGGCCGAAGCGGCCGGGTTCGACACGGTGTTCACGGCCGAGGCCTGGGGTTCGGACGCCTTCACGCCATTGGCCTGGTGGGGCCGCGAGACGACGCGGATGCGGCTGGGCACATCGGTGGTGCAGTTGTCGGCCCGCACACCGACGGCCTGCGCGATGGCGTCGCTGACACTGGATCACCTCTCCGGTGGCCGGCATATCCTCGGTCTCGGTGTGTCGGGTCCGCAGGTCGTCGAGGGTTGGTACGGCGCGAAGTTCCCCAAGCCGCTGGCCCGCACCCGGGAGTACATCGACGTCGTCCGGCAGGTCTGGGCGCGGCAGGCGCCGGTGACCAGCGCCGGGCCGCATTACCCGCTGCCGCTCACGGGCGAGGGCACGACGGGCCTGGGCAAGCCGCTCAAGCCGATCACCCACCCGCTGCGTGCCGACATCCCGATCATGCTGGGCGCCGAGGGCCCCAAGAACGTCGCGCTGACCGCCGAGATCGCCGACGGCTGGCTGCCGATCTTCTACTCGCCGCGGATCGCCCCGATGTACAACGAGTGGCTCGACGAGGGCTTCGCCCGGCCGGGCGCGCGGCGGTCCCGGGAGGACTTCGAGATCTGCGCGACGGCGCAGGTGGTTGTGACCGACGACCGGCCGGCCATCATGGAGCTGATGAAACCGCACCTGGCGCTGTACATGGGCGGGATGGGTTCGGAGGACACGAATTTCCACGCCGAGGTGTACCGGCGGATGGGCTACTCCGAGGTGGTCGACGACGTCACTCGGCTCTTCCGGACGGACCGCAAAGAGGAAGCGGCCAAGGTGATTCCCGATGAGCTGGTCGACGATTCGGCGATCGTCGGCAACCTGGACTACGTGCGTGAGCAGATCGTGGCCTGGGAGGCCTCGGGTGTGACGATGATGGTGGTCGGTGCGCGTTCGGTCGAGCAGATCGATGATCTTGCTGCGCTGGCCGACAGCCGGTAGACACTTCTTGCAGTCTGTTCACTCCGGACTCTAGATTGGCGTGATGACCGCCACAGGGGAGCTGTCCCAACACACCATCGCCGGCACGGTGCTGACGATGCCGGTGCGGGTGCGCAAGGCGCAGCAGCACATGGCGATGTTCGCCGTCGACGCCGATGCGGCCCAGCAGATGATCGACTACAGCGGTCTGCGGGTTTTTCGGCTGCGGCCCGACCGTGCGGTGGTGGTGCTGATGCTGATGCACTATCTCGACAGCGATCTCGGCCAGTACTACGAGTACGGCACCAACGTCATGGTCAACCCGCCGGGCGAGAATCACGTCGGACCCCGGGCCATGCAGTCGGCGGGCGCCTTCATCCACCACCTGCCCGTCGACCAGGAATTCACGCTGGAGGCCGGCCGTACCATCTGGGGTTACCCGAAGGTGTTGGCGGACTTCACCATTCGCGACGGCCGCCAGTTCGGGTTCGACGTCAGCCACGAGGGCCGGTTGATCGCGGGGATGGAGTTCCGTCCCGGTCTGCCGATCCCGGGCCGGTTCACGTCGGCGCAGCAGGAATACCGGACGTATTCGCACACCGGCGGCATCACCCGCGAGACCATCGGCGAGTCGCGGCTCACCGGGGTGCGCTATCGCCCCGGCGGCGCGCGGATCTGGCTCGGGGACCACCCCTACGCCCGTGAGCTGGCCGCCCTCGGGCTGCCCAAACGTCCCTTCATGTCCGGCTCGGCCGACAACGTCGACATGACCTTCGCTGACGCACAGGAGATCGCATGACCCAGACACTGGCCGCCACCAAACCCGACGTCGACCTGACGGACGGCAACTTCTACTCCGACGGCAATGCGCGCGCGGCCTACAAGTGGATGCGCGCCAACCAGCCGGTGTTCCGGGATCGCAACGGCCAGGCCGCGGCCACCACCTACCAGGCGGTGCTGGACGCCGAGCGCAACCCGGAGGTGTTCTCCAACACCGGCGGCATCCGGCCGGATCAGCCGGGCATGCCCTACATGATCGACATGGACGATCCGGCGCATCTGTTGCGCCGCAAGCTCGTCAACGCGGGGTTCACCCGTAAGCGCGTGATGGACAAGGTGCCCTCGATCGAGCGGCTCTGCGACACCCTGATCGACAACGTGATCGAGCGCGGTGAGTGCGACTTCGTCCGCGACATCGCCGCCCCGCTGCCGATGGCGGTCATCGGCGACATGCTCGGCGTGCTGCCCGAAGAGCGCGACATGCTGCTGAAGTGGTCCGACGACATGGTGTGCGGCCTGAGTTCCCACGTCGACGAGACGGTGATCCAGATGCTGATGGACACCTTCGCCGCCTACACCGGCTTCACCATGGGTGTCATCGCCGACCGGCGGGCCAACCCGCGCGACGACCTGTTCTCGATCCTGGTCAACTCCGAGGTCGAGGGCCAGCAGATGTCCGATGACGAGATCGTCATGGAGACCCTGCTGATCCTGATCGGCGGCGACGAGACCACCCGGCACACACTGTCCGGCGGGACCGAGCAGTTGCTGCGGCATCGCGACCAGTGGGGTGCGGTGGTGGCCGACCCGGAGCTGCTGACCGGCGCCATCGAGGAGATGCTGCGCTGGACCTCGCCGGTGAAGAACATGTGCCGCACCGCGGTCGTGGACACCGAGCTGCACGGCACCGAGCTGAAGGCCGGCGAGAAGGTCATGCTGATGTTCGAGTCCGCCAACTTCGACGAGACGGTGTTCGAGGATCCGGACAGCTTCCGCTTCGATCGGAATCCGAACAGCCACCTGGCTTTCGGTTTCGGCACCCATTTCTGCATGGGCAACCAGCTGGCCCGCCTCGAGCTGAAGATCATGCTGACCAAGCTGCTCGCCCGGATCCCGGATCTGCGGCTGGCCGACGAATCCCGGCTGCCGCTGCGCCCGGCGAACTTCGTCTCCGGGCTGGAGGCCATGCCGGTGGTGTTCACCCCGGGTGCCCGCGTCCTGGACCGAGAACGGCGCCGAGCGTGAAACCTCTGCGAAATCCGGCCGGATAATTCGCACACGTTTCACGTTCGGTGCGCGAATGCCGCCTCGACCCGGCCGAGGATGCTCGCGTCGCCGTCCTCGGCGGTCACCCGAATGACTTCCCAGCCCATCTCGCGCAGCAATTCGGTGCGCCGGATGTCCCGGGCCAGCTGCTGCCGATCGGTCCAATGGTGGTCGCCGTCGTATTCGACACCGATCTTCAGCTCGGGCCAACCCATATCGAGTCGCGCGACGATCTGCCCGTAGTCGTCGAGCACCCGGATCTGGGTTTGCGGACGCGGCAGTCCGGCCTTGATCAGTAGCAGTCGCAGCCACGTCTCGCGCGGCGATTCGGCGCCGCCGTCGACCAGGGCGAGCGCTCTGTGCGCGTTCCGGACACCACGACGGCCGCGGTGGCGGGCGAGCAGGATCTCAATCTCGCCGCGGTCCAGCCCAGTGGCCCGCAGCAGGGCGTCCATCTCGGCGACCGCTTGCCGCAGCGGGGTGCGACGGCACCCGATGTCCACCGCCGTCCGTGCCGCAGACGTGACCGGGATGCCGCTGATGGTCTGCACTTCGTCGTCCGCGATGGCGTCGCACCAGGTCCATATCCCCCGCGGCGGATGGCGGTTGTGGTGGATCAGTTCTGCGGGCCGGCCACCTTCGACCCACTTCGCACCGTGCAGCACCGCGGCGGAGCGGCCGGCGACGATGCCCCGACGCCGGGACCACAGCCAGGCCGCTTCGGCCCGGAGAGCCGCTGTCACCGGACTGTTGCGGGCAATGTGTACGCCCGGGTAGATCGCGGTATATCGGCTGCGCAGCGCATACGGTGTCAGCCGGCCGGCGGCGACGGCCTCGGCGCCGAGAAAAGGTGCAGTCATCTCTGGCCGACAGTGTGACGATTCGCGGGGCCGAGGGCACTTCACCGAGCGAGCGTGAAACCTGTGCGAGAAATCGGGCGGGAATTCGCAGCCGTTTCACGTTCGGCACTGAGCACCGTTAGCTCGGTAGGCGATGGACCCGAACTGGGCGTTCAGCTTCGCACTTGAACTGAAATGGAACACGTTCTAGTTTGTTTCCGTGGCTCTGAACATCGCCGATCTCGCCGAACACACCATCGACGCCGTGCCGGACCGTGTCGCCCTGATCTGCGGCGGCGAAACGCTGACCTACGGCCAACTCGAGGAGAAGGCCAACCGGCTCGCGCACTACCTCATCGACCATGGCGTCAAGAAGGACGACAAGGTCGGTCTGTACTGCCGCAACCGCATCGAGATCGTGATCGGGATGCTCGGCATCGTCAAGGCCGGCGCCATCCTGGTCAACGTCAATTTCCGGTATGTCGAGGGCGAGCTGAAGTACCTGTTCGAGAACTCCGACATGGTGGCGCTGATCCATGAGCGGCAGTACTCCGACCGGGTCGCCAACGTGCTGCCCGAAACCCCGGAGGTCAAGACCGTCCTGGTGGTCGAGGACGGATCCGACAAGGACTTCAGCAGTTACGGCGGCGTCGAGTTCGAGGCCGCACTCGCAGAGGGTTCACCCGTGCGCGACTTCGGTCCGCGCAGCCAGGACGACATCTACCTCCTCTACACCGGCGGGACCACCGGCTTCCCCAAGGGCGTGATGTGGCGTCATGAGGACATCTACCGGGTGCTGTTCGGTGGCACCGATTTCGCCACCGGCGAGCCCATCGAGAGTGAGCACACGCACGCCGAGCGGGCGATCGCGAACACCAGCCCGATGGTGCGCCTGCCGATCCCACCGATGATCCACGGCGCCACCCAGTCGGCCACCTGGATGGCGTTGTTCGCGGGCGAAACCGTGGTGCTGACACCGGAATTCGACGCCGATCAGGTTTGGCGGCTGATCCATGACCACAAGGTCAACCTGCTGTTCTTCACCGGTGACGCGATGGCCCGGCCGCTGCTGGACGCGCTGCTGGCCCACCAGGACGCCGGGAACACCTACGACCTGGGCTCGCTGTTCCTGCTCGCCAGCACCGCGGCGCTGTTCTCCACCAGTCTCAAGGAGAAGTTCCTCGAGCTGCTGCCCGACCGGATCATCACCGACTCCATCGGCTCCTCCGAAACCGGTTTCGGCGGAACGAGTGTGGTCGCCAAGGGCCAGTCGCACACCGGCGGCCCGCGGGTATCGATCGACAAGAACACCGTGGTCCTCGACGACGACGGCAACGAGGTGGTACCCGGTTCCGGGGTGCGGGGCATCATCGCCAAGCGTGGCCACATCCCGGTCGGCTACTACAAGGACGAGAAGAAGACGGCCGAGACCTTCCAGACCATCAAGGGCGTGCGTTACGCGATCCCCGGCGACTACGCCGAGGTCGAGGCCGACGGCAGCGTGACGATGCTGGGCCGCGGCTCGGTGTCGATCAACTCCGGCGGCGAGAAGATCTACCCCGAAGAGGTCGAGGCCGCGCTCAAGGGACATCCCGACGTGTTCGACGCGCTGGTGGTCGGCGTGCCCGACGAGCGGTTCGGCCAGCACGTCGCCGCCGTGGTGCAGGCGCGTGAGGGTACCAAACCGACACTGGCCGAACTGGATTCGTTCGTGCGCACCGAGATCGCCGGCTACAAGGTGCCGCGCAGCCTCTGGTTGGTCGACGAGGTGAAGCGCTCGCCGGCGGGCAAACCCGACTACCGGTGGGCCAAGGAACAGACCGAGATCCGCCCGGCCGACGAGGTGCACGCCAAGCACGCGGGAGCCAAGGCGTGAGGACCGAGATCTGCGAGCGGTTCGGCATCGACTACCCGATCTTTGTCTTCACCCCGTCGGAGAAGGTGGCCGCGGCCGTCACGCGGGCCGGCGGACTCGGCGTGCTGGGCTGCGTGCGGTTCAACGACGCCGACGACCTCGAGAACGTGCTGCAGTGGATGGACGCCAACACCGACGGCAAGCCGTACGGCGTGGACGTCGTGATGCCGGCGAAGGTGCCCACCGAGGGCAGCGCCGTCGACATCAACAAGCTGATCCCGCAGACCCACCGCGACTTCGTCGCCAAGACGCTGGCCGACCTCGGCGTGCCGCCGCTGCCCGCGGACGAGGACCGCAACGAGGGCGTGCTGGGCTGGCTGCACTCGGTCGCCCGCTCGCATGTGGATGTCGCACTGCGGCACCCGATCAAGCTGATCGCCAATGCGCTCGGCTCACCGCCGAAGGACGTCATCGACCAGGTGCACGCGGCCGGTGTTCCGGTGGCGGCGCTGGCGGGCAGCGCCAAGCACGCGCAGCGACACATCGAGAACGGTGTGGACATCATCGTCGCGCAGGGCCACGAGGCCGGGGGGCATACCGGTGAGATCGGCTCGATGGTGCTGTGGCCCGAGATCGTCGATGCCGCAGGGGACACCCCGGTGCTGGCGGCGGGCGGAATCGGCACCGGCCGGCAGGTGGCCGCCGCACTGGCCCTTGGCGCACAAGGGGTTTGGATGGGGTCGGCGTTCCTGACCGCCGCCGAGTACGACCTGGGCGTGCGTAGCGAGGGCGGCACGTCGGTCATGCAGGATGCGCTGCTGGCCGCCACGTCGGCCGACACTGTGCGCCGCCGGATCTACACCGGCAAGCCCGCACGGCTGCTCAAGAGCCGCTGGACCGAGGCCTGGGACGCCGAGGGCGCACCCGAACCCCTACCGATGCCGCTACAGAACATCCTGGTCAGCGAGGCGCATCAGCGGATGAGCGAATCGCACGATCCGTCGGCGATCGCGATGCCCGTCGGCCAGATCGTCGGCAGGATGAACGAGATCCGCCCCGTGGCCGACATCATCGCCGAACTGGTCGCCGGCTTCGAGGCTGCCACCGAACGGCTGGACGGCATCCGGGAGAGCTGAACCGCGCTGCGCCGCGGACCCGAAGTCAGAGGTCCATCCGGTCGATCTGCCAGTCGATGTCGCCGAACTTCGGCATCTCCCGGCCGTCGTCGACACCGATCTCCGCCTTGATCCGGGCCTCCATCTCCGAGCTCCGGCCGAGCACCAGTTCGGCGTTATCCCCTTTGTTCGCAGCCAGATTCGTCATCTCGTTGGGGTCGGATCGCAGGTCGTAGAGCTCGACATCGTTGAACCGGTAGAGCTCGTCGAGGTCGGTCGGTGCGTTGCGTTGATCCGGGGCGAAGTACCGGGAGAACTTGTACCGGCCGTCGAACATCGTGCGCAGACTTCCACGCTTGTCCAGATCCGGCCGAAAGCCGCTGGCCTGCATCAGCTGTTGCGGGTTCTTGCCCGCGGCCTTGGCCTCGGCGAACATCTTCACCGCGGCACTGTCGTTGGTGGCCAACCCGCTGTAGGTGAACAGCACGCTGTCGCGCACCGCGTGCAGGTCCGCCTTTCCCGGGTCGGAGAGTGCGCCGCTGAAGTCCTTGCCGGGCAAGGCCCGTCCCGCATACTCGGCGGCCGTGGTCGGCGCGACACCGGCCATCGACAGCAGGCTCGGCACCAGGTCGATGTGGCTGGTCAGTGCGTTCAGGTGCTGTCCGCCCCGCACGTCCGGATGCATCACGTACATCGGCAGGTGGATCGACTCCTGGTAGGCGAACGGGCCCTTGCCGCGCAGGCCGTGTGCGCCGGCCATCTCACCGTGATCCGAGGTGAACACCACAATGGTGTTGTCGGTCAAGGCAAGATTGTCCAACTCGGTGAGCAGCATCGTGAGCTGCTGGTCGACGGTGCGGATGCTGTTGAGGTAGAAATCGGTGAATCGTTGCCACCGCGCTGGTTCGGGCGGAATGTTGCCCAATACGTAACCCCAGGCCTTGTCGAACTCGCCGTGCGCGGCGGGCCGTCCGGGTTCGGTCATCGGCTGGGCGAGGTTCGCCGGCAGGGAAGTGTTCCACTTCTGTTGGTAGACGGCCTGTTCCGGGGCTCGCGCGGCCTGCATCAGCAGCTTGCCGGTGTCCTGGACGTGCTCGCCGGGTTCGTCGGTGTTGAAGTACATGATGTCGTGCGGGTTGATCAGGCTGACGAACAACGCCCATGGTTTGCGCTCGTCGGCCATCGGCCTGCCGGTGTCGCGCAGCCAGGACTGCGCGGTGCCGCCGATCACCGCGTCAGTGGTATAGCCGCCCAGGTCGTGCGCCAGTGAGTCCACCGGGAAGCCGAAATCGGAGAAGCCGTAGGCGTCCATCCGCTCTGTCAGTACGTGCGTCACGGGCTCCCTGTTGAACTCCGCGTCCAGGTGCCACTTGCCCTTGTAGGCGGTGTAGTAGCCGGCTCTTCGAAGCAGGTGGCCGATGGTGGGCACCGAGGTGCTCATGGCCTTCACGTAGGGCATGTCGGCGTTCTCGAACATGCCGTTGTCGGGTGTCTGCAGCCCGGTCAACATCACCGCCCGCGAACTGGTGCACATGGTTGCCGCGCAGTAGTGCTGGCCGAAGCTCACGCCCGACGTCGCCAGCCGCTCATGGCCCGGCAGTGATATCCCGGCCGGCCAAGCGTCGAAATAGCGCTCCTGGTCGGTGAATACGAACACGATGTTGGGTCGCGATGACGCCGGCGGTGCCGGCGGCATGGTCAGCGACGGTCCCGCGGCCGGGTGCGACGCGTTCTTGCCCGGCCCGCAGGCCGCCAGGGCCGTCGTGGCCGCGGCACCTGCGCCGGCCATCGCAAGAAATCGGCGTCGTGAGGTCATGGATCGGTTCCTTCCGGGGAGAGTCGCATGGCGGCGTCGTAGAGCATCTGGGCATGCAGGCCGAACATGGCGGGCAGATCGATCGCATCACCCTCGATCTGCTGGGCGATGAACAGGCCATCGGCGCCGGCGAAGGCATGGCTGGTCAGCAGACGCACCGCCGACTCGTCGAGCTTCGGCGCGAAACCGCGGATGGTCGAGGCGATCTCGCGTGCGGCGCGTGCTCGCGTCTCGAGGTACATCGCCCGCGCCCGGGGCTCGACGGGCCGCCGTTCGAGCGACAGCATCAAACCAAGCCGGATGAATTCGGGGGAGTCGAGCATGGCCTTGGCGACATTGCTGGCCAAGGTGGCGAACCGGACCCGGTCGTCGTCCCCCGGCGGCATCTCCCAGGCGGTCAGCCATCGGTTGAAGCTGCGTTCGATCACCGCGGCGATCAGATCGTCCTTGTCCTTGAAATGCCAGTAGATCGAACTGGCCGGCAGCCCACACCGGCTGCTCACCAATGAGATCGACGTGCCCTCGTAGCCACGTTCGCCGGCGATCTCGGCGGCGGCATCGAGTATTCGGGTCCGCGACTGTTCACCGTTGGCCCGCCGGCGACGTGCGGTCGGCTGCTCCGGCATCGGCGTCGACTCCCTCGGTGACTCTCGGTGGCCCTCCGCGAGAACCTTATCGTAACGATCATTACAGGAAGAGCGTCATCGCCGCTACGGATTGGCGGAAGTCGTCACCGGCCGGTGGGGACGAGGTGACAAGGTGGGCATATGAACGGTGCCCACTCGCTGCTCTCGACATTGGTCGCCAACGGCGTCGACGTCTGCTTCGCCAACCCCGGCACCTCGGAGATGCACTTCGTCGCCGGGCTGGACAGCGTGCCGCAGATGCGCGGCGTGCTGACCCTGTTCGAAGGAGTAGCAACCGGCGCCGCCGATGGGTACGCCCGGATCGCCGACAAACCCGCCGCGGTGCTGCTGCATCTGGGTCCGGGTCTGGGCAACGGGCTGGCGAACCTGCACAACGCGCGTCGCGCCCACACCCCGATGGTGGTGGTGGTCGGCGACCACGCCACGTATCACAAGAAGTACGACGCCCCGCTGGAGTCCGATATCGACGCCCTGGCCGGGACGGTGTCGGGGTGGGTGCGTCGCAGCGCACGGCCGCAGGACGTCGGGGCCGACACCGCTGACGCCATCACCGCCGCGGGCACCGGGGTGATCTCGACGCTGATCCTGCCCGCCGATGTGTCGTGGTCCGACAGTGACCAGCAGCTGGTCGTGGCCGATCCGCCGCCACCGCCGGCCACCGACGGCGACGGGCTGCGTGCGGCGGCCAAGACCCTGCGATCGGGCGAGCCGACCGTGATCCTGATCGGCGGCGACGCCACCCGCGGCCCGGGACTGTCGGCGGCCGTGCGGATCGCCGAGGCCACCGGGGCGCGCGTGCTGTGCGAGACGTTCCCCGCCCGCCTCGAACGCGGCGCCGGGGTGCCCGCGGTGGAACGCCTGGCCTACTTCGCCGAGGGAGCCGCCGGTCAGCTGGCCGGCGCGCAGCATCTGATCCTGGCGGGCGCGACATCGCCGGTGTCGTTCTTCGCCTATCCGGGCAAGCCCAGCGACCTGGTGCCCGAGGGTTGCGCGGTGCACCCGGTGGCCGGATATCGCGGCGCCGCAACCGCTCTGGCGCAGCTGGCCGATGAATTGGCGCCGGGGACGCGCGCGCCGGTCGCCGCCCTGGCGCGTCCCGAGCAACCGTCCGGCCCGCTGAATGCGGTGTCGGCGGGTGCGGTGATCGCCGCGCTGCTGCCGGAGTCGGCCATCGTGGTCGACGAATCCAACACCGCCGGGGTCATGCTGTCGGCGGCCACCGCCGGTTCCCCCGCGCACGATGTGCTGACCCTGACCGGCGGCGCGATCGGCTACGGCCTGCCGGCCGCGGTCGGTGCGGCGCTGGCCGCCCCCGATCGACCGGTGCTGAGCCTGCAGGCCGACGGCTCGGCGATGTACACGATCTCCGCCCTGTGGACCCAGGCCCGCGAAAACCTGGATGTGACGACCGTGATCTTCAACAACGGTGCCTACGACATCCTGCGGATCGAGTTGCAGCGGGTGGGCGCCGAGAATGCCGAATCGCCCGGGCCGAAGGCGCTCGATCTGCTCGATCTTGGCCGTCCCACAATCGATTTCGTGAAGATCGCCGAGGGGATGGGGGTGCCGGCGCGGCGGGCCGCTACGGCCGAAGAGCTGGCCGCCGCGCTCGTCGATGCCTTCGCCGAGCCCGGACCGCATCTGATCGAGGCCGTGGTGCCGTCGCTGGTGGGATGAGCCCATCCGGCTTTCGGCGTGCGAGATGCCCCGCGGGGGCGTAGACCTCTACACGTGGACTCGATGCAGGAGTACGACCTGGTCGTGATCGGCTCAGGACCCGGGGGCCAACGGGCGGCCATCGCGGCCGCCAAACTGGGCAGATCGGTCGCCGTGATCGAGCGCGGCCGGATGCTCGGCGGCGTGTGCGTCAACACCGGCACCATCCCGTCGAAGACGCTGCGCGAGGCCGTCGTCTACCTGACCGGCATGAGCCAGCGCGAGCTGTACGGCGCCAGTTACCGGGTCAAGGACAAGATCACTCCCGCCGACCTGCTGGCCCGCACCCAGCACGTGATCGGCAAGGAGATCGAGGTGGTGCGCTCGCAGCTGATGCGCAACCGCGTCGAGATGTTCACCGGGCACGGCCGCTTCGTCGACGAGCACACCGTGGTGGTGGAGGACCCCAATCGGGCGGAGACGATCTCGGTGCGCGGCCGCCACATCGTGCTGGCCACCGGCACCGTGCCGGCCCGGCCCAACGGCGTGGCGTTCGACGACGACCGCGTGCTCGATTCCGACGGCATCCTCGAACTCAAATCGCTGCCGGCATCGATGGTGGTGGTGGGCGCCGGTGTGATCGGGATCGAGTACGCCTCGATGTTCGCCGCACTCGGCACCAAGGTGACCGTGGTGGAGAAGCGCGACACCATGCTGGAGTTCTGCGACCCCGAGATCATCGAGGCGTTGCGCTTCCACCTGCGCGACCTGGCGGTGACGTTCCGGTTCGGCGAGGAGGTCACCGCCGTCGACGTCGGTGCGTCCGGCACCGTCACCAGTCTGGTCAGCGGCAAGCGGATCCCGGCCGAGACCGTGATGTACTCGGCCGGGCGGCAGGGTCAGACCGAGGGACTGGGACTGGCCGCCGCCGGCCTGGTCGCCGACGACCGGGGCCGGATCGCCGTCGACGCGAACTTCGCCACCCCGGTCGAACACATCTACGCCGTCGGCGACCTCATCGGATTCCCGGCACTGGCGGCGACGTCGATGGAGCAGGGCCGGCTGGCCGCCTATCACGCGTTCGGCGAACCGACCAAGGGCATGATGGACCTCCAGCCGATCGGCATCTACTCGATCCCCGAGATCTCGTACGTCGGAGCGACGGAGAGCGAACTGACCCGCGACGCAGTGCCCTACGAGGTCGGCGTATCCCGCTACCGGGAGCTGGCCCGCGGCCAGATCGCCGGGGATTCCTACGGCATGCTCAAGCTACTGGTGTCGACCGACGACCTGCGTCTGCTCGGTGTGCACATCTTCGGTACCAACGCCACCGAGATGGTCCACATAGGGCAGGCCGTGATGGGGTGCGGCGGCACCGTCGAGTACCTGGTCGATGCGGTGTTCAACTATCCGACGTTCTCCGAGGCGTACAAAGTGGCCGCGCTGGACGTGATGAACAAGCTGCGCGCGCTGCACAATTTCGAGGTCGGAGGAATCTAACCCCGCGCCATGTTCTCGGCGACCTCCTGCCGCCAGAGTTCGTTGGCGTGCGAGGTGTCCACCTCCTGCTCGAACCGTTCGGTCATGTCCGGGCTCACGTCGGCGGCATCGACATAGAACTGCTGGTACCACCGCCGGTGTTGGTAGACCGGGCCGTCCTCCTCGGTCAGCAGCGGATTGTCGATGCGGGTCTTGTTCCGCCAGATCTCGACGTCCTCGAGGAATCCCTCGCCGAACGTCCGGTTCATTGCCGCGGCAAGCTTTTCCGCCTTGTCGGCCGGCAGTCCTGGCATCGACCGGACCGCCACACCCCACTGCAGCATGAACGAGTTGTGCGTCACCGGATAGTGGCAGTTGATCAGCGCCACCTCGACGGTGAAGCCCGGGCCGAGGTCGTTGTGCAACCAGTTGATCATGTAGGCGGGCCCGAAATATGTTGCCTCCGAACGCAAGTAAGTACCATCCCAGAGCTTGTCGGGATCGGCGGTGTAGTCGGGCCGGGGTTTGGACTCCATGAACTGGCTGGCGGTGTGGCCCTCGATGACGTTCTTGAAGTACGTCGGGTAGGCGTGGTGGATGTAGAAGAAATGTGCCATGTCGACGTTGTTGTCCACGATCTCACGGCAGTTGGAGCCCTCGATGAGGATCGAGCTCCACTGCCACGGCGACCAGACACCGTCGTCGAAGCCGTCGACGGTGGGCGGGGTGAGTTCCGGTGCCGGCGTGGAGCCTTCGGGGTCGTGCCACACCAGCAGCTGACCGTTGACCTGGGTGGTGTGCCAGGCACGGGTGCGGGCCAGCCGGGGGGTGCGTTTGGCGTAGGGCACCAGCTTGCACCTGCCGTCGCCGCCCCAGCGCCAGTCGTGGAACGGACAGGCGATCTCGTCGCCCTTGATGGTGCCCCGGGACAGATCGCCACCCATGTGCCGGCAGTAGCCGTCCAGCACCCGCAGTGCGCCGGACGAGTCGGTGAACACCACCAGCTTCGTGCCGAACGCCTCGATGCCGTGCGGCTGACCGTCGCGGAACTGCTCGGCCAGACCCAGGCAGTGCCAGCCGCGGGCGAACCGGGTGGTGGGGGTGCCGGTGTCGATCTCGCGGATGGTGCCGTCAGGACTCATCACTCAACGCTAACGCTCGAGCATGTTCTTGACAGCCAAGTGGGAGAACACCATCGATGTGCCGATCGGGTTCCCGCCGCCCGGGTAGGCGTAGCCGCTGGGCGCGGCCATGGTGTTGCCGGCCGCGTACAGGCCCGGAATCGCGTTGCCGGCCTTGTCCAGCACGCGGGCGGCCGAGTCGGTGCGCAGTCCGCCCTTGGTGCCCAGGTCGGACACCCCGAACGCGGCGGCGTGGAACGGGGCCGTCACGATGGGGTACAGCGGCGATGCTCCGCCGGAGAACGCGCGGTCGTACGCCTCGTCGCCACGGCCGAAGTCCTCGTCCACCCCGCGCTCGGCGAAATCGTTGAACCTGGCGACGGTGTCCACCAGGTTCTGCGGCGGCACCCCGATCAGCGTGGCCAATTCCTCGAGCGTGTCCGCGGTGCGCCACAGCCCGGCCTCGACGTACTTCTCCGGTTCGACCATCGACACGTTGGTCGCCTTGACGGGTGGCACTCTGGGGTCGGCGCCGTCGCCGCCGGAGTCGTAGACCATCCAGTACGGCAGCGTGACCGAACCGTCGGCCATCGCGTCGAGCACGGCGCGGCCCAGGCGGTCGTAGGCGGCCGACTCGTTGGTGAACCGCCGACCCTCGGCGTTGACGAAGATGCCGCCGGTGAACCACAGCGCGAACGCCGAACGCCCGTCGGGATGGGTCAGCCCCGGCGACCACCAGGCCTGGTCCATCAGATCGGTGTCGGCGCCCGCGGCGATGCCCGCCATATGTGCGCGGCCCTGATTTCCCCACGGCCCCATCGTGTCCCGCGATGATCCCGGCACGCCGAACCGGGCCCGCAGCTCGTCGTTCTGCTCGAATCCACCCGCAGCCAGCAGGACTCCGCGACGGGTCCCGACCGTGCGGGTGGTGCCGTTTGTCTCGAGCACGGCGCCCACGACGCGGCCGTCCTCGACCACCAGGTCCACCAGCGCGGTGTTCAGCCGGGTGGTGAAGTTCGGATACTGCCGGGCGGCCAGCAGGAAGCGGGCGATCAGTGCCCGGCCGCCGACGTAGTAGTCGCCGGGCCGGGGGGCGCCCAGCCGGTCGGAATCCAGCGGCCCCCGGATCAATTCGGTGAGATCGGGTGCGGCGGCGACCTTCAGGGGTTTGGCCGCCATGTGCCGCATCCCGTCGGTGCGTGCCTTCGGGGCGCTGCCGAAGTAGTCCGGCCATGGCATCGGCATGAACTTGATGTTCTCGTCCGCCTCGAGGTATTCGACCAGGGGTGCGCCGCCGCGCACATAGGTCTCCTGCAGTTCGCGCGGGGTCCGGTCACCGACGACGGCGGTGTAGTACTCGAGTGCGTCCGCCACGGTGTCGTCGGTTCCGGCACGCAGCAGAAAAGGATTGGCGGGGAACCACATTCCACCGCCGCCGGAATAGGCGGTGGTTCCGCCGAACATCTCGCTGGCCTCGACCAGCAGGACGTCCAGACCTTCTCTGGCGGCGGTGTAGGCGCCGGTCACGCCACCGGCGCCGGAGCCCGCTACCAGGACATCGCATTCTTCATCCCAGTCAGCCAAGGCGCTGCCTTCCGTATCGGGTGAACTCGGCGTCGAGTGCACGTTTGTCGTCATCGGTCATGCAGCGGTAGTCGGGGCGCCCCCGGCCCATCCACCGATACACCGGCTCGGCGGTGTGCCAGCGCTGCGCCTGCAGATCCCGCTTGAGCACCTTGTTGGATCCGGTGACCGGCAGTCCGTCGGATACCCGCAACAGTCGCGGTATTCCCTTGGCGCCCAGATCTTCCTGGCCCGTGAGGTAGCCGGCGAACTGTACGGTGTCGAAGCGCTGCGGATCGGCGACCTCGATCGCGGCCATCACCTGATCCCCCGAGCGTGGGTCGGGCACGCCATACACGCCGGCGGCAATCACCTCGGGGTGCCGGCGCAGCACCCGTTCGATGCCGAGTGCGGACACGTTCTCGCCGTCCACCCGGATCCAGTCACCGCGGCGGCCGGCGAAGTAGAGGAACCCGGCCTCGTCGAGGTAACCCAGATCCCCGGTCCAGTACCAGCCGTTCCGCACGCGATCGGCGTCGGCGCTGTCGTTGCGGTAGTAGCCCTCGAAATCGCGGACGCCGCGCTGATCGACGATCTCGCCCACCGCGGCATCTGCGTTGAGGACCCGGCCGTGGGGGTCCAGAACCGCTGCGGCACAGGGTTGCATCGTCTCCGGATCGACGATCACGACGCCGTCGTGTGCCGGCCGCCCCAGCGCGCCCGCGGGGGCGGCCGGGTCGGGGAGGGCGACGGCGCCGCCCTCGCTGGAGCCGTACCCCTCATGAAGCACCGCGCCGAAGCGGCGCCGGAACTCGGACTGATCCTCCGGGGAGGCCTCGGTGCCGAATCCGCGTTGCAGGGTGTTGTCGGCGTCGTCGGCGGCGGCAGGAGTGGCCAGCAGGTAGCCCAGGGCCTTGCCGACATAGGTGAAGAACGTGGCACCGAAGTAGCGCACGTCGGGCAGGAAACCCGACGCCGAGAACGATGGTGTCAGGCACACTGTGGCGCCCACCGACAGGGCCGGGGCCCACAACGCCATGATCGCGTTGCCGTGAAACAGTGGCATACAACAGTATTCGACGTCGTCGCGGACGTGGCCGAACTTCCCCGCCGCGGTGTGGGCGATCCGCGCCAGCCGGCCCTGGGTGCACCGGACTGCTTTGGAGGTCCCCGTGGTGCCCGAGGTGAACAGCAGCAACAACAGCTCCCGGGGCCCGACCCCGGGAGCCGCTGCGGGCTGCTCCCGGTGCCGATCGAGCGCGGCCGCGTACGCCGGATCGTCGATGCACAGGATGGCCGCGGGGTCCAATCCGTGGTCGAGGGCGAGCGCGAGGTCCAGCCGCGCGGCGTCGGTGACGATCAACTGGCAGTCGGCGTGCCGGATGTCGGCGGCCATATCGGCCGGTCCCCGGGTCGGGTTGATCCCGACGATCACGGCCCCGGCCAGCGCCGCACCACCGAGCCAGAAGACGAAATCCTCGACGTTGTCCAGCAGTACCCCGATGTGCGGTGGCTTGTCCGGAAAGTGTTTGCGGCGCAAGTCAATTGCCAAGGCACCCCGGGCGGCCGATTCACGGACCACCTGGTCCCAGGTCCAGTCCCGGGTCCGCGTGCGCAGACCGGGATGCTGATCGCCCAGGCGATCCAGCAGCAGCGTGGCGATGTCGTCAGGCATGGGTGCGCGGACGGCCTTCCGTCATGGCGAGGTACTTGTCGGGCAGATCGGCGTGCGAGAGCGCTGTCACGCTCACCGGTCCGCTGTGGTAGGCGTCCTCGCCCTGGATCAGACCATCGGCGTCGACCGGCCAGAGGATCAGCTGACGGAACACCACCAGGTAATCGCCGGCCGGATCGGGCACCGGGATGCCGATACCGGCCGCGGCGGCGCCCGGATAGAGCACCTTCAGCCAGCCCTCGGTCACCAGACAATCATCGTCGAGGACCAGCCGATCTATCTCGAACTCGAGCACATTCGCCCCGCTCTCGACGAACGCCGTGTAGTAGGCGCGCACCCCGTCGGTGCCGTTCGGTCCGGCGTTCTGACCGTCGATCCAGAAGTGGTAATCCGGTGCCGGGCCCAGGGTGGCCATCAGCCGGTCCATATCGGGTTCGGCCTCGGCCTTCATATGTTCGATCACCACGCTCAGGACGGCCCGGCGCCGCGCGTCAGTGGTGTCGGCCAGCAGGCGTTCCAGCGGTTGCCAGGTGCGTTCGGGGTCGATGACGGCCATGGGGTGTGCTCCTCGGGGCTGGGGGATGACGGACGACGCCATCGTCGCGCGCGGCGGTGCGCGCCGTCAGCCGCCGGGAGTCGCCCGTTCGCCGGTGTCGGCCCGACGAATGTCGGGCCGGTCACGGAGAATCGGCTTCCGCCAGCGCGGCCGCCGAGAGTGAGATGCGACGCACCATCAGCACCAGGGTGGCCATGAACCGGTCCATCGGATCGTCGAAGTCCCAGCCCATCTGCTCGGCCACGTGCGCCAGCCGGGCCGCCACCGTGCTGTGGTGGACATGAAGTTCCTCTGCGGTTCGGCGCAGCGACCCGAAGACGCAGAACGCCTCGACGGTGCCGACCTCGACGGCACCCGATGGGGTGGCGGCGATCTCGTTGATCCGTGCGATGTCGCGATTGGCCAGCACCTGCTCGGGCGCCAGGTCGGCCAGCAGCTCGAGCACGCTGAGCCGTTCGTAGGCGATGGCCCGGCGGCCGTATCCGGTGGACGATGCGAAGCGCAGCGCACGCAGCGCCTGCCGCCACGATTCCGACGCCGCGAACACCCCGACGGAACACCCGATGCCGATCCACGGCCCGCGGTCGGCGCCGGTCGCCATCGGGGCGGGATGAGCCGCCGCGATCGTCTGCTCCAGTACCTCGGTCAGGGCCCGGGTCTCGGCGACGCCCTGACACAGCACCGCGATGGTGTGGCCGATGGTCGCACTCGAGTAACGGCCCGGCAGAACCGATTCCACCAATCGCAGGGTCTCCCGTGGCATGTGAGTGGACACCGCGAGCACCACCAGATCGCGGGCCTCGTCCAAACCCAGCAGCCGGATCGCGCGGCCGCGGTCGGCGGGTTGTTCCTTGGCCGATATCACCACCTCGACCAGCGCCGGGTCGGCCAGATGCAGCGGGTCGACGGGGCGCAGTGCCCGGCGCAGCCGGTCGACGACAACCGCATCCAGCGGGTGGGCGGGACCGTCGCGGTTGATCGATACCGCGGGCTGGCCGTCGGTCCACTGCACATCCACCGGGCAGCCCGTCAGGTGCGTCGCGGCAGCGATGAGGCGCTCGGGGGCGCTGCCTTCGAGCCGATCGAAATGGTTCACGATCACCAGTACGGACGCCGGATCGTCGCCCAGCGCATCGAGTGTCGGCGGAGTGGACGTCATTTCCGGCTGATCGGGTACACCGGATCGGCGCAGTCGGTGGCCTCGGCGGACAGTTGACGCTTGAGGATCTTGAAGGTCTCGGTCCGCGGCAACGCCGAGCCGACCCGCACGAAGGCGGGCCACTGCTTGGGCCCGAGATCGTCCTGCTCGCAGAGGAATCGGTGGAAGTCGGCGGGATCGAACACGGCGTCCTCGGGGAGCACCAGCGCGGCCATCACCTGATCGCCGACGGCCGGATCGGGGATGGGGTACACCGCGGCCTCGGTCACCAGCGGATGCCGCATCAGGATGCGCTCGATGGGCGCGGTGCCCAGGTTCTCCCCGTCGACGCGCATCCAGTCGCCATGGCGCCCGGCGAAGTAGGCGAAGCCGTTCTCGTCGCGGTAGGCCAGATCGCCGGTGTGGTAGATGCCGTCCCGCATCCGGTCCGCTTCGGCCGCCGTGTCCTTGTAGTACCCGCGGAACTGTCCGCGCCCGGTCGAGTTGACCAGCTCGCCCACCACGCCCGGCGGGCATTCCGCACCGGTGTCGACGTCGAGGATCGTGACGCCGTCGACCAGTGGACCCAGGGCTCCCTCGGGGGTGTCCGGGGTGCGCGCGATGGCGACGCCGCCCTCGCTCGAGCCGAAGCCGTCGACGACCCGGACCCCGAACCGGGCGGCGAAGCGGCCCAGATCCCTTGGCGCACCCTCGTTCCCGTAGGCGACCCGGAGCGGGTTGTCGGCATCGTCGGGCGCCGGCGGGGTGGCCAGGATGTAGGTCAGCGGCTTGCCGACGTAGTTGGCGTAGGTGGCGCCGAACCGGCGGACGTCGGGGAAGAAGCCCGACGCGGAGAACTTGCGGCGCAGGGCGATCGACGATCCGCCCGCGACGGCCGGAGCCCAGCCGGCCATGATCGCGTTCGAATGGAACAGCGGCATCGACAGGTAACAGGTGTCCGCCGGGCCGAGGCCGAACCGCTGGGCCAGCATCAGACCCGGAAACGCGACCTTCTCGTGCGTGCAGCGGACGGCTTTCGGATCGCCACTGGTGCCGGAAGTGAAGATCAGCATGAAGAGGTCATCCGGGTCGGCCTCCGGGAAGTCGACCGGCGCATCGTGGTGGGCGGCGAGTTCACTTGCGAAATCGGCTGATTCGACATCGACGGCGCTGATCCCGTCCTGCGCTGTGTCGTGCGGGGCGGACCGGTCGGCAAGCACCAGCTGGCAGTCGGCGTGGTCGATGTCGCGCTGTAGTGCGGCACCCCGGCGAGTCGGATTCAGTCCCACCGGCACGATGCCCGACAGCGCGGCCGCCACCAGGACCGTGCAGAAGAACGGTGTGTTGCCGAGCAGCACGCCGACGTGCCGCGGCCGGCCGGGATCCAGACGTTCGTCCAGCAGCGCGGCCAGGGCCGCACCGTCCCGAATGTGGTTGCGCCAGCTGACGAATGACACCGTGTCACCGTCGGCCGAATACACGCCCCGATCGTCGACGTCGGTCAGGCCGGCCAGCAGCCCGGACACCGTCGAGTGATTTCGGTGCATTTCCCGTCGGTCGGCGACGGTTCCTGCACCGAAATCACTCATCGTCACACTCAGGCGGGGGTGTCGGCCAGTTCGCGGCCGATCACCAGGAGCTGCCCGGTGGCACTGCCGATGGCGAACTCGGTCTGCTTGGCGGCCAGGAAGTACCGGTGCACAGGGTGATCGGTGTCGATGCCGACCCCGCCGTGGACATGCACCGCGGTATGTGCGACCCGGTGTCCCGCCTCGGCGGCCCAGAACGCGGCGGTACGCACGTCGACGTCGGCCGGCAGATCCTCGGCGAGCCGCCAGGCGGCCTGTGTGAGGGTCAGGCGCAGGCCCTTGACGTCGATGTAGCCGTCGGCGAGCCGTTGCGCGACCGCCTGGAAGCTGCCGATCGGCCGGTCGAACTGTTCCCGCTCCCGGGCGTACTCGGCGGTCATCTGGAGCGCCCGGGCCACGACCCCGAGCTGGAATGCGCTCAGCCCCAGCGTCTGCCGGATGGTCAGCCATTCGACCACCTCGTCGCCGCCGACCAGTCGATCGGCGCCCAGCGCCACACCGGCGAGCTCGAGGTGCGCCACGCTACCGAAACCGGTGGTGCTCAGCGGGGTGACGGTGACGCCGGCGTCGGCGGCGGACACCAGGAAGACCGAGGTGCCCGAACCGGTGTCGGCCGGCACCAGGAACGCATCGGCCACCGGGCCGTAGGCGACCTGGGCGCGGGTGCCGGTGAGCCGGTACCCGGAGCCGCCGGCTTCGGAAGCCTGAGCCTGCACCGGACCGTCACCCATGTCGCCGGCGAGCGCGACCGTGAGGACCTTGCTGCCGGCGACTGCGGGCGCGGCCCAATCCTGTTGCAGCTCGGCCGATCCGAACTTCGCCAGGGCGCCGGCGGCCAGCACCGCCGACTCCAGATAGGGGACGGCTGCCAGCTGACGGCCCAGTGCCTCGAGCACGGCGACCTGCTCGAGCACCCCGTAGTCCCCGCCGCCCAGTGCCTCGGGTGCCGCGGCGGACAGGACGTCGGCGTCGATCAGCTTGGCCCACAGGTCGCGGTCGAAACGGGTATCCGCAGAGTCGAGTTCACGCTGGTGTTCGTTGGTGCACACCGATTCGGTGATGGTCCGCACCAGGCCGCCGAGGTCGTCGGAAGCTTCGGTTGTGGTGAAATCCATTGGGAATCCTCCTGATCAACGATTCGCGTGGGGCAGCCCGAGCGCCACCATGCCGATGATGTCGCGCTGGATCTCGTTCGTTCCGCCGCCGAACGTCAGGATCAGGCAGGACCGGTGCATCCGCTCGACGCGGCCGCGCAGCAGCGCGCCGGGCGAGCCGGGACGCAGCGTGGCCGCCGTGCCCAGCACCTCCATCAGCAGCCGGTAGGCCTCGGTGGACAGTTCGGTGCCGTAGACCTTGGCCGCCGAGGCGTCGGCCGGCGACGGCGCCGATTCGGTCGAGGCGAGTTCCCAGTTGATGAGCTTGAGCACCTCGGCCTTGGCGTGCACCCGGGCCAGGTTGAGCTGGACCCACTCGGAATCGATCAGGCGCTTACCGTGCACATCCTTGGTGTTCTGTGCCCATTCGCGAACACCCTTGAGCGCCAAGAAGATCGGTTGGGCAGAAGACAGTGCGACGCGCTCGTGATTGAGCTGATTGGTCACCAGCTTCCAGCCCGCGTTCTCCTCGCCGACCAGGTTGGTCACGGGAATGCGGACATCCTGGTAGTAGGTGGCGCTGGTGTCGACACCGGACATGGTGTGCACCGGTGTCCAGGAGAAGCCCTCGGCCGTGGTCGGCATGATCAGCATCGAGATGCCACGGTGCTTCTTGGCCTCGGGGTTGGTGCGCACGGCTAGCCAGACGTAATCGGCGTACTGGATAAGGCTGGTCCACATCTTCTGGCCGTTGACCACGTAGTCGTCACCGTCGCGCACCGCGGTGGTGCGCAGGGCGGCCAGGTCGGTACCGGCGCCCGGCTCGGAGTAGCCGATCGAGAAGTGCAGATCGCCGGAGGCGATCTTGGGCAGATAGAACTTCTTCTGCTCCTCGGTGCCGAACGCCATGATGGTCGGCGCGACGCTGTTGATGGTCAGGAACGGCACCGGTGCGCCGGCGATCGCGGCCTCGTCGGTGAAGATCAGCGAGTCCATCGGGTCGCGGTTCTGCCCGCCGTACTCCTCCGGCCAGTTCAGCGT
>Ga0116193_1000859_pt1 | contig 26936 bp, 25 predicted proteins | sample AD_UKC115_MetaG_FD_89892 | JGI IMG/M metagenome (GOLD analysis project Ga0116193, IMG submission 89892) | Active sludge microbial communities of municipal wastewater-treating anaerobic digesters from Hong Kong - AD_UKC115_MetaG | ecosystem: Engineered > Bioreactor > Anaerobic > Digestate... | reverse complement strand
TGACTCCTCTCAGCTAGCAGACAGCAATACTGGTCCATTCATACCACCGGGAGACGCACCCGATGGCGCAGTGGTGGGCCGCCAGTACGGCGGCCCACCGACCCGCTACGCCTGGTCGGCCGCGCCCTTGACGTCGGTCTTCGCGTCGCCGGCCAGATCCTTGGCCTTGTCCACCGCACCGCTGGCGGCGTCCTTGGCCTTGTCCACCGCATCGGTGGCGGCGTCCTTGGCCTTGTCCACCGCATCGGTGGCGGCGTCGCGCGCGTCGGCGACCTTCTCCTCGACGAAATCGCCCGCCTTGTCCAGCGCCTCTTTGGCATCCGACACCGCACCCGACACCGCATCCTTGGCCTTGTCCAGGAATGACATGGTTCGCCCCTTCTGTTCCACGGCACCGTGCCGAGGTTTGCGCACCTGATTGTTGCGGCGTTCAGCTAACACCACAAGGGGTTTCGGCTACTGGAACAGTTTCCTGGACTCCCCGAGCCACCTGCCCTGCATCCACCACAGGATTTCGATCACGACAGCTCCGGCAAACCCGATAGCGATCGCGGTGACCGTCAGCGCAACATTCGATGGATCGAGCATGAATTTCGTGCGGGCCAAGGGGATCGAGAAGATCACCACGTAGGCCAGGCCGGAGGTCACCACCAGCGCGATGCGCCACCACTGGTACGGCCGGGCCACGGTCGCCAGCACCCACAACGCCGAGATCAGCAGCGTGATCAGGGCCGCGGTGGACGCCTGCGTCTGACGCTCGGGCGTCACGCCGTGCCAGGGGTACGCGATCAGGTAGCAGATGAACGTCGCGATCCCCACCGTCAGCCCCGAGGGCAGGGCGGCGAGCATGACCCGGCGCACGAACCCGGAGTGGGCGCGTTCGTTGTTGGGGGCCAACGACAGGACGAATGCCGGGATACCGATGGTGAACCAGGCCGCGATGGTGACGTGGATGGGCTGGAACGGGAACAGCAGTGGGGTGCTGTGGGTCAGCGCCGCCACCAATCCCCAGATGCCCACCAACAGCGCCAGCCAGACGGAGTACACCGTCTTGGTGAGGAACAGATTGGAAACCCGCTCGATGTTGCCGATGACGCGGCGGCCCTCACCCACCACATAGGGCAGGGTCGCGAACTTGTTGTCCAGCAACACGATCTGGGCGACGGAACGGGCCGCGGGGCTACCCGACCCCATGGCCACACCGATGTCGGCATCCTTGAGCGCCAGGACGTCGTTCACGCCGTCGCCGGTCATCGCCACGGTGTGATCACGGGCCTGCAGCGCATGCACCATGGAGCGCTTCTGATCCGGGCGGACCCGGCCGAAGACGGTGTACTCCTGCATCGTGTCGGCCAGCGCGGCGGGCTCGCCGGGCAGCCGGCGGGCATCCATCACCTCGCCGTGCAGACCCAGGGAGCCGGCCACCGCACCCACCGAGACGGCATTGTCCCCCGAGATGACCTTGACCGAAACATTTTGTTCGGCAAAGTATTCCAATGTCTGCTGGGCGTCCGGCCGCACCCGCTGCTCGAGAACCACCAGCGCGACGGGCGTCACCTCGCCCGGGGCATCCGGCGCATCCACCGGGCGGTCGCTGGCACCCAGCAGCAGCACCCGCAGGCCCTTGGCGCCGATCTGTTCGGCCTGCGCAGCCACCGGCGAGCCGGCCGGTGCCAACACATCCGGGGCTCCGATGACCCAATTGCCCTGCCCCGCATAGGAGGCGCCGCTCCACTTGGTGGCCGATCGGAACGCGGCCGTCGCAGTGGCCGTCCAGCCGGGTTTCGTGGCGTACGCCTCGGCGATGGCCTGCATGCTGGCGTTGGGCCGGGCGTCGTCGGCGGCCAGCGACGCCAGGACGTCGGCGGCGTCCACCCCGCCGTCCCCCGCGTCGGCACCCTCCACCGGGGTGACGTTCGACAGCCGCATGCCGTTCTCGGTCAGCGTGCCGGTCTTGTCGGCGCACACCACGTCCACCCGGGCCAGACCCTCGATGGCAGGCAGCTCGTTCACCAGGCACTGGCGGCGGCCCAGCCGGATGACCCCGACGGCGAAGGCCAGCGACATCATCAGCACCAGGCCTTCGGGGACCATCGGCACCAGCGCACCGACCATCCGCAGCAACGATTCACGCCACCCGACGTGCGTGGTGAACAGCTGGGTGTAGATGGTCAGCAGGCCCGCCGGCCACAGCAGGTAGGTGATGAACCGGAGGATCTTGTTGACACCGGTACGCAGTTCGGAATCCACCAGGGTGAACTTGCTGGCCTCCTCGGCCAGCCGGGCGGCGTAGGCCTCGCGACCGACCTTGGTGGCGCGATAGGCGCCGGTGCCGGCGACGACGAAACTGCCCGACATCACCGGATCGCCGGCGTCCTTGTCGATCGGATCGGCCTCCCCGGTCAGCAGCGATTCGTCGACCTCGATGTTGGTCTCCTCGACGAGTTCACCATCGACCACGATCTGATCACCGGGGCCCAGTTCGATGATGTCGTCGAGCACCACCTCGTTGGCCGGCAGGGCGGCGGTCCCCGACTGCCGGCGCACCGTCGGACGCGCCTGTCCCACGATCGCCAGCTTGTCCAGGGTGGCCTTGGCCCGGATCTCCTGGATTATGCCGATGGCGCTGTTGGCGATGATGAGCAGCCCGAACAGCCCGTTGATCAGGGAGTCGGTGGCCAGCACGATGAGGAACAGCACACCGAGGATGGCGTTGATCCGCGTGAAGACGTTGGCCCGGACGATCTCCTGCACCGTGCGCGACGCCCGGTTGGGCACATCGTTGGTCCTGCCGGCCGCGATCCGCTGGGCCACTTCGGCATCGGACAGACCCGTGCTGGTTGCGGCGGTCATCGCGTGAACGTCCCCTTGCCGTCGGCGTCGAAGTACTCCAGGACCAGCCGGTTGCCGTCGAACGTCGCCGTGGAGATGCTGCCCGGCGGCGAGTTCTCGGTCACCATCGAGAAGGTGAACACGTTGCCATCCCAATGGGCCAGTGGCGCAACGAGTTTGGGCCCCAGCGTCAGCGTCAACCCGCCGCCGCTCTCACTGACGCGCGCCGGCCCCCAGTACGGGTTCGCATAGGTACCCGCGTAGGACGGGAGCGGTTGCGGCGGAACCGGTTTGGCCGGTGGCGTCCGGCCCGCCAACGATCCGACCGGGCGCTCCATCGGGGCGAAGGCGTTGTCGTGGTAGAGCTGGTACCAGTTCTGGCGGACCTGGCCGAACTGAACCAGATCGGCGAACTGGGCGGTCAGCGCTTCGGCGACACCGCTCGGGGTCGCGTTGGTCAGCGCCACGATCGCGACGTCGGCCGCCGGGATCATGAGGAAGTTGCTGCCCGCGCCGAGTTCGAATGCGCCGGAATGACTCAGCTGCACCCGGCCCGCCGCGTTGGTGCCCACGTTGAAGCCGTAGCCGTAGAAGCCCGAGCGCATGGCCGGATCGGTGGCCCGGTCGGAGGTGATCTGCGGCGTCAGCGCCGGCAGCAGCGCCTTGGGGTCCACGATCTGATGGCCGCCGAAGGAGCCGTCACCGAGCAGCATCGTCATCCACCGCGCCATGTCGTTCACCGAGGAACTCACCCCGCCGGCGGGTGACTGGGCGTCGGCGTCGCGCACCGTGTTCCCGGCCGCCGGTTCATACCGTCCGTCGACGTGGATGTGCCCGACCGCACGATCGGACCGGGCCGCATAGTCGGCGAACCGCGAACTGGTCGACGCCATCCCCAGCGGCCGGTAGAGCACCTCGTCGGACAGGTCCGCCCACTTCTCGCCCGCGCCGGCGGCCACCGCCTCGGCCGCTGCCGTCACACCGAAGTTGGTGTAGGCGTACGAAATTCGAAACGGATCCAACGGCAGGTCACGCAGATGATCGAGCACGTAGCGACGATCGTAACCGAGATCCTCGAGCAGATCGCCCGCGTGGTCGGGCAGTCCGGAGCGATGCGCATACATGTCACCGATGGTGACCATCCGGGTGATGTCGGGGTTCGACAGCTGGAACCACGGGAGTTTCGACGCCACCGGGGTGTCCCAGCCGATCGCCCCGACACCGACCTGGTGCGCCACCACCGTGGCCCCCAACGGCTTTGACAGCGAGGCCAGCTGGAACACCGTGTCGGCGTCGACCCGGTTCTGCTGGCCGTCGCCCGCGCGGATGTCCCTGACACCGAAACCCTTGGCGTACAACGTCTTACCGCCGTGAACGACGGCCACGGCCAGCCCCGGGATTCCGGAGGCCCTCATCAGATCGGCCGCCAGCTGGTCGATGCTGTCGACCGCGTGCTGAACGGCGTCGGGCCCGATCGTGTTGTCCACCGCCAGTTGTGGGGACTGCCCGGCCAGCGAGGTGGGGATCGCCGGGGGTGGTCCAACCGGTTCGTCCGGGCCGCATCCACTGAGCACCAGCGCAACGGCGGCTGCCAGCACCGCCCCGGCTCGAATCACAGATTCCACCAGTCTTCCGCCGAACCCGGCTGCGGGCCGGTCGATCCCGCCCGGACCTGACCGCCGGGCATCGGCACCGCCACCTTCACGCCCGCCGACCGGGCCGCCGCGAGCAATCGCTCGACGGGTTCGGACCACGGGTGCGGCGCCAACCGGAAGGTGGCCCAGTGAATCGGCACGAACACGCCGGCGTCGACGTCGGTGACGTCGAGGTGTGCACGCACCGCCTCCTCGGGGTTCATGTGGATGTCCGGCCAGCCGGGGTGGTAGGCACCCACCGGCATCAGGGTGAGGTCGAAGGGCCCGTACTGATTGCCGATGTCGGCGAAACTACCGGTGTAGCCCGTGTCACCGCCGAAGAACGCGCGATGCCGCGGCCCGATCATCGCCCACGACGACCACAGCGTGGTGTTGCGGGTGAGGAACCGGCCGGAGAAATGGCGCGCCGGTGTGCAGACGATGCGCAGGTCGCCGACCCGCGCCTCGGCCTCCCAGTCCAGCTCGACGACACGTTCCGGGGCGATGCCCCAGTGCCGTAGGTGCGCGCCCACGCCCAGCGGCACGAAGAACCGGCACCGCTGCGTGCGGGCCAGCGACCAGATGGTGTCGACGTCGAGGTGGTCGTAATGGTCGTGGCTGATGATCACGGCGTCCAGCGCCGGCAACGCGTCGAGTTCGGCCGGCACCGGGTGCAGGCGCTGCGGGCCGACGGTGTGCGACGGCGAACAGCGCTCGCTCCACACCGGATCGGCGAGCACCCGGTAACCGTCGATCTCGATCAGGACACTGGAATGCCCGAACCAGGTGACACCCAGATCGACGGCCGGCCCCGTGAAGTCGGGGCGCGCCAACGGGATCGGCGCCGACGGCCGCGCAGTGTCACGCCCCAGCACCAGGTCACGCAGCAGCATGCGGCGTTCCTCGGCGCTCAGACTGATCGACGACGAGGACTCGAGGTTGACGAAGACACCGTCCCGGAAATTCGGGGAATCCCCGGCGGCCGCCTCGATCGCGTCGGCGTCGGCGCCCAGTGCCACCGGCGCGCCGTGCGCGGCCCGCAGGACCCACCCGCCGGCAGCCAGCGCCGCACCGCCGCCGGCGAGCCGCATCACCTGCCTGATCACGGGGCGCCCTAGGCGCCCTGGAAGATCGGCGCGCGTTTCTCGATGCGCGCGACCTGGGCCTCGACGACGTCGTGACTGCTCCAGGCGCGGTCGAACATCGCCTTGTGCTCGGGCCGCGACTCCTCGTAAGCGCCGTCGTCGTTGAGCACCCGCTTGGCGTGCTGCAGGGCCAGCGGCGCGTAACCGGCGATCTCGGCGGCCCAGGCCTGCGCATCCACCAGATCGCCGATCCGGTTCGCCATCCCGGTGTGCAACGCGGTCTCGGAGCTCAGCCGCTCGGCGGCCAGCAGCATGCCACGGGCCCGGCCGGCGCCGACCAGCGACGTGAGCCGCCGGATACTCCAGTTATCCAGTGCCAGACCATATTTGGCAACCGGGAACTGGAAGTAGGCATCCGGGGAAACCACCCGCAGATCGCAGATCATCGCCAGGATCACGCCGGCGCCGATCGCCGGCCCGTTGATCGCGCCGATCACCGGGGCCGGGGCCCGGTCGATCGCCAGGTTGAGCGCCAGCGCCTTGTCCGGCAGCTTCTCCGCCATCCCGGCGGCATCGGTGAGATCCGCACCGGAACTGAACACCGGCCCCGCACCCGTGAGCACGATGGCCCGCACGTCCTGCTCGGCGGCATGCTCGATGGTTTCGCGGAGGCCGTCGACGAGCTCGACGTTCAGCGCGTTGCGGCGGTCGGCACGCTGCATCTCGATGGTCATGACAGGGCCATTGCGGGTGATACCGATCATTCCGCCACCTTAGTAACTCCACCGCCGAGCGCTCAGTGAGGTACGTGAACCGCAGGTCAGAACGTACGTGATTGAGCGCTCGGCGAACGGCGGCTGGCTACGCTTCATCAGGTGAGCCGGATCAGCGCTGCCCAGCTGCGCGACACCATCCTGGATCCCGGATCGTTCGTCAGCTGGGACGCCGCTCCGATCGATGTCGAGCCGTCCCCGCAATACGCCGCGGAACTTGCTGAGGCACGGGAGAAAACCGGCCTGGATGAGTCCGTGCTCACGGGCGCGGGCACCGTGGCGGGCCGGCCGGTGGCCGTCGTCGCCTGCGAATTCGACTTCCTGGCCGGATCGATCGGCGTCGCCGCCGCCGAACGCGTCACCGCGGCCATTGAGAGGGCTACCGCGGAAGGTCTTCCGCTGTTGGCCTCCCCCAGCTCCGGCGGGACCCGGATGCAGGAGGGGACGGTGGCGTTCCTGCAGATGGTCAAGATCGCCGCTGCCGTCACCCTGCACAAGCGGGCCCACCTGCCCTACCTGGTCTATTTGCGACATCCGACCACCGGCGGCGTGTTCGCCTCCTGGGGGTCGCTGGGGCATATCACCGTGGCCGAACCGGGCGCGCTGGTCGGCTTCCTCGGACCGCGGGTCTACGAACAGCTCTACGGGCGGCCGTTCCCACCCGGCGTGCAGACCGCCGAGAACCTCCGACACCACGGCGTGATCGACGGCGTGGTGGCCCTCGACCAGCTGCGGCCCACCCTGGACTGGGCGTTGCGGGTGGTGGCCGATCCACCCGGGGAGCCGCCGGCGCTGCCACCCGCCGAGGCCGTGGCCGACGTCCCCGCCTGGGTGTCGGTCGAGGCGTCACGCCGTCCCGACCGTCCCGGCGTCGCCGAACTATTGCGCCACGGCGCCAGCGAACGCGTCCTGTTGTCGGGTACGGGCGAGGGCGAGGCCGCCACCACCCTGTTGGCCCTGGCCCGATTCGGTGGCCAGCCCCTGGTGCTGCTCGGCCAGCGCCGCCAAACCGGCGGGTTCGGCGAGCGGTGGGGTTCCGCGAGCACGAGGCCCGCCGACAACGAAAGCGGCGGACTGGTCGGTCCCGGCGCGCTGCGGGAGGCCCGCCGCGGGATGGCCCTGGCCGCGGGATTGCGGCTGCCGCTGGTGCTGGTGATCGACACCGCCGGGCCGGCGCTCTCGGAGGAGGCCGAGGAGGGCGGCCTGGCCGGCGAGATCGCGCGGTGCCTTTCCGATCTGGTCACCCTGGACGTCCCCACGGTCTCGGTGCTGCTCGGTCAGGGCAGCGGCGGCCCTGCACTCGCGATGGTGCCCGCCGACCGGGTGCTGGCCGCGCTGCACGGCTGGCTGGCCCCGCTGCCACCGGAGGGCGCCAGCGCGATCGTCTTCCGCGACACCGACCACGCACCGGAACTCGCTGCGGCACAAGGAGTTCGATCGGCCGACCTGCTCCGCAACGGGATCGTCGACGTGATCGTGCCCGAGAATCCCGACGCCGCCGACGAGCCGGTCGAGTTCTGTCAACGGCTCGCCGGGGTGATCGCCGCGGAGGTGGCCGCGCTCCGGTCAACCCCCGACGAGGGGCGGATGACGGCCCGGCTGCAGCGCTACCGGCGCCTCGGGCTGCCGCCCGGGTGATTTCGGTGCAATAACCGTCGCCCAGCGACGGTCAGCGCACCGAAGTCCCTCTCAGCCGGTCGGTGTCGGCGGCCAGGAAGTCGGCGATCACCTGGAGCTCGCCGTACGAATACCGCTCCATCAGCTCATCGAACGCGGGGCCGATCGGGGCGCCGGTGTGCTCCTGATCCAGGCGGCGCAGTTCGACCAGGAGCTGCAGGCGTGAACGCTGCTCGAGCATTGGCCGATTGTAGAACTCCAGGTGATTTCGGTGCAGCAACCGTCGGCGAGCGACGGCCATTGGACCGAAATCCCCGTTAGGCCAGGGACCGCAGCCAGGCCTCGTGCAGGGCGGCGTACTGCCCGTCGCCCGAAATGAGGTCGGCCGGCGGACCGTCCTCCACGATGCGGCCGTGTTCGAGCACCAGCACCCGGTCGGCGATCTCGACCGTCGAGAGCCGGTGCGCGATCACCAGCGCGGTGCGGTTGGCCAGCACCGTCTTCAGGGCGCGCTGCACCATCCGCTCGCTCGGGATGTCCAGCGACGACGTCGCCTCGTCGAGGATCAGCACCGCCGGATCGGCCAGAAAGGCCCGCGCGAACGCCACGAGCTGACGCTGTCCCGCGGACAGCCGACTGCCGCGCTTGGCCACATCGGTGTCGTACCCGTCGGGCAGCGCGTCGATGAACCCGTCGGCGCCGACGGCTTTCGCTGCGGCCCGGATCTGCGCGTCGGTGGCGTCGGGACACCCGAACCGGATGTTGTCGGCGACGGTTCCGTCGAACATGAAGTTCTCCTGCGTCACCATCACCACCCGTCGGCGCAGATCGGCCTGGGCCAGCGTCCGGACATCCACGCCGTCGAGGCGCACCACCCCCGAGAGCGGGTCGTAGAACCGGGCGATGAGCTTGGCGATGGTGGTCTTGCCGGCCCCGGTGGTGCCGACGAGCGCGACCGTCTGCCCGCCCGGGATCTCCAGATCGAGCCCCGGCAGGACGACCCGGTCGGGCACATAGCCGAAGGTGACGTCCTGCAAGCTCAGCGCTCCCCGAACGGGTTCGGCGGGCGGGACAGGACGCTGCGGGTCCGCGATCGCCGGCCGGACCGCCAGCACCCCGGCCAGCTTCTCCAGCGCCGACGACGCCGACTGAAAAGTGTTGAAGAACTGGGTGATCTCCTGCATCGGCTCGAAGAACATCCGCAGATAGAGCAGGAACGCGGCCAGGGTGCCGATGGTCATCTCGCCGTGCAGCACGCGGTAGCCGCCGTAGAGCAGCACCGCACCGGTGGTGACGTTGCCGACCAGCTTGACGCCCGGCATGAAGACGGCGAGCAGCTTGAAGGTCTTCTCGTTGATATTGCGATAACGGTCGGCGACGGAATCGAAGATCTCCTGATTGCGCGGCTCGCGCCGGTAGGCCTGCACCGCCTTGATCCCCGTCATCGTCTCGACGAACTGGACGATCACCAGCGCGGCGCTGTCGCGCACCTCCCGGTAGGTCCTGGCCGACTCGGCGCGGAACCACGCCGCCAGCGCGACGAGGATCGGGAAGGCCACCAGGCACATCAGGCCGAGCCGCCAGTCCAGGTAGATCAGCAGCGCTGCCGTACCGAACAACGTCAGCACCGCCGTGATCAGACTGTCGAAACCGGTCTCCAGCATTTCCTGGATCGCCTCGACGTCGTTGGTGGAGCGACTGACCACCCGGCCCGAGGTGTAGCGATCGTGGAACGCGATGTCGAGGCGGCCGAAATGCCGGAACACCCTGCGCCGCAACTCGAGGAGCACCGTCTGGCCGACCTGGCCGGAGCGGCGCAGGAAGAACAGTCGACTGGTGGCCTGAACGGCCACCACCACACACAGGATCCCGACGATCACCAGCAGCTCGCGCGTCGAACCACTCGCCGCGATGGGCGGAATTCCGTGGTCGATGCCACGCTGAACCAGGATCGGAACACTCAGGCGGGCAACATTTTCCAGCACCACCACGACGGCCAGCAGAATGACCGCCGAGCGGTGCGGCAACAGCAGGGAGGTCAGCAGCTGCCGGGCCTCGCGGCGGCGCGGCAACGCCTCGTCCACCGGCAGGTCCTCGGCGGGAACGTCATCGGGAATCTCGTCGAGGCGCCCGCGCCAGTCGGTACTCGTCATCCTCCATCACCTCCTCCCGTCGTGCCCGCTGCCAGGCCTCGTCGGCCTGCCACGGTTCGTTGCGTTCACACCCGTCGTCGAGTTCGTCGTCCGCGGAGAGCAGGTACCGGTAGCGCGGCACGGTGGCCAGCAACTCGGCGTGGGTGCCGACGTGCGTGATGGTGCCGTGCTCGAGCAGGGCGACCCGGTCGGCCAGCAGCACCGTGGACGCCCGGTGCGCGACGACGACGCCGGTGACCCCGTGCAGCGCAGTGCGCAGCGCGTCGGTGACGGCCGCCTCGGTGTGCACGTCCAGCGCGGACAGCGTGTCGTCGAGTACCAGGATCGCGGGGTCGGCGACGATGGCCCGCGCCAGCGAAAGTCGTTGGCGCTGACCGCCCGACAGACTCATGCCCTGTTCGCCGATGCGGGTGTCCAGCCCGAACGGCAGGTCGTACACGAATCCGGCCGCGGCAATGTCGATGGCGGCGGCGACGTCGTCGTCGGACGCGTCCGAGCGGCCCAGCCGCAGATTCTCGGCCACTGACATCGAGAACAACGCCGGGTCCTCGAACGCGGTTGCCACCGCGGCCCGCAACGCCGACAGCGTCAGGTCGCGGATGTCCGTGCCGTCGATGCGGATGGCGCCCTCGGTGACGTCGTAGAGTCGTGAGAGCAGCGCGGTCAGCACCGACTTGCCCGATCCGGTTGCCCCGACGAGTGCGACCGTCTCCCCCGGTTCGATGGTCAGATTCACCTGCCGCAGCGCCCAATTGGCATCGTCGTTCCCGTCATCCTGGGATCCGAACCGGAACCCGACGTCGACCAGTTCGAGACGCCCGCCGCGGGGCGTCTCGGTGCGCGGGCCGTCGGTGATCTCCACCGGTGCGTCGAAGATCTCGGCGACCCGGTTGGCCGCCGTCATCGACTCCTGGGTCATCGACAGCAGGAACCCCAGCGACGCGATCGGCCACACCAGCGACAACATCATCGTGATGAACGCGACGAGGGTGCCCATCGTGACCAGCCCCTGCCCCGCCGCGTAGGCGCCGAATCCGAGCACCACGATGAGGGTGAGATTCGGGATGACCTCCAACAGGGTCCAGAACCGCGCGGACACGGCGACCTTGCGGACCTGGATGTCGTACAGGTCGGTCACCTGCTGGTCGAACCGGTCGAAGACGTAATCCTCGCGGCCGAAGGACTTGACCACCCGAACCCCCAGCGCCGCCTCCTCGACATGGGTGGCCACCACCCCCGACCGGTCCTGCGCCTGCCGGGACAGCCGGGTGAACTCACGCTCGAAGTGCAGCACCGTCATGGTGATCGGCAGCACGGACAGCAACACCACCACGCCGAGCGGCCAGTACATGACGAGCAGGATCGCGGTGACAATAGTGATCTGAATCCCGTTGAGCACCAGGAAGATCAGGCCGAAGGACAGCAAGCGGCGAATGGTGGCGAGGTCGTTCATCACCCGGGAGAGCAGCTGACCCGACTGCCACCGGCCGTGGAAGGACATCGGCAGGATCTGCAGTCGCGCATAGAGGTCCTTGCGGATGTCGGCCTCGACGCCCATCGTCGAGCGGGCCACCAGCCAGCGCCGGATGAACCACAACACCGCCTCAGCGACGCCGATGGCCAGGGCCGCGGTGCCCAGCACCCACAGACCCCGCTGGTCCTGGTGGCGGACCGGTCCGTCGATGACGGCCTTGGTCATCAGCGGAATGCCGATGGTGGCCAACACACTCAGGATGGCGGCGACGATCATCGCGATCCAGCGGGTCCGGTACGGCAACAGATAGGGCAGCAGCCGCGCCAGATCGGACCATCCGCGGGGATGCGGCGGGGGTGCGGCGATCGCGGACCGCCGCGATTCACCGTGCATCCCATTCACCTGCCGTCCGGTTCGATTTCATCCGCGAGGGACAACAAGGCGCTCCATACCCTCATTCCGATGTTCGCATGCCGGGCAATCGGTGATCGGCTCGACGAGCGTGCATGGAATCCCGTCCCGGACGGCGTGTCGGCGGACCGACACGCACTTTCGGCAGGGGTGGGGGGACGATCAGATGATGCCGAAGTAGCCGAGCAGGCCGGCGGCGGCGACCAGATACAGCGGATTGAGCGAGGTCCGCACGAAGATGACGGTGCAGATGGCGGTCACCAGATAGGCCCGCCAATCGTGATCGGCGGCGCGGCTCATCACCAGGGCGGTCGCCATGATCAGGCCGACGGTCAGCGGCGGCAGACCCTTCTCCACCGCGATCCGCCACCGGGACTGCTCGGCCTTCTGCCAGAACAGCGTGATGACGTAGGTCAGCGACATGGCCGGCAGGATCATCGACAGGGTGGCCACCAGACCGCCGAGGATCGCCCATTGCACCCCGCCCAGGTGCAAGCCGGCGCCATAGCCCACCAGCGTCACGATCAGGATGCTCGGCCCGGGCGCCGACTGCGAGATGGAGAACAGATCGGCGAACTGCCCGCTGCTGACCCAGTGGTGGTCGTTGACCGCACGCAGATGCATCTCGGGAAGCACCACGTTGCCGCCGCCGATCGACAGCAGCGACAACATTCCGAACAGACCCGCCAGCTGCAGATAGGTGCTCACGCGGGGGCGCTCCGGCGCCGGGGCCAGGCCCAGATCAGACACAGCGGGGCGAGCAGCGCCAGGGTCAGCAGCAGGGGCCAGCGCAGCACACCGTTGAGCACGAACGCGGCCGCGCACAATGCCACCGGCACCAGCCCGGTCAGGCATTTCTGCCCGGTCTTGATCACCATCGCCACGGTGAGCGCCACTGCGGCCGTCGACGCGCCGTGCAGCACCCCCTTGACCGCCGGCACCTCCTTGAATCGGAAGTAGAAGAAGGCCGCCGTCAGCATCAGCAGCACCGGCACACAGCACAGTCCGAGGACGGCGACCACCGCGCCGGGGCCGCCGCGCATCTTGGTCCCGGTGAACACCGCCATGTTGATCTGGTTGGCGCCGGGCAGGATTCGGCACATCGTCATGGCCGAGAGGAACTCCTCCTCGCCCATCCAGTGCTTCTCCACCACGATCACCTCGCGCGACCAGGCCGACAGCCCGCCGCCGAACGAGGCCAGGGCAATGTGGTTGAACGTCAGCGCCAGCTCGAACAACGAGACGCGCGGGATGGGTTCACTCATGGACGAGTTCGGGATCGTGCGGGAAATCGTTCTCGGTGTGCTTGGAGGGGTCCAGCGGGTCCGGGGGTTCGTAGTGGTGCGACATCTCCCAGTCGGAGTCGAACACCTGCTTCAACCGCGCGACGATCCCCGGGTCGTCGAGCGTGATACCCAGCTCGCGGCGCAGATCGAAGGCGCTGCGGTCGATGTTCATCGAACCCACCAGGGCCCGCGCGCTGTCGGCGATCAACAGTTTGGCGTGCAGCCGTAGGTTCTTCTGCTTGTGGACCTTGACCCCGAGCCGGCGCAGGGTGCGCAGCGAGGCGAAGGTGTCCAGGACATCCCAGTCGCTGATGCCGTGCTTTCCCCCGCAGAGCACGTGCACCTTCACCCCCCGCTCGGCGGCTTCGGCGATGCGGTCCAGAATCGCCACGTCGACGTACTTGGGGTGCTGCACATCGAGGCGGTGCTGGGCCGAATCGATGAACTGCGCCATGTGGTAACGCGAATTCGAGTTGCTCCACAGCAGACCCTGGTAGGCGTGGGGCTGCCAGTCCCCCTGCGCCCAGTCGGCCTCGAACACCTCGACGATCTGCGCGACGTGATGCGGCTCATGGGTGATGACGCCGTAATCGCGGGTCAGCGTGAAGTACTTCTCGCACAGGTTGAACGTGGCGACCAGCGCCGAACTGCCGTCGACGACGATCGACTTCTCGTGGGTCACATAGAATTTCGGGTTCGACCAGGCGACGTTGACCCCGGCGTCGGACAGTCGGGCGAACGTCTCGTCGTTGGCGCGGTCACCGCCGGACCGGGCGGGGTTGAGCATGACGCGAACGTCGACGCCGGCCCGGTGGCGGTCGATCACGGCATCGACCACGCTCGCTTCGGTGAACGTGAACTGCTTCATCAGCACCGAGCGCTGCGCCCCCAGGATGAACTTCAGGACGGGGGCCACCCCGTCGTCGGGTTCCACGATGAGCTGCGGCGTATTGGGCTGCACAAACCACGGACGCTAGCACCGTGCCGTCCCCGTGGTCGAGTCGACGATGCGGCCGCGAAGGAGCGAGAGGATCAGGGCCCGCAGCCGAAAGTGCCGTGACTCGCGCCTCCCGCGTCAACGGGTGTCGATCAGGCAAGATGGCTCCATGGACAGTGCCAACGGATCGACCCGCGTGCTCGTGGTCGATGACGATCCCGACGTACTCGCCTCGCTGGAGCGTGGGCTGCGACTGTCCGGCTTCGACGTGACCACCGCCGTGGACGGCGCCGAGGCACTGCGCAGCGCCACCGAGACCCGTCCGGACGCCATCGTGCTCGACATCAACATGCCCGTCCTGGACGGGGTCAGCGTGGTGACCGCGCTGCGCGCGATGGACAACGATGTGCCGGTCTGTGTGCTCTCGGCCCGGTCCTCGGTCGACGACCGCGTCGCCGGGCTGGAAGCGGGCGCCGACGACTATCTGGTCAAGCCGTTCGTCCTGGCCGAGTTGGTGGCGCGGGTCAAGGCGCTGCTGCGACGACGCGGCGCGACGGCGACGTTCTCGTCGGAGACCATCACCGTCGGGCCGCTCGAGGTCGACATTCCGGGCCGGCGCGCCCGCGTCAACGGCGTCGACGTCGACCTGACCAAGCGCGAGTTCGACCTGCTGGCCGTGCTCGCCGAGCACAAGACGGCCGTGCTGTCACGTGCGCAGCTGCTCGAGCTGGTGTGGGGCTACGACTTCGCCGCCGACACCAACGTGGTCGACGTGTTCATCGGATACCTGCGCCGCAAGCTGGAGGCGGGCGGCGCCCCTCGGCTACTGCACACCGTCCGCGGGGTTGGTTTCGTTCTACGCACGCAATAAGTTTCGGACCCACCCCCACCCCGATCTGCTCAGCCTGCACCGACACGATGTGCGAGTAGATCTCGCAGCACGCGCTGAACAGATCTGGGATTGACACTCGGTCGGCACCGCAACGCAGAACGCCGGCCGTGCGATGCACGACCGGCGTTCCGACGCGGCTGCTACTTGTACTTCTTGAAACCGGCCGCCTCGGCGGTGGCCTCGTCGACGAACCAGAGCTCGGCGATGGTCACCTCGTAGGACGGACTGGCCGGGGTGTGATAGAGCCCCGAATCCTCGTTGCCCTTGATCAGCCACCCTGCCGGACCCACACCGCCTTCGCCGGACCTGGCCGACCCCGCACCGTAGGGGCCGTCCTCGGAACCCGCGACCGACGCCACCGTGGCCGCCGTGGCCGCCCCCGTGGCCGCGGCCGCCGTCGCAGCGGCACCCTTGGCAACCGCATCCCAGCGCAGGAAGCCGGCCCGCTCGGCGGAGTCGGTGTCCTTGAACCACACCTCGGCGCCGACCTTCTCGTAGTCCGGGCTCTCCACGGTGAAGTACCGCATGGTGTCCTCGTCGCCCTTCACGAGGTACTCCGCGCGCGGCGGAGCCACCGACTTGGCGAACCGCACCGAGCCGGCGCCGTAGGGCTCGTCCTTGATGACCTTGGCCACCACGGGGGCGGCGGCAGCGGCGGCTGCCACCGGTGCGCCCTTCTTCACGTCGACGTCGGGCGCTTTCACGTCCACCGCCGGCTTCTTGACGTCCACGGCCGGCGCCTTCACGTCCACCTTGGGCCCGCGGCCCAGGGCCGCGTAGATCGGTACCTCACGGGTGACGCGACCGATCATGAGGAGGAACGTCAGCACCAGGCCCAGCAGGAACGCCAGTGCCATCAGCCACCAGTTCACGTCATGCATCATCGAGCTCCAATCTCACGCGAGCCGGGGAGGTCGGCGATGGCCTCTTCTTCGGATGTCCGCTTGATGGAAACCATTGTGATGATCCATGCGACCGCGGACCCCACGACGAATGCCAGCAGGTACCACAACCATTGGGCGAGAAATGCCATGTCGAATTCTCCTTAGCTCACTGCGATCTCGACGCGACGGTTCTGAGCCTTGCCCTCCGGCGTGTCATTGCTCGCGACCGGGTTGGCCGAGCCGAACCCCTGCGAGGTGACATTGCCGGCGGCGATGCCCTGCGAAACCAGAACATCCGCAACGGCTTTCGCACGGCTCTCACTGAGCGGCTGGTTGATCGCGTCGTTGCCCGTGTTGTCGGTGAAGCCCTTGACCGCAACCTTCGCGTCGGGGCAATCCTTGATCTTGGCCGCGATCTGGCTCAGCATCTGCTGTGAGCTGTCGGCCACGGCGTACCCGTCGGTGACGAAGTTGATCGGCGTCTTCAGGATGCTGTTGATGTCGGCCTGAACATCGGCGCACCGGTTCGGAGCCGGAGCCGGCGTCGGGCTCGCGCCGGCGACCACGATCTGGTTGTCGATCTTGGCGTCCGGCCACGCGGTCTTGGCGGCGGCCTCGGCCGCGGCCTTGACGTCCTCGGACGGCGCGGTGCCCGTCAGCGTGATGGTGTCACCCTCGACCTTCCACGCGAAGTCGGGGATGTCGACATCCGGCTTGAGCGCGGCGGCGATACCCGACAGATCCGGGACGCTGGCGCCGTCGCGGACCGTCAGGTTGTCGATCACGTTGACCGACGGCCCGAACAGGCCCTTGATGGCATCGAGGAACGCCGTCTTGGCGGCGTCGCTCGGCAGCACACCGGTCAAGGTGAGGTCGTTACCGTTGCGCAGCACGGACAGCGCGCCCCAGGAAAGGTTGGGCACGTTGACGTTCGGCGCCGTCACGTCCGGCACCGTCACGGTCGGGCTGACCGTCGGCAGCGTCAGATCGACGTCCTTCTTGCCCTTGTCGAGCACTCCCCAGCCCAACAGGCCCAGCAGCAGCGGGATCGCCAGCAGCGCGAGCAACCAGACCAGGCCCAGCCGACGCCGGTAGTACCTACTGGCCGGCCGCCATCCCGTAATTGTGCGAGTTTCATCAGAACCCGGCATGAATCCTCCATGTGATGATCGATTTCAATCGATCTTGCGAACATATCGAGCCTAGAACAGTTGCGCGGTGGTCAGGCCGGATTGTGCCACCAACACGACATTTGCCAGAACCGCCCAGCGGGGGCATTACGCGCTAACGCACACCGAGCAAATCGATTACGAAGATCAGCGTCTTCCCCGACAAACGGTGTCCGGAACCGGCGGGTCCATATGCCTGCGCGGGCGGAATGGTGAGTTTCCTGCGGCCCCCCACCCGCATTCCGGGAATTCCATCCTGCCAACCCTGGATCAGGCCGCGGAGCGGGAACTCGATCGATTCGCCTCGATTCCAAGAACTGTCGAACTCTTCTCCGGTGTCGTACTCGACTCCGACGTAATGCACCGTGACGGTGCCGCCGGGTACCGCTTCGGCGCCGTCGCCCACCACTACGTCCTCGATCACGAGGGCATCGGGCGCCGGGCCGTCGGGGAATTCGATCTCAGGTTTTGTCGTCACAGGGCGAGGCTAATCGACGGCACCGACCCGTGGTGCCGTGCGCGCAAAACCCCGCGGCAGGACGCGCACACTCGGGCAGACTGGCGCCATGCTCCCCAGCGATGACGTCGACGTCGCCGTGGTCGGCGGCGGTCACAACGGTCTGGTGGCCGCCGCGTATCTGGCCCGCGCCGGGCTGCGCGTCCGACTGCTCGAACGGCAGGATCACGTCGGCGGCGCGGCGGTATCGGCCGAGGCGTTTTCCGGTGTGGCGGCGCGCTTGTCGCGGTACTCGTACCTGGTCAGCCTGTTCCCCCGGCGGATCCTCGACGACCTCGGGGTTCCGCTCGAGCTGGTGCGACGCCGGTATTCTTCGTACACACCGGATCCGTCGACCGCAGGCCGGACCGGACTACTGATCGGGCCGCGGTCGACCTTCGACGCCATCGGTGCGCAGGCCGACGCCGACGGGTTCGCCGACTTCTACCGGCGGACCCGGCTGGTCACAGAAGCGTTGTGGCCCAGCCTGACCGAACCGTTGCCCACCCGCACCCAGGCGCGGGCGCGAGTGCTCGCCGGTGGGGGTGCCGACGCCGCCGACGCCTGGGCGGACATCGTCGAGACCCCGATCGGTGCCGCGATCAACGCAGCCGTCGACCACGATCTGGTGCGCGGCGTGCTGGCCACCGACGCGTTGATCGGGACGTTCGCCCGCACCGACGACGAATCGCTGCGCCAGAACATCTGCTTCCTCTACCACCTGCTCGGCAACGGCACCGGGGACTGGGACGTACCGGTCGGCGGCATGGGCGCCCTGACCACCGGACTGGCCGCGGCGGCGCGCCGACACGGCGCCGAGATCCAGACCGGGACAGACGTTTTCGCGATAACACCCGACGGCGAGGTGTCATACCGCCACGGCGACGACGAACACCGGCTCCGCGCGCGGACGGTGCTGGCGGGCGTCACACCGGTGGTGCTGGCCGAACTGCTCGGCGAATCGGCCCCGCCATTCGTCCAGGGCGCGCAGATCAAGGTCAATCTGATGCTGCGCAGGCTCCCCCGGCTGCGCGACGGCGCGGTCACGCCGGAGCAGGCATTCGGCGGCACGTTCCACATCAACGAGACGCTGACCCAGCTGGACCACGCCCACGCGCAGGCCCTCGCGGGCCGGATCCCGTCGCCGCTACCGTGCGAGATCTACTGCCATTCACTGGCCGACCCGAGCATCCTGTCGCCGCAGCTGCGCGCCGCCGGCGCGCAGACCCTCACCGTGTTCGGACTGCACACCCCCCATGCCCTGGTGTCGGACGGCGATCACGACCGGATGCGGGGGGCGCTCACCGACGCCGTGCTCGGGTCGTTGGATTCCGTTCTGGCCGAACCCATCCGAGATGTCATTCTGCACGACGCCGACGGCACGCCATGCATGGAGGCGAAGACCACCCTGGACCTGGAGAACACCCTGCGCATGACGGTGGGGAACATCTTTCACGGCGCCCTGCAATGGCCTTTCGCCGAGGCGGGAACGCCCCTGGACACCCCCGCTCAGCGATGGGGCGTGCAGACCGAGCACGAGCGAATCCTGTTGTGCGGATCCGGTTCTCGCCGTGGTGGCGCAGTCTCGGGGATCGGCGGCCACAATGCGGCGATGGCGGTCCTGGCGAAAACCTAACTCTCGGCCGCCATGATCTTGGCGACCAGCGCGGCCAGGACGGCCAGGTCGTCGTCGGCGAGCCCGGCCAGGGCGGCCGGGGCCGGATCGTCAATGGCCCGCACCGTGTTCACCAGCGCACGGCCGGCGTCGGTCAGGGAGACCAGTTTGCTCCGCCGGTTGTTGGGATCGACCTCGCGCACCACCAGACCGCGGTCCTCGAGATCATTGACGGCGACCGTCGCGGCCGGGGCGTCGATCGTGGCCGCCAGGGCAACCTCTTTGACCGTCATGGGATTTCGTGCCAGCCGCAGCAGGATCCGGATCCGGCTGAACGGCAGTCCGGCTGCCGCGACGGCCGCGCGCCGCCAGGTGTCCTTGTTGTCCAGCACGATGCGGGTCAGGTCGGCCCACACCGTGTCGGCGAGCCGGTTACGCGTGGACGTCGGCATGATCCCTCCCCGGGTGACCGATCAATGGCGCCAATCGTTCTGCGGAGCGTAGCGCCCGCGGCGTGGTCGAGTACAGACCCAGGCCGAGTACCAGCAGGCCCAGCGCCGCACACACGATCCACAACGGCCGCGCGTCGGCCACGAATGACGAGTCGGGTGTCGCGATGGCCGATGCGGCCATCGAACCGCACAGTGCCACACCAAGACTGACGCCCACCTGCCGGCTGGTGGATGCCACCGCCGATGCCGCACCCGCCCGGTCCAACGGCATTCCGCTGACCGCGGTAGTGGTGACGGGTGCGTTGACCATCGAGAAGCCGATCCCGAAGATCGCGAAGGTGACGATCAGCTGCCAGACAGGGGTGTCGGCGCCCATCAACGACATCAGGATGGTCGCAGCGGTCAGCAGCACTCCGGCGGACACCAGCGACGGGCGTGACCCGTACCGGCCGACCAGACGTCCCGACAGCGGCGAGAACACCAGGGCGCCGATCGCCAGCGGCAGATACAACAGACCGGTGTGCATCGCCGAATATCCGCGGTAGCCCTGCAGGTACAGCGACATCATGAACAGGAAGGCGCCGTAGGCCGCGAACGCGCAGACCGCGATCGCCGTGGCCGAGGCGAAGGGGATGCTGCGGAAGAACCTGAGGTCGATGAACGGGTCGTCGCGCCGCGACTCATGACGCAGGAATACGACGAAGGCGGTCGCGGCCAGTGCGATGGTCGTCAGCATCGCCGGATCGGTCCAGCCCTTCGTCGGCGCCTCGATCAGCACGAAGACCAGACCGAAAAGGGTTGCCATACCCAGCAATTGACCCAGCGGGTCGAAGGACCGCGCATACTGCGAGCGGCTCTGCGGCACGAACAGTGCCGTCAGCACGACCGCCAGGGCGCAGATGGGCAGGTTGACCCAGAACACCGACCGCCAACCGACGTACTGGATGAGGGCGCCGCCGATGATGGGCCCCAACGACATCGAGATCCCGACCACGGCCCCCCAGACACCGATCGCGCGGGCACGTTCGACGCGGTCGGTGAACACCTGGGTGATGATCGACATCGCGACCGGGTTGAGCATCGAGCCGCCGATCGCCTGGACGAACCGGGCGGCGATGAGCATCCCGATGCTGGGCGCCACGCTGCACAGCAACGACCCCGCGGCGAAGACGACCAACCCTGTCTGGAACACACTGCGCCGGCCCCACCGGTCGCCCGCCGCGCCCGCGAGCAACAGCAGCGAGGCCAGGACCAGGGTGTAGATGTCGATCACCCATTGCAGCTGCGGACCGGTGGCGCCGAACTCGGCGCGGATCGACGGGATCGCGACGTTCACGATGGTCATGTCCATCGTGACGATGAGCAGACTCAGACAACACGACGCGAGGATGACGAGCTTGCGCCCGCGCGTCGGTTGGTCAACAGCTGCATTCATACAACTATTGTTAATCTACAACAGTTGCGTTGGCAAGTGCTCTCACCCCGAAACCAGCGAAATGGCGGCCGCGACTCGAACAAACCCCGCCGAAACGTGCGTTTCGGCGTGGTTTGGGGTTGGGGTCAGCGGGCGCCGATGGCGGCGTAGTCGCGCTCGGTGTATCCGGTGTAGACCTGCCGCGGCCGGCCGATCTTGCCCGGTTCGGAATGCATCTCACGCCAGTGGGCGATCCACCCGGGCAGCCGGCCGAGTGCGAACAGCACGGTGAACATCCGCGTCGGGAAGCCCATCGCGCGGTAGATCACGCCGGTGTAGTAGTCCACATTCGGGTACAGCTTGCGCTCGACGAAGAAGTCGTCGGTGAGCGCGATCTCCTCGAGTTCCTTGGCGATGTCGAGCAGCTGGTCGTCGCCGCCGAGCTTGCTGAGGATCTTGTCGGCCTGCTCCTTGACGATGCGCGCCCGCGGGTCATAGTTCTTGTAGACGCGGTGGCCGAAGCCCATCAGCTTCACGCCGTCCTCGCGATCCTTGACCCGGCGGACGAACGTCTTGACGTCGTCGTCGCCGGCACGGATCTTCTCGAGCATCTCCAGCACCGCCTGGTTCGCGCCGCCGTGCAGCGGCCCCCACAGCGCGTTGATCCCGCCGGAGATCGACGTGAACAGGTTGGCCTGCGAAGATCCCACCAGCCGGACTGTGGAAGTGGAGCAGTTCTGCTCATGATCGGCATGCAGGATGAACAGCATGTCCAGGGCGCGGACGATCTCGGGATCCAGCACGTACGGCTCGGCCGGCACCCCGAACGTCATCCGCAGGAAGTTCTCCACCAGCGACAGCGAGTTGTCCGGGTACAGGAACGGCTGCCCCTCGGACTTCTTGTAGGCGTACGCCGCGATGGTGGGCAGCTTGGCCAGCAGCCGGATCGAGGAGAGCTCGACCTGCGCCTTGTCCAGCGGGTCGAGGGAATCCGGGTAGTAGGCGCTCAACGCGTTGACGGCACTCGAGAGCACCGGCATCGGGTGCGCGTTGCGCGGGAAGCCGTCGAAGAACCGCTTGAGGTCCTCGTGCAGCATGGTGTGCCGCTGGATCTGATCGGTGAACGTGTCCAACTGCTCCGCGGTCGGCAGCTCGCCGTAGATGAGCAGGTAGGAGACCTCGATGAAGGTCGACTTCTCCGCCAGTTGCTCGATCGGGTACCCGCGATACCGCAGGATGCCGGCGTCGCCGTCGATGTAGGTGATCGCGGACTTGGTGGACGAGGTGTTGACGAATCCGCCGTCGAAGGTGGTGTAGCCGGTCTTGGCCAACAGGGAGCCCAGCGCGATCGCATCGGAGCCCTCGGTCGCCTTGACGATGTCGAGGTCGATCGATCCCCCGGGATACTGGAGAGTCGCGGTCTCGTCTGAGGAAGAACTGCTGGCCACGGAAACCCCTTCTGAGCGATACGAGCTTGCAATAGGGAAGGTAGTCGCTAACTCATCCGCGCGCCTGCGGGGGGGTTGGTCACCCCGTCAGGGGGCGATGGTCGCCAGCGCCCTGAACTGGTCGTAGGACTCGCTGATTCGCTCGGCCATGAGCTCGGGTCCGAGCGGACCCGAGGTGGTCCCCGGGGTCAGATCGCCGCACGCGGTCACGATGATCGCCGACCACACCGCGTTGACCATCCGCAGGCGCCGATGGGCCGGATCCACGCCCATCCGATCGGCCAGCGCGCGGAACACCACCGGGTCCTGGATCTGGCCGGCGGCCAGTTTGAGGTCGTCGGTCGAGTTGAGGATCTGCAGCGTCAGCGCCACGCCGGTGCTGTTGAGCCCCGGCACCCCGCCGGACCTGACCTTCCCCAGGGTGGCCAGGTGGGCGTCACGCAGGGCCCGCAGCGGCGATACATCCGCCGGGATGGTCTTCAGCTCGGCGGCCACCCCCTGGATGAGCGCGTCCAGCAGCGCCAGATAGACGGCGTCCTTGGTGGCGAAGTACCGGCTGAATGTCCGGGACGAGACATCCGCGGCGGCGGCAATCTGGTCGACGGTGGTCTTCTCGTACCCCTGCTCCAGGCAGAGTTGGACGGCCGCATTGATCAGCGTTGCACGGGTGCGCTGCTTCTTGCGCTCCCGTAATCCGAGTTCGGACCCCGCCCCGACGTCGCCCACATCGGTCATCGTAGCGGCCCGGGGTGCCCGAACCACCGCATTTTTTCAGCGACTGCCACCAATTCACCGGAGCCCGTCACGCGACGCGGTAACGCACGAATGCCGGCACCGCCACCGCCGCGATGATCACGCCGACGACCACGAGAACACCGCCGCCCGCCGCGGCGGCCGTGGTCCCGACCAGCGCCGCCGCGGTGCCGTGCAACGTGTCGGCCACCCGCGGACCACCGGCCACGACCACAGTGAACACGCCCTGCAAACGGCCCCGCAGGTCGTCGGCAGCCGCCTGCTGCAGGATGGTCGACCGGAACGCCGCGGAAACCATGTCGGCCGCACCGCCGACCGCCAGGAACACCACCGCCACCCACAACCACGATCCAGTACGGCCGTGCGCCATGCCACCGGCCAGTCCGAAGCCGATCATCGCCAGACCCCAGATCACGATGCACGCCACCACGGTCAGGCCCTGCCGGCGAACCCGCGGCAACCAGCCCGAGAACACCCCGCCCAGCACCGCACCCACCGACATGGCCGCCGCCAGCACCGCCATGGTCGTGCCCCCGTCGACGGGGCCGCCGAAGCTCTGATGGGCCATCTGCGGGAACAGCGCCCGCGGCATGCCGAAGATCATCGCGATCAGATCCACGACGAACGACATCAGCACGACGGTGTTGCCGGCCAGGTGGCGGAAACCGTCGAGCACCGACGCCAGCCCCCAGCGCGACCCACCGGTGAGCGCCGCGGCTTCCGTGGGCGGCATCGCCGTCAGGCGGACCGTCGCCCAGATGGGCAGCAGGCAGGTGAACATGTCCAGCAGATACAGCGTCGACAGATCGACCCACGAGAGCAGCAGGCCGGCCAATAGCGGGCCGACGATGGCGCCGAACTGCTGCACGGTCATGTTCAGCGAGTTCGCTGCCGGCAGCTGCTCATCCGGCAGCATCCGGGGAATGGCCGCCGATCGGGTCGGCGAGTTGATCGCGAAGAACGCCTGCTGGACCGCCAGCAGACAGAGCACCACCCACACGTTGTTCACCGCCAGTGCGGCCTGCAGCCACAGCAGGGCCGACGCCAGCGCCAGACCACACGACGCGATGATCAGCAGGGTGCGCCGATCCATGGCGTCGGCCCAGGCGCCGCCCCATAACCCGAACACGACCAGCGGCACCAACCCGAAGACGCCGGCCAGGCCGACATAGGCCGAACTCTCGGTCAGGGCGTACAGCTGAACGGGAACGGCGAAGATGGTCAGGTTGGCCCCGATGACCGTCGGGATGCCCGCCCACCACAGGCGCCGGAAATCAGGTTGTTGCAGCGGTGTGGTGTCGGCGAACAGCCGCCTCACGGTTGGAGGCGTTCGGGATGCCCCGCTCGCTGCGCCGGGTAGACCCGAATCCTGTTGTGCACCCGGTTCTCCCGGCCCTGCCAGAATTCGACGACCTCCGGCGCGACACGGTAGCCACCCCAGTTCGGCGGCACCGGTACGGCGTCCTGGCCGGCAAAGCGCTCGGTGACCTCGGCGAGCCGATCGAGCAGCGCCGCCCTGGATTCGATGGGCTGGGACTGCTGCGACGCCCAGGCCCCCAGCTGAGAACCGCGGGGCCGCTTCGACCAGTACTCGGCCGTCTCCTGCGGCGTGACCTTGGTCACCGGGCCCCGCACATGCACCTGCCGGCCCAGCCCGTACCACGGGAACGTCACCGCCGCCTGGGGTGTCTGCGCGATCTCGGCGCCCTTGGCCGAGTCGTAGTTGGTGTAGAAGGTGACCCCGGTCTCGTCCACGCTCTTGCACAGCACCGACCGCGTGACCGGCCTGCCGTCGCGCACCGTGGCCAACACCATGGCGTTGGGTTCGGCCAGGCCCGCGCGATGCGCGTCGTCAATCCACTTGTGCAGCAGCACAAGCCAGCCGTCCACCAACCAGTCGACGTCGAGGTCGGCGCTGCCGTCCTTCTCCACCGAACCGTATTCGACGCGCATGCCCGCCAGATCCGCCCTGTCCGGTTCCACCATCGGGCCAACGCTACGCCCGCCGGTTGCCCGGGGGCCGCCGGACCCAACAGGCTCGGGTGCGAGAATCCACACCATGACCGCGATTCCCAAGGACTTCGCCCCGGGCCTGGCCGGCGTGGTGGCATTCGAGACCGAGATCGCCGAACCGGACAAGGACGGCGGAGCCCTGCGCTACCGCGGCGTCAACATCGAGGACCTGGTCGACCTCCGGGTCACCTTCGGCGACGTCTGGAGTCTGCTCGTGGACGGCCGGTTCGGGCACGGCCTGACGCCGGCCGAACCGTTCCCCCTGCCCATCCACACCGGCGATGTGCGCGTCGACGTTCAGGCCGGCCTGGCGATGCTGGCACCCATCTGGGGCTACCAGCCGTTGCTCGACATCACCGACGACACCGCCCGCGATCAGCTGGCCCGCGCATCCGTGATGGCGCTGTCCTACGTCGCCCAGTCGGCGCGCGGCATCTATCAACCCGCGGTACCGCAGCGCTTGATCGACGAATGCTCCACGGTCACAGCACGATTCATGACGCGCTGGCAGGGCGAGCCGGACCCTCGCCACATCGAGGCCATCGACGCTTACTGGGTGTCGGCCGCCGAGCACGGAATGAACGCCTCGACGTTCACCGCCCGCGTCATCGCTTCCACCGGGGCCGATGTGGCGGCCGCGCTCTCTGGCGCGGTCGGGGCCATGAGCGGACCGCTGCACGGCGGCGCCCCCGCACGGGTGCTCCCGATGATCGCCGAGGCCGAGCGAACCGGCGACGCCCGGGCGGTCATCACCGGGATCCTGGACCGGGGCGAGAAGCTGATGGGGTTCGGCCACCGAGTGTACCGCGCCGAGGATCCCCGCGCGCGGGTCCTGCGCGCCACCGCCGAGCGACTGGATGCACCGCGGTATCAGGCGGCCGCCGCCCTCGAGCAGGCCGCACTCACCGAACTGCGCGAGCGGCGACCGGACCGCGCGATCGAGACCAACGTGGAATTCTGGGCCGCGGTGATCCTCGACTTCGCCGGTGTTCCGCCGGCGATGATGCCGGCGATGTTCACCTGCGGGCGAACCGCGGGCTGGTGCGCGCACATCCTCGAGCAGAAGCGACTGGGCAAACTGGTGCGCCCGGCAGCCATCTACATCGGGCCCGGCCCGCGCAGTCCGTCGTCGGTGGCGGGATGGGACGACATCACGCACGCATGAGTGCCGACGCTTTCACCGGTTGGGCGGGACTTCCCGCCGGGGCCCCCGTGGTCTAGCGAAGACCGGCGAGAATCCGTTCCCGCACAGTGGGTTTCGGAGCCATGGCAGCGGCGGTGAGCATGTCGGCGACGTTGGTGAACTTGTTCCGGGGCCGCCCGGCGGTCGCGCCGCGCGAGATCTCCGCGGCGTCGATGGCGCGCCACCCGGCGGCGTCGACGACGGATGGGCAGCGCTCCCGGACGAACTTGTCCAGTGCCGCAGCCCGGTGCCCGGGATCGGTCAGCCGTCCCGCGTTGTAGTCGGCGGCCAACTCGTGCACGGTCTGCATGGCACAGGACTTGTTGGTGCCGATGAAGCCCGTCGGGCCACGTTTGATCCAGCCGGCCACATAGGTGCCCGGCGCGCCGATCACACGACCGTTCTCGTTGGGCAC
>Ga0116193_1000857_pt1 | contig 26947 bp, 25 predicted proteins | sample AD_UKC115_MetaG_FD_89892 | JGI IMG/M metagenome (GOLD analysis project Ga0116193, IMG submission 89892) | Active sludge microbial communities of municipal wastewater-treating anaerobic digesters from Hong Kong - AD_UKC115_MetaG | ecosystem: Engineered > Bioreactor > Anaerobic > Digestate... | reverse complement strand
TGCACCTTCCTCTTCATCAAGTAAGGCTTCCCGTACTGCTTCAATTCTATTGGCTGGATTCATTTGATATGTTTTCTTATCACCAAATCCCGGGGCGCTATCCAATGCATCGCGGAATGGGCCATAAAAACAGGAAGCATACTTTGCACTATAACTCATGATGCCTGTATTGGTAAAATTGTTTTCTTCCAGCGCTTTCCGTATGGCGCCAATCCGGCCATCCATCATATCGCTGGGCGCTACAAAATCTGCTCCTGCTTTAGCATGGCTGAGGCTCATTTTTATCAAAGCTTCCACGGTTTCATCATTTACAATTTCACCATTTTTGACAATGCCATCATGACCATAAGAAGAATAGGGATCCAGTGCAACATCCGTCATGATCAATATTTCCGGCACGGCATCCTTAATGGCTTTAATGCTTTTTTGCATCAGGCCATTATCATTCCAGGATTCTTTACCTGTATTATCTTTTAAGGCATCATCCGATTTTACAAAAAGTAAAATACTCTTAATCCCCAATTGATACATTGCCCGTATATCCGGGATTTGCCGATCCAACGATTTTCTGAAATAGCCAGGCATAGAAGGAATTTCATGAGTTATATCTTTCCCCTCCTCAATAAATAAAGGCGCAATAAAATTCTGTGGCATTAAATGGGTTTCTGCCACAAGGGAACGGATTGCTTCGCTCTTCCTGTTGATTCTTCCTCTTTTTTGTAAATACATTTTTATATTTTATTTAAAAACTCGGATAAATATTATTTTTTACTGTATCAATAAAAGCACGTGCATGATCAACAGGCACATTTGGTAAAATGCCATGTCCCAGGTTTGCAATATGTTTTTGTGCTCCAAAAGATGCCAGCATTTTTGTCGTTTCTTTGATTATTTCTGGAATTGGTGAAAGTAGTTTGACAGGATCAAGGTTGCCTTGTAATACGATTTTTTCGCCGGCCATAGATCTTGCTGTTTCCGGGGTGATACACCAATCAATGCCTAATGCCGAAGCGCCACTACCGGCCAGAGTCTCCAATGATTGCCAGGCACCTTTTGCAAAAATAATCACCGGTACGGTGTCTTTTAAGGCTTGAGTAATTTGTAATAGATAAGGATAGGAAAATGTATCAAAATCTTCTTTACACAATAAGCCGGCCCAACTATCAAAGACCTGTAAAACATCGGCCCCTGCTGATGCCTGGGCTTTTAAATAGCGGATGGTTGTATCCGCAATCATTTGCAATAAATGATGCGCTAATGATGGGTTGGTATAACAAAATGCTTTTGCTTCATCAAAAGTCTTTGAACCTTTTCCCTGTACCATATAGCAGAGTATGGTCCAGGGCGCTCCGGCAAAACCAATGAGGGGCACACTGCCATCGAGTTGTTGTTTACATAATTGGATCGCCTCCATTACAAAATGCAACTTATCCTCAACATCGGGAAGGGTAATACGTTTCAGGTCCTCAACAGATTTAATGGGTGCAGGTAATAGGGGCCCTTTATTTTCTATTATTTGCACTTCCAGGCCCATGGCTTTGGGTACTACGAGAATATCTGAAAATAAAATTGCTGCATCTACCTGCAAGATATCAACCGGCTGTAATGTAATGGTAGCAGCTAATTCAGGGGTTTCACATCTTTCAAAAAATGAATATTTATTTTTCAGATCCATGTATTGCGGAAGATAACGGCCGGCTTGTCTCATCATCCACACCGGCGCCCGGTGTGTTTTTTCTCCGCGTAAAACTTTTAATATTAGATCATTTTTAATTTTGGACATAAAATATTAAGGAGTGGTAATTTGTTGTTGAAGAAAAAAAACTGCTTGATGGAGTAATTGATTTTTATCCGGATAAGAGGCCTCTATTGTGAGATTCTCTGAAAAATTTTGAATAGCCTCACTGGTCTTTTTTCCTAAAGAAAATAAAGTGGTATTTTTTCTGATGACATTGCTTTTAAAAAACCCCTCTACAGCAGATGGGCTGCAAAAGATAATTGCATCATAATTTTTTTGAACAGTTGTATTCAGAATAAATGTATCATATACAACGCATTCTTCTAAAAGTATGCCTGCTGCTGCGAGTGAATTTGGTAAATCATTAAGTCGTTTATTCCCACAAAAAAATACAATATCTTTTTCTCCATTGGCTATGATCATTGATGCCAGGCTGCCGGCATTAGCTGCTATACCCTGCAAGAATACCTGAGGGAAAAATTTTAGAATTGCATTTTTAGTTGCATTATCTATGCAATAAATTTTCCAGGGTGGCTGGTTTTTACTTTTTGATAAAACAGCTGAAACGGCGGTTTGGCTTGTAAAAACGGCCGTAATTTCTTTTTGTAAAAAGTCCTGAATATTTTTTTCTATCTCCTCATGATCGCATATTCTTTTTTCAATAAATGGGATGACATCTATAGAAATATTTTCTTGAATAAAGTTAAGATTCGCAGAATCCATCTCAGAAGTACATAAAATGCTGTAACTATTTCCCGGCATTTTTTATTTGATTTAATAAGGTTAAACCACCTTTTGAAATGATTTCTTCAGCAGCTTCTTCGCCCATCTTTCCTGCATTTGATAAAGCGGCCTTTTTTTCCACTTCTAAAAAATCTTTTCCATCAGGAGAAAAAATATTACCGCTAAAATGGATATTTCCATTCTCTTCAATGGCCAATGCGCTAATAGGCGCTGAGCATCCACCCATTAAAGCTTTTAAAAAATCACGTTCTATTTTAACGCATCTAGCAGTAGATAGATCATTCAATGATTGGCAGGATCTTTTTGTAAGAGTATCATCCTCCTTGCAAACAACCATTATAGCCCCTTGTGCGGGGGCGGGTAGCATCCAGTCCAGCTCTATCGAATGGGCAGGTCTTTTTGATAAGCGATCCAAGCCTGCTGCTGCAAACAGGGCGCCATCCCATTTTTCATTTTCCAGTTTTTCCAGCCGTTTATGGATATTACCTCTTAAAACTTCTATTCGGTGATAAGGATATTGATGAAGCCATTGTGCTTTTCTTCTTAAACTGCTTGTGGCAATGGTTGCAATGGAAATAGGATTCTTTAAAAATGACGAGTCTTCTTTAAAAACCAACATATCTTTATGGGAAGCGCGTTTTAAGACCGCCGCCTGGCAAACACCCTGAGGAAGTTGAACAGGCACATCTTTCATAGAATGAACGGCCATATCAATTCTGTCGTTCAGGAGCGCTATATCTAGCGCTCGTGTGAATACACCCTGAACACCCATTGCATATAAGGGTGTTTTTAAATCGAGGTCACCTTCACTTTTGATAGGTACTAAGGTCGAAGGGATATCTTGTAATGCTAGAAGTTTTTGCACTTCACTGGCTTGCCATATAGCCAATTCGCTATCACGTGTGCCGATTTTTATAGGTGGATGTAAGCTCATGAAAAATTTAATTCGTGCGAATAGCTACAAAATCATGGATGGCATGAATATAATCGCAACCCGGAGTAGCATGATGTTTTATCCGTTTTGCCATAGCATTAATAACTTTTTGCACACATACATCTCTGGAATCAGTTGAAGATGAATCTTGTGGGATGAAATATTTTTCATCAAGATGCTTCAGTGTTTTCTTTGCTGCTTTCAATACGGGTACATTCTGTCGCATTGAAAACCATTCCATGAAATCATGTTGGTGGTCTTGCAGTATTTGCAAAGCTTTAGGCATCTCAGAAACCCTGTTTTGAAGCGTTTCGTCCGTAATCACAGATAATTCATCTACATTAATGAGAGATACATTTTTGAATTTTCGGATGGCCGGATCTATATTATTGGGTATAGATAAATCAATAAAAACTCTTTTTTTGTCATCGGTAATATGTACATCCGTTATAAGCGGCTTTTCTGAAGAAGTAGCCACGATAATGATATCCGCCTGCATTATTTCAGCTGGTAGATTTTCCATGGTTGCATAATTAATACCAAGCTTTTGAGACAATACAAAGGATTTAGATTCATTCCGGTTAATAAGTGTAATTTTTTTTGTTTGCAAATAGTCAACTAAATTTTTACAGGTACTCTCTCCAATTTTGCCGGCGCCGACCAGCAGAATATTTTTTTCATTGATATTGTTGATATTTTGTTGCAGATATTTAATGGTGGAAAAAGAAACAGAAATGGATCCGGAACTTAATCCTGTATTATTTTTTACCGCTTTGGATGCTTGTAAAACAAAATTGCCCAAGCGATCTAAAAATGCCTGAGTGCATTGATTTTCTTTACTGTTTTTCAGTGCCTGCTTCAACTGTGCTACAATTTCATAATCGCCTAAAATCTGCGAATCAAGACCTGCACCTACTTTAAATAAATGCTGAATGGCTTCTTCTCCCTGATACCGATAACCCACTTTTTCAAATGTTTCTAAATCACCGGAACTATTGTTACATAAAAGTTCTACTCCTTTTTCTATATGTGGAGAAATGCCATAAACTTCAGTGCGATTACATGTGCTTAAAATAAATAACTCATCCAACCCGTCTTTTTTTGCTTTATCATAGACCTGGGGTAAATGTTGTGGCAACAATGAAAATTGCCCTCTGGTTATAGTATCCGTTTTTTTATAATTTATTCCGACAACAAAAAAATCAGAAATCTGCATGGTGCTTTTTCAGTTACTCAATAATTATTTATTGATGACAGCAAAGGTATAAGCCGTAATTTTTTATTGCACATTGCAAAAGTCATTTCAATGTCATTTCTATATGATGTGTGATGAAATTCACTTTTTTGTGACCTGGGAATGGACGCATCAAAGATTTTATAATTGTATGGAAGCTACATTTGCAAATCATTAAAACGCTTTATGATAAAACGTGGTATATTATTAATGAATCTGGGTTCTCCCGCTTCTACACAAGTTAAAGATGTACGGAAATATTTGCTGGAATTTTTAATGGATAAGAGGGTTATTGATTACCCTTATATTTTCAGGCTTCTATTGGTGGGAGGAATTATTGCGCCTTTCAGAGCCCCAAAGTCGGCGGAAGCATATAAAAAAATATGGACAGAGAGAGGTTCTCCATTGATTTTTATTACGGAAGATGTACAAAAGGAACTTGAGAAAATAATCAACATGCCGGTTGAATTTTCTATGCGCTATGGGAAGCCAAATCCTCATGAAGCATTCCAAAAACTACAAGAAAAATCTCCGGATCTTCAGGAAGTGATTGCCATACCCATGTACCCTCATTATGCAATGAGTAGTTATGAAACGGCTGTGGAACAAGTAAAAGAAATTCATAAAAAAAACAATTTTTCATTTTCATTAAAATTTGTTGAACCATTTTATCAAAATGCGGAATACATCCATGCACTGAGTGAAAGTATAGCACCGTATGTGAAAAATGATTTTGATAAAATTTTGTTCAGTTATCATGGCTTACCGGAGAGGCATTTAAGAAAAACGGACCCCACGAAAAGCCATTGCCTGGCCACAGAAAATTGTTGCCATGAAACTTCACCTGCATTTCAATCTTGTTACAGGCATCAGTGTATGATGACCACAGAATTAGTTTTAAAGGAATTGAATATTCCAAAAGAAAAAGCTCAATTATCTTTTCAATCCAGATTGGGAAGAGAAGAATGGTTAAAACCATACACAGCAAAAACTCTTGAAGAAATGCCTTCTAAAGGTGTAAAGAAATTGATCGTTGTATGTCCTGCCTTTGTATCAGACTGCCTGGAGACCTTAGAGGAAATTGCCATGCAAGGGAAAGAAACCTTTTTGCAAGCCGGCGGAGATTCTTATGAACTCATTCCTTGTTTGAATACACATCCTGCCTGGATCAATGCTTTAAAACATTTAGTAGAGGAAAATTTAAATGATAACAAGGGAGCACTTACTCCTCACTAAATAATGGCGCCATGTATCCTTACATAAAATCATTGCATATTATTTTCGTAGTCACCTGGTTTGCAGGAATGTTTTATATGCCCAGGCTATTCATTTACAATACAGAAGCAGAATTAAGGAATGAACCTGAGAAAAAAATTTTACATAAACAATTCAGGGTGATGATGAAAAGGTTGTGGTATGGCATTACCTGGCCATCCGCCATCATCACGCTGGCGCTTGGTTTGAGCCTTTTATTTAATCCTGATTATGACTGGTATAAAATTATATTTACGGAAATGGGATTATGGCTTTTAATCAAACTTGTATTTGTATTGTTTTTATATCTCTATCATTTTTCCCTGCATATTATTTTCAAACAGGAAATGAGGGGAATTTATAAATATTCATCTATGCAATTGCGTATTTGGAATGAAATAGCGACCATTTTTCTCTTTGCGATAGTCATGCTGGTTGTTGTTAAACAAGCAATCAGTTTGGCCTGGGGCTTTGCTGCCTTAATTATTTTCATATTTATTTTAATAATGGCTATTCGTGTTTATAAAAAAATACGCATGAAGAAATAGCCAAGTCATGAGTTATCATGTATTTTAGTATAAAAAGTATAAGATACATTTGTACTAAATATTTTCATCATGTTTATTCGACTTTTGATTTTTAGTTGCACATTATGGCTTATCAGTTGTAATAACAAACAAACTGCCGACCTGGTCATTCATCATGCAGTCATTTATACGGTGGATAGTACATTCAGCCAGGCAGAAGCGATGGCCGTAAAAGATGGAAAAATTCTTGCAATTGGTACAAATAATGCCATCCTGCAGTCTTATCAATCCGATAGCATGATAGATGCAAAAGGGAAAGCCATCTTTCCGGGTTTCATTGATGCACATGCCCACTTTGTAGGTTATGCAGGATCATTATTCCAGGTAAACTTGTTTGATAGTAAAAGTATTGATGAGATCATTCAACGTCTTGAAGCCTTTACCAAAGAGCATCCCGGGAAACCGTATGTGATAGGAAGTGGTTGGGATCAGAATAAATTTCCCGGTAAAAAATTCCCTGATAACAAATTATTAAATCAGCTCTATCCCAATATTCCGGTCATCCTTGAAAGGGTTGATGGACATGCCTGCCTGGCCAATCAAAAAGCATTGGATATGGCTAGGGTTGTTCCCGGTCAAAAAATAAATGGCGGAGAAATTATCACAGAGAATGGTCAACTAACCGGTATTTTAGTTGATAATGCAACGGGATTATTAAGTAATATTATTCCGCCTCCATCCAATACGGAATTTGAAACGATGTTATTAGCCGCTCAAAAAAATTGTTTCGAGCAAGGCCTGACTACGATCACAGATTGCGGTTTGAATTATCCCATTGTAGATAAGATTGATAGCCTGCAAAAGGCCGGAAAGATTTTGATGAGACTATCCATTTTATTGAGTGATAATAAAGAAAACTATGATCGTTATTTGCCCAAAGGCCCTTATAAATCAGATTTGATGTCTATCACCGGATTTAAATTATTTGCTGACGGTGCATTGGGAAGTCGCGGTGCATGCCTCTTACAGCCTTATGCAGATCAGCCTGGCTGGAGTGGTTTTTTATTGAGCCCCATCAGCCATTTTGATTCCATAGCATCAATTCTGTCCAAAACAAAATTTCAAATGTGTACGCATGCTATTGGTGATTCTGCCAACAGGGTCATGCTAACAATTTATAATAAATATTTGCAGGGGAAAAATGACCGGCGTTGGCGTATTGAACATGCACAAGTGATCAATCCTGCGGATTTTGCATTGTTTGGTAAAGCTTCTATTATTCCTTCGGTTCAGCCTACGCATGCCACCAGTGATATGTATTGGGCAGAAGAGAGATTAGGGCCGGAATGGTTAAAAACGGCGTATGCAAATAAACAATTGTTACAGCAGAATGGATGGATTGCGCTTGGAACCGACTTCCCGGTTGAAGATATCAGTCCTTTCAAAACCTTTCTGGCAGCAGTTTTCAGGCAGGATGCAAAAGGCTTTCCAGCGGGAGGCTTTCAACCAGATAATGCACTCACCCGCGAAGAAGCCATACGTGGAATGACCATTTGGGCTGCAAAAGCGGACTTCCTGGAAAATGAAACAGGCAGTTTGGAAAAAGGGAAAAGTGCAGATTTTATTTTGCTTACAAATGATTTGATGAAGGTAGATGCAAAAAATGTTTTAACAACAAAGGTCATTGCCACTTATTCCCGAGGCAAAAAAGTATGGGGTGAATAATATTCATTGATAATTTCAAGACATTGAAAAATATTCCAGATAAATTACCGAAAGTTGGCACAACGATTTTTACAATAATGAGCCAGCTTGCTCATGAATATGACGCCATCAATCTTGGCCAGGGCTTCCCGGATTTCCCAATGGATGATCAACTGATCAATGAAGTGAAAAAAGCTATGCATGATGGCCATCATCAATATGCACACATGAATGGCGTTCCCGCATTGACGAAAGCAATTGCCGGGAAAATAAAAAAATTATATGATGCAGATATAGATCCGGTGTCGCAAATAACTATAACGCCCGGCGCTACGTATGCCATTTATACTGCACTTACGGCCATCTTATTACCGGGTGATGAAGTTATCCTCTTTGAACCCGCTTATGATAGTTATATACCCAATATCGAAATAAATGGCGCCAGACCAATATTAATCCCACTTTCTTATCCAACATATCAGATTCCCTGGGAAATGGTAAAAGAAAAAATAACTCCAAAGACAAAGGCCATACTTATTAATTCTCCACAAAACCCAACCGGCGCGGTTCTGCATAAAAGTGATATTGAAGAATTACAGAAAATTACCGAAGGGACGGATATAATTATTATCAGCGATGAAGTGTATGAACATTTAATCTATGATGGGCTGCAACATGAAACCGTTTTAAAATATCCATCTTTAAGGGAACGCTGTTTTGCCTGTTTTTCTTTTGGCAAAACATATCATTGCACCGGATGGAAAATGGGTTATTGTATCGGGGGGAGCGAGCTTATGAAAGCATTCCGAAAAGTACACCAGTACAATGCATTTAGCACAAATTCCTTTGTTCAGTATGCATTAGCGGAATACCTGCAAAATGAAAATGCCTATTTATCATTGCCAAATTTGATGCAGCAAAAGCGGGATTATTTGATGAATTGTATGAAGCAGACTCGCTTTAAGCCACTTGAATCACATGGAAGTTATTTCCAGTGTTACAGTTATGCAGATTTTAATAATGAAAATGATTTTGACTTCGCCAAAAGAATTATAAAAGAGTTTGGTGTGGCTACGATCCCTTTAAGTAGTTTTTACCAGGATGGTTTAGACCACAAAGTATTGCGTTTTTGTTTTGCCAAAAAAGAAGAAACTTTATACCAGGCAGCCGAAAGATTGAAACATATATGAGAGCCCGGAACATCCTTTCTGAAAAAGAAATCCATACCCCATTTGTTAAAAACTAAGATCATCCATACCTCTGTAAAGCGACTGACCGCGCATCTAAAATAACGACTAATCATTCAATTGCGGTACCATGCATAGTAAGTACTTGCACGCAATGGCTTTCCGCTTATGTAATAATCAAAATAGCATGGATCCGGTAATTTATTTTTGAAAACAAAATCAAATTTTATGAAAATATGGTTTCTTCTTTTCATGCCCTTGGCAGTGCTCCAAAGTGATCATGCGGATTCCATTTCCGTATTAAAAAAGATGCACGATAAATATTCGGGCCAATGGTATAAGAGTTTTACTTTCACTCAAACAACAGAACGGTATAAGCGGGATACTTTAGTTGATACACAAACCTGGTATGAAGCCTTAAAACTGCCTGATCTTTTCAGGATTGATTTTGGGGATTTGAAAGATGGGAATGCAGTAATCTTTCACCGTGATTCTATGTATATATTCAGGCATGATTCTTTAAAAAGAAAAGAGGTAAATGATGATAATCTTACATTTCTTTTAGGTGGTATGTACTTTATTCCTTTCGACTCTGTAACGGTACATTTAAATGCATTGAATTATGATCTTCAAAAATTTCATGAAGATACTTTTATGGGGAAACCCGTTTATGTGATTGGAGCCAACAAAGCAGGTGAAAAAGTGAATCAACTATGGATCGAGCAGGACAGGCTTATACTGCTTCGATTTATTGAATATACCGATGGCCGGAAATCGGAAGGAGTTTTTGAAAATCACCTGCCATTTGAGGGAGGATGGTGTGAACAAAAATGCAGCTTTTACTTTGATGATCAACTTGCTCAGGTAGAATATTACCACAATTGCAAAGCCAATGTATCTTTAGATGATGCCATTTTTGATCCGAAGATGTTTGGCAAAGTACATTGGTATCAAAAAGACTAAGTTTCTATTATTCTTTTGCATCCGGGTGTACATAAGGGTGAATCTTCCAGTCTGGGTCATATTTAACAAACCAGCTCAGCCAAAGAGAACGGGACCATCGGATGATGGGCGGCTGTAAAATGATTAATAAAACAGAGTTGATTCCCAACCAATAAAATATCCTGTTATCAGCAATGGAAATACCGAATAATATCCACCATATTGTAAATGTAATTGCAGAAATAAGCACTGTTATGAAATAGCTCACATATCCGGTGCCATAATAAAAACCTATTTCCAAATCTATTAGTTGGCCACAGACCGGGCAATATTCATGCATTTCACGATATACATTATTTTTTAAGGCAAAGGCATTTCCTGATTTAAATAGATGTCCTTCACGACAACGAGGGCATTTATTTGAAAGAACCGTAAGCAAATAAGGTGGGCGCGGGTTTTTCATCATTTGTTTACTGTACGTTATAAAAAGTTTTAATAAAGATAGAAAAAATCAAAAATCTGATACTGGAAAAAGGAATCAATGACAACTCAATATTTTCTTTCATCATAATATAAAAGCCGGCGGCACTTTACATTTCTAAGCCATCTAATACTTTTTCCATTTGGGTTGCCCTGGAACCTTTAATAAGCAAATACGTATCGCTCATTTTTTCTTTTTGTAACCATTCTCCCGCTTCGGAGGAATGAGCAAAGTATAAAAAAGGATCATGAGGAATATTTGCAAAATCGCCACCTACCAGAACTACTTTTTTCCATGGATATTTTTTAATTTCTGCAACTAAATTTTGGTGTTCCACCAAACTTTGTTCCCCCAATTCTTTCATCGCCCCAAGAAGCAATACTTTATTGCTATCTGCTATTTCCGAAAAATTTTGAATCGCAGCCAGCATGCTATCCGGGTTCGCATTGTAGGCATCAAAGAGAATGGTATTACTATTTTTTCGAATTACCTGGGAGCGACTATTCGAAGGTTTATATGCCTCTATAGATTCCCTGATCATGAAAGCAGGTACTTGAAAATGATGTGCCACAGCCGCAGCGCATAATACATTGGGTAAATTATACTTACCTGCCAGTTGTGTTTGTATGGAAGTAATACCCTCTAACTTTTGTATAGCAACTTCAAGGAAAGGGTTTACACTTTTTATTTGCCCGGTAACAATTCCCTCCTTTGTACCATAAGGGAAAATAGATTGAATACCATTCGCCATTTCAGTTAAATAATGCAAATCACTATTTACAAAAGCGCTGCCTGCGCTACTTCTAAGCCAGTCATATAATTCTCCTTTGCCTTTGCGTACACCTTCTTCACTTCCAAACCCTTCCAGATGTGCTTTGCCACAATTGGTAATCACACCATGGGTAGGCTCTGCTATTTTGCAATACGATTCAATTTCTTTTAAATGATTTGCGCCCATTTCGATGACTGCCATTTCCGCATCATTTTTTATTTTTAAAATAGTGAGCGGGATGCCGATATGATTATTCAAATTACCTTCTGTTGTATAGGTTTTGAATTTTTTGCTTAAAGCAGCATGAAGTAATTCTTTTGTGGTCGTCTTTCCATTCGAACCGGTGATCGCAATAAAAGGAATGGAGAACTTCCGGCGATGAAAATGAGCTAATAATTGTAGTGCGTTTAGCACGTCTGAAACCGGTAAAATATTTTCTCCCTGATATTTGTTTTCGTCAGATACCACATAAGCTGCACCCGCTTCCAGTGCCATGGGAATAAAATCGTTTCCATTAAATCGCGGCCCTTTTAAAGCAAAAAAAAGATCTCCTTTTTTTAGTGCACGCGTATCTGTTTGAACAGACGGGAAGGTCTGGTATATGTTATATAACTCCGGTATGGATATCTTGTTTTTCAGAAAAAAGTAGATTTAAAAAAAAGAATGATGGCAAAATTAATCTTCACGAATGACTTCATCAGCAACGCCCCCTGTTACCATAGAACTCATTTTTTTCAAAGGATTTTTATGATCTTCATCAAAATATTTTCTTCTTCTCAATAAATCAATGCATTCAAAAAAAGCAGCCCGGAATGAACTTTCATCTGCAATTCCCTGTCCGGCTATATCGAATGCCGTCCCGTGATCGGGGCTTGTACGTACAATAGGTAAACCGGCAGAAAAATTAATCCCATTGCCTAATGCCAATGATTTAAAAGGAATTAAACCCTGGTCATGATACATAGCCAACACCGCATCAAAGGAGTTATAAGCGGCTCTTGCAAAAAACGCATCTGCAGGAAATGGACCAACGACCAGCATATCTTTTTCTTTCATCTCTTTTATGGCCGGTTTGATGATGCTCTCTTCTTCCGTACCAATTAATCCCTCATCCCCTGCATGAGGATTCAGGCTTAGTACGGCAATTTTAGGCTTATTAATACCAAAATCTCTTCGGAGGCTTTCATGCAAGATGCTAAGTTTACCGGTGATGAGCTGTTTCGTGATCTTTCCGGCAATTTCTTTTACAGGCACATGTTCCGTAACGAGCGCTACACGAAGGTTTTGAGAAGTCATGAGCATGAGTACATCTTGCACTTGAAATGCATCCTTTAAAAAAGGGGTATGACCGCTATAAGCAAATGAAGAAGATTGAATGTTCTTTTTGTGAATGGGAGCCGTCACGAGCCCGGCAAAATCACCAGCTTGTAAGGAAGCAACCGCTTGTTTTAAAGAAAGATATGCATATTTTCCTCCCGTTTCATTGAGCGTACCGGGATTGATTTGCACTTCTTCCTCCCAACAATTAAAAATATTCACATCGCGAATATTCAATTTTTTAAAATCTTTAATAGCCTGGTAAGTAAAGTTGATATCCGGTAATGATTTCCTATAAAAATTAATGCATTTATTACTGGCAAAAACCACGGGAATACACATATCCAGGATGCGTTTATCTGCCAGCGTCTTGATAATGAGTTCAATGCCAATCCCATTCAAATCGCCACAGGTAAATCCAATGATGGGCTTTTCTGTTTCTGTCGCCATGTTATTTCTTTATGGCGTAAAAATAGGAATAAATAATGATAGGTATCATGCAGTTTCATAGTATGGCAGGTTGTATCATCAAGGTAAATTATTTTCATGTATCCAAAGTTTATTAGGCAAAAAAGGCATTCTCTTTTCTAAAAACAACCTGTTTAACCCGGTTCAATATTTAAAGTAAATGCAAATTTTTATATCCGATTATTTATTTTCATAGGAATATTTACCTTTCAATAAAAATTGATATATGCCCACCACGGATAACTTCCTGCAGGAAATAAAAGACGGATATAATTTTAAAGGCGATCATGTAAAGATTGGTTGCGGTATGCTGAATGGTAGTGTTGTGCCTGATGCAGATATCTCACTCCCTCTAAAGACAATGAATCGCCATGGTCTTATCGCCGGCGCAACAGGTACCGGTAAAACCAAAACATTGCAAGTCATTTCAGAAATTCTAAGCAATGCATCTATTCCTGTTTTGCTGATGGATATTAAAGGAGACCTGAGTGGCATAGGCGCTCCGGGTGTATTGAATGATAAAATTGCAGCACGTAATAAAATACTGAATTTACCTTTCAACCCTACGGCTTTTCCTATTGAATTTTTATCGCTTAGTGGTGAAAAAGGAATTCGACTTCGTGCTACTGTGAGTGAGTTCGGCCCTATTTTATTGAGTAAAATATTGGGACTGAATGATACCCAAAGCGGTCTTGTGGCTATGATTTTCAAATACTGTGACGATCATAAATATCCATTACTCAATTTACCGGATTTCATCAAAGTCCTGCAATATGTTAGCAATGAAGGAAAAGACGAATTGCAAAAGGAATATGGTCAGGTATCAGCTGCTTCTACCGGAACAATTTTGAGGAAAGTGGTGGAACTGCAACAGCAGGGGGCGGACATATTTTTTGGGGAACCCAGTTTTGAGATAGATGACCTCATTCGAATCAATGATGACGGACGCGGCATGGTCAATATTTTGCGCGTTACAGATATGCAGGAAAAACCAAAATTGTTTTCCACATTTATGTTGCAACTACTGGCAGAATTATATGCTACGATGCCTGAAGTTGGTGACCAGGACAAACCTAAATTTGTTTTGTTCATTGATGAAGCACATCTATTATTTAGTGAAGCAACTTCGGTTTTATTGCAACATATTGAAACGATCATCAAACTGATCCGTTCAAAAGGAGTTGGCGTATTTTTTTGTACACAAAACCCACAAGATATACCGGCATCCATACTCGCCCAGCTCGGGATGAAAGTGCAACATGCATTACGGGCATTTACCGCTGCTGACAGGGATACCATTAAGAAAGCAGCACAAAATTTTCCAGAAACAGCATATTATAAAACGGAAGACCTACTTACACAAATGGGCATTGGCGAAGCATTTATAACATTTTTAAATGAAAAGGGAATCCCTACCCCATTGGTACATACAATGATACGGCCACCTGAAAGTCGCATGGATATCCTCTCAGATGTTGAAATAGACGCTATTGTGGCAAAAAGTAAGCTTGTTGCCAAATATAACCGGGAGATTGATAGCCAAAGTGCTTATGAAATATTGAATGATAAAATTGAAACAGCAGCACAACAAACAAAAGAAAATACAACATCTAAAACGACAACGAAGGAAACCAGTTTTTTTGATAACTCCACCGTAAAACAAGTAGGGAGAACCGCCGCCAGTATTATTACCAGAAGTTTACTGGGAGCGCTTGGATTAGGTGGCAGAAGCAAAGTAAAAAAATGGTTTTAGTCAGATCATACCTTTGATTTTTTATGGTACATGATACCTGCATCATCAATAGTTAAAAGACCTTCTCCACGTAAAAAATCAATAACGATCCAATATTTCTTTTGCATCATATCACTTAAAGGATCTATTAAGTGTTTTAGAGGAATGCCCTTTTCAGGAATGAAGGCATAAATTTTTTCCTGTATCTCCGTAAATTCCTTATTGGTTAATTTAGGATTTTTCTTATCCAGGCAGATGTCGCAGATTCCACAATTAGAAAGCGTTTTATCACCAAAATAGGAAGCAATAAAACGGCTCCTGCATGTATCTTTCAATATGAGAAATGCCCGCATTACCTCAATTCTTTTTTGATAATTTTTCTTTAAGGCTGCATATCGTTTTGTATGGATATGTAAATGAGCTGCAGAAGCACGGTCCCAGTTGAAATAAATTTGTGGCGTGTTCTTTGCCGGAGAGTAATCAATGATACCTTGTGTTTGTAATACTTCCAGACCATGACGTATTTTGGTTTCATCTGATTTTAAAATACGGGCAATTTGTTGTTCATTGATGGGGACCTTAGTGTCAAAAATGCCGTCATAGGTACGCAACAAAGTCTTGATTAAAGGTTCTAAGTGCGGATATAACTTTTCAAAATCATTTAACCATTGCTTTGAGGCTAAGAACCCGGCATGCGAGGGTAAAAAAATAGATGCATTAAATGTTAGATGACCTTCCTGCTCCAATGCTTTCAATACATTGATTGTTTCCATTACACCATATTTGAAAACACGACAAAATTCATTAACCTGGAATGAAAAATATTCCCCACCGCCACTTTGAACAGGGATCGATAAATAATCTGAAATAGACTGGTAAATTTTTTTAATGACGGGAATGGACGGATATTTCAAATCAGCTAATTGTGAAATACCCTCCAGATCTTTTAGATTATGCAAAACAACAGCATAAGCTCTTTTGCCGTCACGCCCTGCACGCCCGGCTTCCTGGTAAAAACTTTCCAGTGCATCCGGTACATCAAAGTGAATTACGGTTCGTACATTTTGCTTATCTATTCCCATACCAAAAGCGTTGGTACTGCACATGACACGCAATGCTCCCGACTTCCATGCCAATTGTTTTTCATCACGATTTTCAGGACTTAGACCGGCATGATAATACGTTGCCGAAATATGATTTTCTTTTAATAATCCAGCGACTTGTTGAGCTGTTTTCCTTGTTTTGCAATATACGATACTACTTCCGGGAACATGACTGAGAATATCCAGCAGCTTATTCATCTTACTTTCAGTTTGAAATACGCTATAGGAAAGATTTGGCCTTTCAAATGAAGCGCGGAAAATAGCGGGATTTTCAAGATTTAATTTTTCTACAATATCTTCTGTTACCTGCATTGTGGCAGAAGCGGTAAGTGCAATTAAATTTATTCCGGGCAAATACTTCCGCAATGCCCCTATTTGCAAGTAAGACGGCCGGAAATCATATCCCCATTGTGATATACAGTGTGCTTCATCTACTGCTATGAGTTGTATATCCAGGTCGGGTAAAAATTCCAGGAATAATTTACTGGACAGCCTTTCAGGTGAAACATATAAAAACTGATATTTTCCATGAATGACATTGTTTAATACCTGTTTGATTTCCATAAATGTCATACCCGTATGCAATGATGCCGCCTGGATATTTTTTGATATCAGTTGATCCACCTGATCTTTCATGAGGGCAACCAGGGGGGTGATGACGAGGCAAAGACCTTCCTGAATCATTGCCGGAACTTGGTAGCACAAGGATTTCCCACCGCCGGTCGGCATCAATGCCAGCACATCCTGATGTTGAATGACAGCCTGAATGATTTCTTCCTGCGGATGCCTGAATGTATTATAATGCCAATATTTTTTTAGTATGGAAATAGGAAGTTCGTCCATCAGGAAAATATTATCGGCAAAAAATATTTCAGGTAACTTTTTTCCACTTTAACCGGACGGAATTAATCGCTAATACCACATCGCTCAATCCCATCACTAAAGCACCAAAAGTGGGGCTTAGATAACCAAATGCAGCGACAGGTAAAGCAATGATATTATATAAAAAAGCCCAAAATAAATTTTGCTTGATTGTAAGATAGGTATGTTTTCCCAATCCTAATGCTATGGGCAGTTTTGCCAGACCATGATTTAATAAAACCACCTGTGCATTTTGCATGGCAATTTGTGAAGCCTCACTCAGGGATATTCCAATTGTTGCTTTCGCCAATGCCGGCGCATCATTAATCCCGTCTCCCACCATTACTGTGGGCATACTGGCGCTAAGATCAGCGATCTTGTTTAATTTTTCCTGGGGCGATTGTTCTGCAATCACGGTATCAATGTTCAATTGGCTCGCTACCAATTCGCATTTTTTATAGGTGTCACCACTCAATAAAATTGCCTGGATACCTTTTTCTTTTAGAAAAGAAATGACAGTTCCGGCTTCCGGCCTTATGTCGTCCATTACATCTATCCAGCCTATTAATTCATTATTGCGTAGGAGGTATAGATTATGGTCATTATCCATGATAACATCCGGCGCTATTTTAAAGGAGCCTATTTTCCAGGTATCCCCGTTTTCAGAAAGCGCCTCCATACCCAGGCCTTTAATTTCTTTGACGGAAGAAAAATGCAAGGCTTTATTTATTTTCCATTCCATAGCAATACATTTTGCAATGGGGTGATTGGAATATTTTTCCAAAGAGTATGCAATGTTTTTAAATTGTTCCTCACTGATTTGCGAAAAATGATATTGCCTAATTTTGAATTTACCTGTAGTCAGTGTTCCGGTTTTGTCAAACACCACTTGCTTAATGTCTTTAAAAGTTTCCAGGCTTCGGGTATTTTTGAAAAGAATACCATTACGCGCTGCCCTGCCCATACCAACCGCAATGGCTGCCGGTGTAGCAAGTCCCATTGCACAGGGACAGGCAATGACTAAAACCGCGATACTTCTCAATAAACTATTACCAAACCCAATGGATGTAAAAAAATAATTTCCCAATAGTGTAGCCAAAGCAATTAATAGAACCGTAGGAATAAAAATGGCGCTGATCTTGTCAGCCAACTGTTGCATAGGCGGTTTTTCTGCCATAGCATTACCCGCCAGTTTTAAAATATTTCCCAAAACAGAATCTTCTCCAGTGGCAGTAACATACGCCTTTACCGTACCCTGCTCAATCAATGAACCACCTATGAGGAAATCATTCATCTTCTTTTGCACCGGTAAAGATTCTCCTGAAATAATAGACTCATTCACGAGCACATCTCCCCAAAGAATTTTTGAATCCATGGGTACGGGTTCTCCTTCTTTGATTAAAATAAGATCACCTGTTTTTAGCAAACTGCTTTCTATCGGAAAAATATTTTCGTTATGTTGATCGTCATAGGCTATCATATTTGCCATAGATTTCTGTGTCCTGGCCAGTTTATTTAAAGCATTTTGAGTAACTTCCATAGAGCGATCTTCCATATAATTTCCCAGGAAGACCAGCGTAAGTATGGTGGTTGCGGTTTCATAGAACATAAAGTCCATGCCTTTACCGGTTAGGGTGCCATACAAACTGTAAAAAAATGCAGCAGTTGCGCCTAAAGCGATCAGTACATTCATATTTAATACACCACTCCGCATGCTATTGAATGCACTACGGCCAAAAAAATCCATTCCAACAAAGTACACAGGAATTGCCAGGCATAACTGCAAATAAGGATTCATCAGAACAGAATCATGCAACGCAGGTATCATGTGGGAGGCAAGTAAGGGCAAAGTAAAAATGCCACAAAAAATAAAACGTTGTAAGTGATTATTGAAAAAAAGGAATTTTCTTTTTTTCTGTTTTAATTGACCCTCTTTATTAATTACTGTATAGCCCAGGCCAGCCAGGCCTTTCACTAATTCAGGGGCTGCCATCTCTTCTTTTTTATCAAAACTCACTTTGCGCTGAATGAAATTGACTTTCACATTTTCCATTCCTTTCTCCTGCAAATATTTTTCTATGGACAATGCACAATTGGTGCAGCTCATGCCATCTACATCCCAGTTAATTTGTTCCACGTTTCAATTTTTTTTCGGGAAATTTTCAAAAATCTTTTCATGCAAAATTACTTCACGTATAGAAAATTTGCTTTTGAAAACACTAAAATGATTTTAACATGGTTGCATATTTTTCAAGCATTAAAAGTAGGTTTGCGTAATGGAAATTTCTATTCATAAAAATAATATCCAGGAAGCAGCAACCCGGATATGGAATTTTGCTAAAGGCGAAAAAGTATGGGCTTTTTATGGAGAGATGGGTGCGGGTAAAACCACCATCATAAAAGCATTATGTGCATTTTTAGAAGTCAGGGAACCTGTGAGCAGTCCTACCTTTTCCATTATCAATGAATATCAAAGCCCTATAGCGGGAACGCTCTGCCACATGGATCTGTACAGATTAAAAGATGAGCAGGAGGCCGTTCAAGCCGGAGTGGAAGATTGTATCTATAGTGGTAATTATTGTTTTATAGAATGGCCTGAAAAAGCGCCTGGATTATTACCTCATTCATTTGCAGAAATAAAACTGGAATTCATTCGGGAAAATGAACGATCGATTTCGGTAAAAATCCATCATTGATTTTTTAACCGTTTTCGTTTCTGTACCATTGCAGCAATAAAATAAGTATCTTTAATTCCTGAATTTATTTTTCATGGCTGCATCTAAATCAAAACCCATCGTAAGTTCTTCTATTAGTTTTGAAACGCTTGAAGAAACTTTGGATATCAAATCAAAGGGTGAGCATTTACATATAGGCATTCCAAAAGAAACGGCTTTCCAGGAAAACCGCATTGCGCTCATACCGGAAGCTGTGAATGTTTTAGTGAGTAATGGACATGAAGTAGTCGTAGAGACCAAAGCAGGAGAAGGAAGTAAATATACCGATCGTGATTTTAGTGAAGCTGGGGCGCAGGTGGTCTCCGATAAAGAAGCCGTTTTTAAAGCCTCACATATCATTAAAAGTGCACCCTTGGTTCAAGATGATTTACCCTTTTTAAAACCGGGACAAACGATTCTTTCGCCCATTCACATGCCTTTGGTAAAAAAAGATTTGCTTCAGCAAATGATAGATAAACGGATTAATGCACTGGCATTTGAAAACCTTAAAGATGACAGTGGCACTTTCCCCATTGTGAGGAGTATGAGTGAGATTGCCGGATCTGCCGTAATGCTCATTGCGGGGCAATACTTAAGTAGCAGAGATCATGGTAAAGGTATTCTTCTGGGAGGTATCAGTGGTATTCCGCCGACTAAGGTGATCATCATTGGAGCTGGTGTGGTGGGAGAAAATGCAACTCGCACGGCGCTTGCATTAGGCGCTTCCGTAAAAGTATTTGATAATAATGTTTATAGGTTGAAACGGCTTCAAAATAATCTTGGAATTAGAGTTTGGACCAGTGTTATAGAGCCGAAAATTTTGGCAAAACAATTAAAAACCTGTGAAGTAGCCGTTGGTGCATTAGGTAATGAAAGTGGGCGATGCCCGATTGTTGTCACGGAAGAAATGGTATCATCCATGCGAAAGGGGAGTATTATTTTGGATGTGAATATTGACCGGGGCGGATGCTTTGAAACGAGCGAACTGACCACACATGAAAACCCAGTTTTTGAAAAATTTGGTGTCATTCATTATTGCGTACCCAATATAGCCAGTGGTTTTGCAAGAACGGCCAGCCAGGCGATCAGTAATGTATTGATGCCTTTATTGCGCGAAGCAGGTGATGAGGGAGGCATAGAAAAAATGGTCTGGCACAATTTTAATTTGCGGAACAGTGTTTACTTATATAAAGGTTATCTCACAAATTTTTATATCAGTCAACGTTTGGGTTTAAAATATACGGATCTGAATTTATTAATTGCAAGCAGGAGATAAATTTCTTTCCTATCCTAAAAATAGCAATAGCCGGAAAAAAACCGGCTATTGATTATTACAGAAAAAATTAAATGGATGCAATCATTTTAAAATGGTAAATCATCTTCTGCATTATCCATCGCATTGCCTGGAGATGGTTCGGGCATACTTCGGCTATCATTATAAGCCTGATCCGTGTTTCCTGTACTTCTACTACCCAATAATTGTACACTAAAAACATTTAGTCTTAATGAAGCGCCCTGTTTTCCATCAGTGGAAGTGTATGTACGTACATCGGGTGTGCCTTCTGCAAATACCTGGGTTCCCTTTTTTAAATACGGGGCAACGGCAGTCCGTTCTGTCCAATAAGCACACTCTACCCAGATCGTTTTATCTTTTTGATTACCCTGTGCATCTTTGAATTTTTCGGTATGCGCCACAGTAAAGTTAATAACTGATTTTCCATTCACATTATTTACTGTACAATCTTTACCCAGATTGCCTATCACTTGAAGCCTTATCATAATTATTGATTTAGTTTTATTACAAGATAATTTAATTTCCAAAGAAAAACAATAGTACCTCTTTTTTTTGGCTGCAAACTTTTTTCCTTAAAAACTTTTTTTTGATTTATTATTTCTTAATTTTCATCATTCAATTGATCAATATAAAAGCCTTATTATGGGAAAGCTTCAGATAAAAAAACAACCTAAGAAATATGATGCAATCATTGTCGGATCAGGCGCAGGAGGAGGAATGGCCGCTTATATTTTATCGAAAGCAGGATTAAAAGTTTGTTTATTGGAAGCCGGGCCTGATTATGACCCTGCAAAAAACTCTTCACAATTAAAGAATGCCTGGGAGTCTCCGCGCCGTGGAGCAAGCACAAAATTTCGCCCCTTTGGAGATTTTGATGGCTGCTTTTGGGGATGGGAAATTGATGGGGAGCCTTATACCCACGCCAATAATACTAAATGGGAATGGTGGCGCGCCAGAATGGTGGGAGGCCGTACAAACCACTGGGGAAGAATTTCCCTGCGATTTGGTCCACGCGACTTTAAAAGAAAAAGTATAGATGGATTGGGCGAAGACTGGCCAATTTCCTATGATGACATCAAGCCTTTTTATGACCGGGTAGAAGCGCTCATTGGTGTATTTGGCACGAATGAAGGCTTGCCCAATGACCCCGACGGCGTTTTTCTTCCTCCACCAAAACCGAGATTGCATGAATTGATGATCAAAAAATCAGCTCAGAGTTTGAATATCCCTGTCATACCTTCTCGCTTATCTATTTTGACAAAAAAAATAAATGATGATAGAGGCGTTTGTTTTTATTGCGCCCAATGCAATCGTAGTTGTAAGGTGTATGGAGATTTTTCTTCTTCATCAGTATTGGTAAAACCTGCACTGGCCACCGGTAACATGGATTTATATACCAATGCCATGGTGCGGGAAGTAATGACGAATGCAGAAGGCAAAGCAACGGGTGTTTCCTATATCCATAAAGATGATCTTCAGGAATACCAGGTAGAAGGGCGGGTTGTTATTCTTGCCGCCAGTGCCTGTGAAAGTGCGCGTTTATTATTAAACTCCAAGTCTTCCATTCATTCCAATGGACTGGCCAATTCAAGTGATGTGGTCGGAAAATATTTGCATGATTCTACAGGAATGGCATTGGGTGGCGTTATCCCGGAATTCTTTAACCGGAAAAGATATAATGAAGATGGTGTCGGTGGAATGCATGTATATACACCCTGGTGGCTGGATAATAAAAAACTCGATTTCCCTCGCGGGTATCATATTGAATATTGGGGCGGATTTGATCAGCCGGCTTATGGTATGGGAATGAATATTGAAAATTTAAACGGGAAGTTTCAGGTCAATGGAAAAACTAAAGAAGCAGGCGGCTATGGAAAATCACTGAAAGAAGACATTCGCTTTTTTTATGGCTCAAGTGTAGGTATGGCCGGTAGGGGTGAAGGCATTGCCCGAAGAGACAGTTATTGTGAAATTGATCCTGAAGTAGTGGATAAATATGGTATCCCTGTTCTCCGTTTCAATACATCCTGGAGTGATTATGAAATTAAACAGGCTAAACACATGCAGGAAACTTTTAAAGAAATTATGCATCAAATGGGCGCTGTTATTACCTGGGGAGGAGACAATGGACCGGAAAATAATTATGGATTAAGCAATCCCGGAAATATTATTCATGAAGCCGGAACCGTTCGCATGGGAAATGATCCTAAAAATTTTGCTTTAAATAAATGGAGCCAGGCGCATGATTGTAAAAATGTGTTTTGTGTGGATGGTGGGCAATTCACATCACAGGCAGATAAAAATATCACCCTCACTATTCTTGCTTTATCCATGCGGGCTAGTGAATACATTATTGACCAAATGAAAAAACAGGAATTATAACTAATATAAAGCAGGTATCATCTTTTAACTTTAATTGATTAAAAATGGACAGAAGAAAATCATTAAAAACGATAGCTATCGGAACCGTTTCTGCAAGCCTTATCATGGATGCTTGTAAGACGGAGCCTAAAAAGGATGCCCCACAAAAGGAGGCTGCAAATACAGATTCAGCAGACCGCATGGCAGAAGAAATCGCTTATAATAAAGAGCTGGCATCCATGCATTTTTTTACGGAAGATGAAATGGCAACGATTCATATTTTATCAGATATCATTATTCCAAAAGATGAAATAAGCGGAAGCGCAACAGAAGCAGGCGTTCCGGCCTTTATTGATTTTATTGTAAATGATATGCCGGAACATCAAATACCTCTGCGTGGTGGGCTTAGGTGGCTGGATATAGAATGCCTGAACAAGTACAATGCCGCTTTTAAAGAATGTACTCCTGCTCAACAAATTGAAATTGTGGATATGATTGCCTATCCTAAAAAAGCAAAACCTGAAATGGAACAGGGAGTAGCTTTTTTTAACCGTATGCGTAATTTAACGGCTACCGGTTTTTTTACTTCCAAAATAGGCGTTCAGGATATTGGGTATGCCGGCAATAAACCCAATCAATGGAATGGTGTGCCGGATGATGTATTGAAGCAATATAACCTGGCCTATACAGAGAAAGAATTAAAAGAATGTATCCAATTTGATAAAGCCTGATACAATACATATTAAAAAAGGCGCCGGAATCCCAGGCGCCTCTTCGATAAAAAAGGAAAAATTATTTCTTCTTTTCTTCTTTGGGAGCGGCCGTGTTTGCGGCAGCCGGAGCAGCAGAAGTAGCTGCACTCGCTTCCTCCTGTTTTAATTGTCTTGTCATCACTACGGATGCTACCGGTATCCTGGGAGAATTCAGAATCTCCATATTTTTAGCCTGGATATCCTGAATGCGAATATTACCATTGAGTTCGAGATTGGTAATATCTACTTCAATATTTTCCACTAGATCCTTCGGTAAAGTTTTCACTTTAATGGAATTGATTTTGGTAACCAGTTTACCACCTTCTTTAACTCCTTTGGATGTACCTGTAAATTTCAATGGCAGGGTCGCTTTTACAGTCTTCCCTTCTACTAATTCCAATAAATCCACATGGTTCAATGCATCAGAAACGGGATCAAACTGTAAATCTTTGAGGATGCAGCGATAAGCTTTCCCTTCTACATTAACTTGTGCTAATTGAAATTCGCCGGTATAAACCAGTGACTTAAAGGCACTGGCCGGAGCATAGAATGATACTTCTTCTTTGCCGCCATAAATTACACCAGGCACATTTTCCTGAGAGCGAAGTAGGCGGGTGGCCCTTTTCCCGGTTTCGGTCCTCAGGTGACCTTCGATCGTAATTGTTTTCATTGTGTGTTTGTTTTAAAAAACCTTTCAGCGTTTTCCTCTCATTTGTGAATGGACAAAAAGGCTGGTAATACTTTTATTTTCGTATGCATTTCGTATGGCTATAGCAAATAAATCTGCTACGGATACCACCCGAATTTTTTTACTTTCTTTTTTTAGTGGTATTGTATCGCAAACCACTAATTCTTCTAAGACACTATGCTCAATATTTTCATAAGCATTTCCACTTAAAACCGGATGAGTACAAAATGCCCGGATTGTTTTAGCTCCTTTTTCACGAAGCAAGGCCGCAGCTTTTGCCAGTGTACTCCCGGTATCGCAAATATCATCTATGAGAATAATATCCTTATCTGTTACATCCCCAATCACTACCATGCTCGCTATTTCATTGGCTCTTTTTCTATGCTTGTCACAAATAACCATTTCAGCATTGAAATAACTGGCAATTTCTCTTACGCGGTTTGTACTTCCCACGTCAGGGGCCGCAAAGGTAAGGTTTTCAAGGTTTAATTTCTCAATAAATGGAATAAAAATGGCCGAGCTATCCAGGTGATCCACGGGGATATCAAAAAAGCCCTGTATTTGCGGGGCATGTAAATCCATGGTAATTACGCGGTTTGCTCCCGCTGATTCCAGCAAAGTCGCGATGAGTTTGGCGCCAATAGCTACGCGGGGTTTATCTTTCCGGTCCTGCCTGGCATAGCCATAATAGGGAATAACTGCAATGATTTTATATGCACTTGCCCGTTTAGCCGCATCAATCATCAATAATAACTCCATCAGGTTTTCCGAAGGGGAAAAGGAGCTTTGAACAAGAAAAACATAGTCTCCACGGATACTCTCCAAAAAAACAGGCTGTAACTCACCATCGCTGAATTTCTGAATGTTTACATTTCCCAATGTAGCGCCAAATTGTTTGGCAATCTTAGCGGCAAGTTCTTTGGAACCGGTGCCGGAAAAAATCTTTACTGAAGGGCCCATATTGAATTTATAAGCGGCGAAGATAAAAAAATGAAAAAGATATTGTATTTTATAAAAAATATTTTTCCAAAATGGCATTTACATCTATCAAAAACTGGTCGGAAGATGACAGGCCTCGTGAAAAAATGCTCTTAAAAGGAAAAGAAGCCCTGAGTTATGCAGAGCTGATTGCTATTCTTATCAATAATGGCACCCAGGATCAAAGTGCATTGGATGTATCGAGAAACTTACTCAATGCTGTAAATAATGATTTGGGAAAATTGAGTAAAATGTCTGTCAGGGAAATTTTATGCTTAAAAATTAAAGGGATTGGTCCCGCAAAAGCAATTGCTATTGCTGCCGCATTGGAACTCGGCCTTCGGAGAGATATGCATGAAAAAAAGATCAACCGCATTACAAAAAGTACGGATGTGGCGGCTTATCTAAAATCACGATTGCAATATAAAAAACAGGAAGTCTTTGCCGTATTATTTTTAAACAGGGCCAATAAAATCAATCATTTTGAAATAGTCAGTGAAGGGGGTATTACCGGAACAGTAGTGGATCCACGCATCATCTTTAAAAAAGCACTGGAATATGATGCAGTAAACCTGATTCTTTGCCACAACCACCCCAGTGGGAATTTGCGTCCCAGCCAGGCTGATGAAGATCTTACAAAAAAATTATCAGAGGCAGCCCGTCATCTCGATATTTACATCATTGACCATATTATCGTAAGCGATGAAGGCCATTTTAGTTTTGCGGATGAAGGGATTATGTAATTCTTAAATGCAAAAAAACTATGCATCTATTTTCTCCCCAATATGTTTTATATTTGAAATAGCAAATCCTATTCTTCACCACTCAATTAAACTTATGAGAAAAGAATTGTTACTCTATTTTTCTTTGGGTCTTTCTTCGCTTCCTTTTCTTTTGCCACAAGAAAAAGCAGGCGCACCCCAGAGCGATTTTAAAACGGCTGAAACCATTTACCCCACATCGTTTCAGGGGAATTTCGGGGGGGGGGGGTAAACACCTTTTAAAAAGCTATGAATATGTAAACTCCCGTATTGATTGTTTATTCCGTTCTATTTTGTATAAAGTATCAGATAAGTTAAAGGGCATAAGAAAATTCATTTTCTGCGAGGACTACCGGCATTCCCCGGATGCTTCGGGTAATTGCGCTACAGCCGCTGATCAT
>Ga0116193_1000855_pt1 | contig 26982 bp, 22 predicted proteins | sample AD_UKC115_MetaG_FD_89892 | JGI IMG/M metagenome (GOLD analysis project Ga0116193, IMG submission 89892) | Active sludge microbial communities of municipal wastewater-treating anaerobic digesters from Hong Kong - AD_UKC115_MetaG | ecosystem: Engineered > Bioreactor > Anaerobic > Digestate... | reverse complement strand
CGGCACGGGTGGCGGACAGCTTACGATCCGTGCGCCGCGCATCAAGGGCGGCCCCGGTGCCGAGGCGAGCGTGGTCGAGCGCGTGCGCTACGTGATCGATGCCGAGATCAATCCGCGCATCGCCGGCCATGGCGGACGGGTCAGCCTCGTGGAGCTCACATCCGATGGCATCGTCGTGCTGCGCTTCGGCGGTGGCTGTCACGGCTGCGGGATGGTCGACGTGACTTTGAAGCACGGCATCGAGCGCACGCTGCGTGAACGCATTCCGGAGATCACTGCGGTCCGCGATGCGACCGATCACGCCTGTGGCAGCGATCCGTACTACCGGCGCCCCGATCAGGGCCGCTCCGCGCTCGCCTGAGTCACGAACGGCATCGAGTCCTGCGCGAGGCCCGGCATGACCAGGCCTTCGGCGCTTCCGGTGAGGCTCTCAAGGCGCGTCAATCGCCCTGCAGGTGGCCGTGCAGGTCGCCCAGCTTGCCGGGCAGCGACGAGAAATAGGCCGCCAGGTCCAGGATGTCCTGCTCGCTGAGCGGCTTGGCGAAGCCGTTCATGATCGCATTGGTGCGCTTGCCGGACTGGTACTCGCGCAGCGCCTGTGCGAGGTAGTCCGCATACTGGCCGGCCAGCCGTGGATATTGCGCGGCCGTGGAATTGCCATCGGCGCCATGGCAGGCCTGGCAGGGTTCGGACTTCTGCTTGCCGGCAGCGAGGTTGCCGGAGGCGGCGGTGGCGTGGCTCGTAGCGCCGAATGCGGCGAGGGCGATCAGGGTCGAAAGGCAGCGGTTCATCATGGGCATCCGGGAGACGGTCACTTGGCGAGGCTCGACAGGTAGGCGGCGATGTCCTGGATGTCCTGGTCAGACAGGCTCTCGCCCTGGGCGCGCATCGTCGGATGCTCGCGTTCGCCATTCTTGTAGGCGTTCAGCGCGGCGGCGAGGTAATCCTGGTTCTGCCCCGCGATACGCGGCACGTGATAGTTCGGGTACGCATTCTTGTATCCCGGCACGCCGTGGCAGCCCGCACAGGTATAGACCTTGGTACGTCCCGCCTGCGGGTCGCCCGCGGCTTCCGCGGTGGCGCTGGCCAGAACGATCAGGCCCAGTGACAGGGCGAGCAATGGGGTTCGGATCATCGTTGGATTCCCGGTGACGGATGGCTGGCGGAGCGAAGCACCGAATTATAACGCGACTCGTTCCTGATTGAGCCCGCACAGCATCGCCGTGCGGGGGCCGATTTGCATGCCGCGTCGCAGCAGCCCTTCCGGCAGGCAACCCTGTTCCGCCGCAGCGCATCGAAGCCCGCTCCTAAGTTGTGGCAAGGGCACATATGGATCGCATGACGTCCGGCTCAGGCGCTGCCGCGGCAGCCCACGGAAACTCGCGGCGCATGTCCGTTGCGACGCGCGGCACCCGACTTGCCGAATGGCGAGGATTGGTGATATACATGCGTATAACACCAAATAACCATTACACGGATCTCCCATGACCGCCACGCCCCATGGTTTCGTCACGCCGCTTCGTCAGATCCGATTCGCCGCCAGCCTGCTCTTCCTTCTGCTCGCAGCCTGCGGGCAGGGGACTCCGGGGAAGGGCGGCAAGCCCGACAAGCCGGAGGAGACCGCGCGCGTGCCGGTCGAGGTCGCGACCGCGGCGCGGCGGCCGATCTCGGCCAGCTATTCCGGCACGGCCACGCTCGAGGCCGACCACGAGGCCGACGTCGTGGCCAAGACCAGCGGCGTGCTGCTGAAGCTTCTCGTCGAGGAAGGCGCGAAGGTGCGTCAGGGCCAGGTCCTCGTCCAGCTCGACGACGCCGGCCCGCGCCTGAACGTCGCCAAGGCCGAAGCGACCCTGCGCAAGCTCGAGAGCGACTACCGGCGCGCGGACGAAATGTTCGGCAAGAACCTGCTCAGCCAGGAGGAGCACGACCGCATCCGCTATGAGCTCGACAACCAGCGTGCCGCCTACGACCTCGCCCGGCTGGAGCTGTCCTACACGACCATCGTCGCGCCGATCGACGGCGTGGTCGCCAAGCGCATGGTCAAGGAAGGCAACCTGATCCAGCTAAACCAGGCGCTGTTCCACATCGTCGATTTCGATCCGCTGCTCGGCGTGCTGAACGTGCCGGAACGCGAGCTCGACACGCTCAAGGCCGGCCAGTCGGTCACGCTGCGCGCCGATGCGCTGGCCGGACAGGCCTTTCCGGGCAGCATCGAGCGCATCAGTCCTGTGGTCGATGCGGCCAGCGGCACGTTCCGCGTGACCTGCCAGTTCCGTGACGACGCGAACCGGCTCAAGCCCGGCATGTTCGGGCGCATCGAAGTCGTCTACGACCAGAAACAGGATGCGCTGACCGTGCCGCGCACGGCGCTGATCGAGGAGGACGGCCAGACCGCCGTCTACGTCGTCGAGGCAGGCGCCGTCGCCGCGCCACCCGCCAAACCGGCGCCGGCGGCTTCCGATGCAAAGGCCAGAGAGGAACCGCAGAAGGCCGATGCCGTGGCCAAGCCGGGCGCGCCGGCCCTGCAGGCGCATCGCCGCGTGATCCACACGGGCTATGCCGACAGCGATTACGTCGAGGTGCGCGAGGGCCTCAAGGAAGGCGATCGGGTCATCACGGTTGGCCGCAATGCGGTGCGTGACGGCACTGAAGTGCAGGTGCTGGAGGCCGTGCAATGAGCATCGTCGAGATCGCCACGCGCCGCAGGGTGACCATCGGCATGGTCACCCTGACCCTGGTCCTGTTCGGCCTGATCGCGCTGTCCGGCCTCAAGGTCAACCTGCTGCCGGACCTGTCATTCCCGACCCTGACGGTGCGCACCGAATACGAGGGCGCCGCGCCGCTCGAGATCGAGAATCTCGTCACCAAGCCGGTCGAAGAGGCGCTCGGCGTGGTCAAGAATGTGCGCAAGCTGCATTCGGTCTCGCGCACGGGGCAGTCCGACGTGATCCTCGAATTCGCCTGGGGCACGGATATGGACATGGCCAGCCTCGAGGTGCGCGACAAGCTCGAGACGCTGCAGCTGCCGCTGGAGGCGAAGAAGCCGTTGCTGCTGCGCTTCAATCCCTCGACCGATCCGATCATCCGTTTCGGCCTGTCCGGCCCGGCGCAGGCCGGCGGCTTCAACGAGGCCGAACTCAAGCAGCTGCGCCGTTTCGCGGACGACGAGCTGAAGAAGCGTCTCGAGCCGATCCCGGGCGTGGCCGCGGTCAAGGTCGGCGGCGGTCTCGAGGATGAGATCGAGGTCGAGATCGACCAGCAGCGTTTGGCCCAGCTCGGCATCAACGTCGGCGAGGTTACGCAGCGCCTCAAGGACGAGAACGTCAACATTTCTGGCGGACGCATCGAGGAAGGCTCCCAGCGCTACCTCGTGCGCACCATCAACCAGTTTGTCACGCTCGACGAGATGCGCGAGCTGCTGGTCAAGGTCGACAAGGGCGTGCCGATCCGCCTGAAGGACGTGGCGCGCGTGCATCAGGGCTACAAGGAGCGCGAGGGCATCGTGCGCATCGACGGACGCGAAGCGATCGAACTCGCGGTCTACAAGGAAGGCGATGCGAACACGGTCAGTGTGGCTGCGGGCGTGAAGAAGGCCGTCGAACGGCTCAAGGACACGCTGCCCCAGGGAGCGAAGCTCACCACCATCGACGATCAGTCGGTCTTCATCGAACACTCGCTCGCCGACGTGCGCAACGACGCGCTGCTCGGCGGCGCGCTCGCGATCCTGATCATCTTCTTCTTCCTGCACGAGAGCTGGAGCACGTTCATCATCTCGCTGTCGCTGCCGGTGTCGCTGATAGCCACGTTCTTCTTCATGGGCCAGGCCCATCTGAGCCTGAACGTGATGTCGCTCGGTGGCCTCGCGCTCGCGACCGGCATGGTGGTCGACGATTCGATCGTGGTACTCGAGAACATCGCTCGACTGCGCGAGCGCGGCGCGTCGATTCTCGAGGCCGCCGTGAAGGGGGCGGAGGAAGTCGGCATGGCCGTGACCGCCTCGACGCTGACCACGGTCGCCGTGTTCTTCCCATTGGTGTTCGTGCAGGGCGTGGCCGGCCAGCTGTTCCGCGATCAGGCATTGACCGTCACCTTCGCAATGCTGATCTCGCTGGTCGTCGCGATGACCCTGATCCCGATGCTCGCCTCGCTGAAGGGGCGTTCGCCGCTGGCCTTCATCGAGGAGAAGGAATCCGCCGGTGGGCATGGCCGTCTCGGTACCCTGCCGCGTGGTTTCCTGTGGCTGTTCGCGGTGCTGTTCAGGACGATCGGACGTGTGCTCGGCCGTGTATTGCGCTTCGTCGGCCGGTTCGTCCTGGTCCCCTACGAGCGCCTCGCCGCCGCATACACGCGCATGCTGCCGAGCGCACTCGCGCACCCGTGGCGCGTGCTCGGCTTCGCGGCGATCGCGTTCGCGGCGACGATGGTGCTGGTGCCGACGCTCGGTCTCGACCTGATTCCGCAGCTTGCGCAGGGCCGCTTCGAGATGACCGTGAAGCTGCCGCCCGGCACGCCGCTCGCGGATACCGACACGCTGGTACGGGAACTCCAGGAAAGGACCAAGGACCCGAGCATCGAGTCGATCTATGCCGTGGCCGGCGTCGGCACGCGGCTCGATGCGAATCCCACCGAGTCCGGCGAGAACATCGCGCGCCTGATGGTGGCGCTGAAATCCGGCGTCGGCGAGAAGGGCGAGCGTGCGGCGATGGATGCGCTGCGCCGGAGCATGGCCGGCCGCGCTGGCACCGAGGTCAAGTTCTCGCGTCCGCAGCTCTTCAGCTTTGCCACGCCGCTGGAGATCGAGATCCGCGGTTACGACCTCGATGCGCTGGACAAGGCCGGCAAGAAACTCGCCGCCCTGATGACGGCGTCGTCGCGCTTCGTCGACGTGAAATCCACCGTCGAAGGTGGTTATCCTGAGGTGCAGATCCGTTTCGATCAGGACCGCGCCGCCGCGCTCGGCCTGACCACGCGCCAGATCGCCGATCAGGTCGTGCACAAGGTGCGCGGCCAGGTCGCCACGCGCTACAACTTCCGCGACCGCAAGATCGACGTGCTGGTACGGGCCCGCGAGGACGACCGGGCGAGCGTGGACGACATCCGCAACCTGATCGTCAATCCAGGCGCCGACAAGCCGGTGCGTCTCTCGGCCGTCGCCGACGTGGTCGCGACGGAAGGCCCCAGCGAGATTCACCGCATCAGCCAGGAGCGCGTCGCGATCATTGGCGCGAACTTGCGTTACGGCGACCTCGGCTCGGCAGTCGCCGAGGTGCGCGGGATCCTCGCCAAGAATCCGCTCGCGGCCGGCGTGTCCGTGCACATCGGTGGCCAGAGCGAGGAACTCGATGCCTCGGTGAACTCGCTGCTGTTCGCACTGGGCCTCGCGATCTTCCTCGTCTATCTGGTCATGGCCTCGCAGTTCGAATCGCTGCTGCATCCGTTCGTGATCATGTTCTCGATCCCGCTCGCCGCGGTCGGCGCGATGCTGGCGCTCAAGGCGACCGGCTCACCCCTGTCGGTCGTGGTGTTCATCGGCCTGATCATGCTGGTCGGCATCGTCGTCAAGAACGCGATCGTACTGATCGACCGCGTGAACCAGCTGCGTGAAACCGGCGTGGCCAAGCGTGACGCGATCGTGCAGGCCGCCGAATCGCGCCTGCGGCCGATCGTGATGACCACGCTCTGCACGCTGATCGGCTTCCTGCCGCTCGCGATCGGCGTCGGCGACGGCTCGGAGGTGCGTGCGCCGATGGCGATCACCGTGATCGGCGGCCTCCTGGTTTCCACGCTGCTGACGCTCGTCGTCGTGCCGATCGTCTACGACCGGCTCGACCGTCGCGGCGATGCCTGGTACCGCGCGCGTGGCGAGCGGCACGCGGCGCGCGAGGCGGAAGCCGCTGCGCCCGTGGAGACGCTGCCATGAACCTCGCCGAGCTGAGCCTCAAGCGGCCGGTCACGGCCATCATGTTCTTCGTGTCGATGGTCGTGATCGGCCTGATCGCCTCGATGCGCCTGCCGCTCGAACAGTTCCCGGACCTTGACGTGCCGTTCCTGTTCGTCGACATCCCGTATCCGGGCTCCACGCCGGCCGAGGTCGAGCGGGTCATCGCGCGGCCGGTCGAGGAAGCGCTGTCCACGCTCTCCGGCATCCAGCGCATGAATTCGACCTCGCGCGCCGATGGCGTGCAGATCTTCATGCAGTTTAAATGGGGCCATTCGGTGGCGGTCAAGGCGGTCGAGGCACGCGAGAAGATCGATGCGATCCGCAAGGAGCTGCCGTCCGACCTGCAGCGCTATCAGGTCCTGAAGTTCTCGACGTCGGACGAGCCGATCCTGCAGCTGCGCATCTCGAGCGATCGCGATCTGACGAATGCCTACGACTTGCTCGACCGCAAGCTCAAGCGCGTGTTCGAGCGCATCAACGGCGTGGCGCGCGTGCAGATCCAGGGCGTGGCGCCGCCCGAGGTGCAGATCGAGCTTTCCTCCGATCGCCTGACCGCGACCGGCGTGAGCCTCAACGATCTCTACCTGCGCCTCGCCCAGGCCAATTTCTCGATTTCGGCAGGGCAGATCCACGACGGCGTGACGCGCTACCGCGTGCAGCCGCAGGGCGAGTGGCGCAACCTCGACGACATCCGCGAGCTGGTCATCAACGAACGCGGTCTCAAGCTCGGCGACATCGCCGATGTCGTGCTGCGTCCCGCGCGCCTCGATTACCGACGCCACCTCGACATGCGCCCGGCGATCGGCGTGGACGTCTACAAGGAGCGCAGCGCGAACCTCGTCGAAATCGGCCGCGACGTGATGCGCGCGCTCGACGAGGTCAAGCAGAGCCCGGAGATGCAGGGCATCAACGTCTACACGCTGAACGACCAGGCTGCCGGCGTGACCTCGTCGCTGCGCGAGCTGGCCGAGGCCGGGGTGATCGGCACGCTGCTCTCGGTGCTCGTGCTGTTCTACTTCCTACGCGACTGGACCTCGACCCTGATGGTCTCGCTGGCCATTCCGATCTGCTTCGTGATGACGCTCGGCTGCATGTATTTCTTCGGCATCACGCTGAACATCCTGTCGATGATGGGTCTGCTGCTCGCGGTCGGCATGCTGGTCGACAACGCCGTGGTGGTCGTCGAGAGCATCTATCAATACCGCGAGAAATACCCCGACAAGCCCTGGTATTGCGCCGTGCAGGGTACGCAGGCGGTCGGCATCGCGATCGCCGCCGGTACCTTCACGTCGATCGTGGTGTTCCTGCCGAACATCTTCGGCGAAAAGAACCAGATCAGCATCTTCCTCACCCAGGTCGCCGTGGCGATGGCGATCGCGCATCTCGCCTCGTGGCTCGTGGCGGTGAGCCTGATCCCGATGCTTGCGGCGCGTATTCCGACGCCGAAGTTCCTCGGCCGCGAAACCTACGTCACGCGCCTGCAGCGCGGCTATGCCCGCTTCATCGGCTGGACGCTCGGCCACCGCAAGCTGACGATCGCCGGGCTCGTCGCATTGCTCGCACTGAGCTTCGTGCCGATGGCGCAGACCAAGAAGGACATGTTCCCGCCGGATGACGGCAAGGAGCTGCGCCTGCAGTACAACCTCAACGGCCTGTATCGACTGCCCGAATTGCAGAAATCGATCGAGCAGGTCGAGCGGTTCCTGCTCGCGCACAAGGAGGAGTTCGACATCAAGAGCGTGTACAGCTACTGGGACGAGCGCGGCAATGGGATCACCAACGTGTTGCTGTACGAGGCCGGCACGGCCAAACGCAAGCCCACCGCGATCATGGAGGACATCCGCAAGGGCCTGCCGCGGCTCGCGATCGGCACGGTCGGTTTCGACCAGCAGCGCCGCGGTAACGGCGAAGGTCTGCAGGTCTCGCTGATCGGCGATTCGATGCAGCAGCTGCACGAGCTTGCCGATGCGGTATTGCCCGTGCTCGCGCGCGTACCGGGACTGCGCGACGTGCGTACCAGCGAGCGCAATGGTGACCGCGAGGTGGCCGTGCGCGTCGATCGCGAGAAGGCCAAGTCCTACGGCTTCAGCGCGAGTGAGGTCGCCAACTACGTGGCGATCGCGCTGCGCGGCATGCCGCTCAAGGAATTCCGCCACGGCGACACCGAAATCCCGGTCTGGCTGCGCTTCCAGGGCGCCGATGCGCAGAGCGTCTCCGATCTCGCCGACTACAAGCTGCGCCGACCCGACGGCAGCACGATCCCGCTGCTCGCGCTGATCGACATCGGTACTCAGGAGGCCGCTTCGGCGATCCAGCGCGAGAACCGCCAGACCTCGCTGCCGATCTCGGCCAATCTCGCCGAGGGTACGACCCAGGACGAGGCACGCGCGGCGATCGAGAAGGCGATGAAGTCGGTGGCGATGCCGGCCGGCTACCGCTGGTCGTTCGGTCGCGGGTTCGACGAGGCCGACGAAGCGGGTCAGCAGATGGCCACCAATACGCTGATCGCGCTGGTGCTGGTCTACGTCGTGATGTGCGCGATGTTCGAGTCGCTGATCTTCCCGGCCGCGATCCTCACCACCTTCATCTTCTCGGTATTCGGCGTGTTCTGGCTGTTCTGGCTGACCAAGACCACGTTCTCGATCATGGCCTCGATCGGCATCCTGATCCTGATGGGCGTGGTCGTGAACAACGGCATCGTGATGATCGTACACATCAACCAGCTGCGGCATGAAGGCCTGCGCCGTTTCGATGCGTTGGTGCAGGGCTCGCGCGATCGCCTGCGGCCGATCTTGATGACGATGGGCACCGCGATCCTCGGCATGGTGCCGCTGTGTCTCTCGACCGCGCAGATCGGCAGCGGCGGTCCGCCGTACTATCCGATGGCGCGGGCTATCGCCGGTGGGCTGGTGTTCTCGACGATCGTGACCCTGCTCGCGCTACCGGTCATCTACGCGCTGCTCGACGATCTGCGCATGTGGGTCCGGCACGTGTTCGCCGATGCACGCGCGGGGCGGGTGCTTCCGTACGCGCCGCAGGCGCAGGCTTGAACCGGATGGATCGGCGGCGCCGGACGAAGAGCTCGTCCGCGCGCCGCCACGGTGCGTCAGGGCAGGCGCCCGATGGCCGCGGTGCAGGCGCGATCGAAGCGCGCATCGAGACCGGCGTCTTCGGGCGGCAGCGGACCGAGTGCGATCCAGCGGACGAGCAGCTCGAGCAGCTCGTCGCGCGGTGCGGGTGCTGCGCCCTGACTCATGCGTTGCGAGAGACGCGTGACCTGCCAGTCCATGCGACGCTGACGGTCCTCGTCGGGCGTTTCGAGGCCGCCGAGGTATTCGAGACGCACGAGCACGTCGCGGGCCGCGTCGACATCCGCAGGAAGTGAGTTGCCGGCTGCCTCGAAGCGGGTCTGCAGCGCCGCGCCGGGTGGGCCAGGGACCGGTTCCGCCTGCTGCCAGGCCGCGACGAGGCGTCCGGCATCGGCAGGCTGGTGCTCGCGTTCGCGACAGAGCATGAGACGAGTCTGGATCGCATGGAACAGGGCGGCACGCTGGCGGCGCGCCGCGGCCTCGGCGGCTGCATCGAGCTCGCCGATGACCGACTGCCAGCACCTGGCGACGTCGCGGTCCGGAGGAGAATCGAGTGCGGCGAATTTCTGCTCGAGATCACGGCGCAGCGGACGCGCTTCGGCCGGTGGCAGGTCGCGCAGCGCGGCGAGTTCGGCGAGCAATGCCTCCACATCACGACGTACCTGGCTCTCGCGGCGCTGGCGTTCCTGGCGGGCGCCGTCGAGCCGGCCGAACACCTCGTCGCAGATCGCGCGAAAGGCCTTCCAGAGTTCCTCGTCGGTACGGCGCCGGCCTTTCCCGGCCGCCTTCCACTGCGTCTGCAAGGCCTGCAGCTCGCGCGCGGCGGCGCTGACGTCATCCATTTTCGCGGCGCTCTCGGCGCGTGCGATCAAGCGTCGCTTGGCGGATGCGACGTCCTCGGCCTGCGCATCGATCCGGGCATCGAGACGGCCGAGCGCTGCCTTGAGTCGCTGCGCGAGCAGCTTGCGCTGACGCGGTTCGACGCCGTCGAGCCGACGCAGTGCATCGGCGAGCGTCCTGCGTTGCGCGAGCCAGGCGCCGGGCTCGTCCTCGCCGTTCCCGGCAGCTTCGGCCGCGGCCAGCACCTGCTCTATTTCCTCGGCCTGCGACTTGCGCAACTCGTCGCGCTTGCTGAAATAACCCTTGGCCGGCTTCAATGCCTGCGCGCAAAGGGCCTGGAAGCGCCGCGCGAGACCCTGGGCCCTAGACGCACCCTCCGCGTTCGGCGTGATGCCTTCCTGACGATCGAGCCGTTCCCATTCGGCGCGCGCTTCCTTGATCCGGTGCGCCACCGCGTCGGGATGCAGGCCAAGGCCGGGCAGAGCTTCGATCTCGGCGCAAAGCTGCTTGCGCCGTTCGCTGTTCGACCAGTGCTGCCAGCGACGCAGCTCGGCAAAACGCTTCTGCGCCTGCTGCAGGCGGCGCCCGTGCCGGGCGAGTTCGGGCAGTTCCGCGAGTGCCGTCTCGATGCGAGCGTGCACGCCGGACGCGGCGGCAAGATCGCCGGCTTCGATGCACGCTTCCAGCTCGGCGACGTCGGCATCCAGCCGTTCGCGCAGTGCGGTAAGCCGCAGCCTGTCGCGCTGCTTCGCGGCTTCGAGGCCTGCGACCTCGGCATCGAACCGCGCACGGGCGAGCATCGCATCGGTCTGCGCAGCCGGTTGCAGGGTCGGCGCGAGATCCGCGACTGTCTCGCCGGCGGGCGCTTCCTCCGTAGGGCCCTCGGCGGCGGTTTCCATGATGGCGATCGGGGCGATGGCCATCGCCGCGCGTGCAGCTAGCTCGCGCATCAGCCGGCCGAGCAGTTCCTCGACCGCCTGACGCTCGGCGAGATCGGCGGCTATATCCGCAAGCAGGCGGTCCGCGCCGGCGATGTGCGATTCGATGACGTCGGCAGGCAGGCGCGTCGCATCACCGAGCAGGCGCTCCAGCTCGCGGCGTTCCTCGCGCAGCCGCTCGCGTTGCCGTGCCGTTTCCTCGGTGTCGCTCTCGAGGAAGGTGAAGGTGGCGAGGAAGCGGTCGCGCAGCAGGACCGGCGCACGCTCGGCGATGTCCTTCCAGCCGGAGGCGAGCGCGGCCAACGCCTCTCCACGCTCGGAGCGCGCGACGGCGAGCAGGGCCTCGGCGCGTCCGCAGAGCTGACGCGCGCGGGCTTCGATGGTGGCCATATCGCCGGCCGCGATGCGCGCGGCCTCGAGCCTCGTACGCGCGAGGCGGCTGATGAGTTTGTCGGTCTTGCGCGTGCGCTCGGCGATGCGCGCGAGGGCATCGACGTCGTCGATCCGCGCGAGTGCGGCCTGACGCAGCGCCGGGCTCGGATCGTTCGCGGCGCGGTCGACGAGCAGACTCGGTCGGGTCACGCGCAGTTGCGCAGTGCCGCGCAGGAACTCGTCGCTCGCCGTGGTCGCGATACGCTCGATCTCGTCGGCATCGAGCGTATCGAGTTCGGCGATGCGCCGGGCGAGCGGCGGCGCATCCGTGCCGTCGCCGGCGAGCCGCGCGATGTAGATCTCACGTGCGGTGCGCCGCAGCGCCGGATCCGGATCGCCGGTCGAGCGTTCGCGCCAGAGCTCGTAATCGTCGAGCCGGCGCAGCGCGGCGAGACGCACGCCGGCATCGGCATCGCCGCGCGCGATGTCGGGCAGTGCGGCATGCAGCTCGGCGTCGTCGGCCGATGCCACCGCGTCGCGGCGGACCGCGGGATCCTTGTGTTGCCACTTCGGCTTGAGCAGCAGGCGCAGGAGTTTCATGCGGTCAGAACAGGCTCTTGAGGATGCGGAAGCCGGCGAGGTATTCGCCGAGGATGGTGCCGAGATTGGCCAGCAGGAACACCAGAAGGGTGCGCGAAACGCGGTTCTTCCACCAGCCGGACCACTCGCCGACGTCGTGGCGCAGGGTGTCGAAGTCGGCCACGCGTGGTTTGCGCAGCCACATTTCGACACCGGCGGCGACCGCGCCGGTCGGGATGCCGGGCCGGAACGGCTTGAGCGGCGCGACCACGAAGGCCGCGAGCGCACTCAGCGGGTGGCCGCCACCGAGCACGGCGCCGAAGAGCGCGAAGCCGCCGGTTAACAGCACCCAGTCGCGCAGCGCATGGCCGCCGAGATGCAGATCGCGCTGGAAGAGGAGGCCGATCGCGATCGCGATCGCGATGAACACTCCGGCAGCCAGCCATTTCGGCCAGCGCGCGGCTGGCGGTATGGCGTCCAGTTCGCTGCGGATCGCGACGGGCGACGCGGCCTGGGTTTCGAGCGCCTCGACGAGACCGGCGAGATGGCCGGCCCCGACCACGGCCAGCACGCGCCGGCATGGCCTGGCAGCGTTTTCCTCGCGCAGCCTCGCTGCCATGTAGCGGTCGCGCTCGGCGATCAGGCTGCCGTAGAGCGCTTCGGATTGCTCGGCGAACTCGCTGAAGGCGCTCTCCAGCATGTCGCCGCGCTTGAGCTTTTCGATCTCGTCCTCGCCGATCTCCTCGCTCGACACGACGCTCGCGCCGAGGCCGGCGATGATGGCCAGGCGTTCACGAAAGCTCACGCTGCGATAGGCGCGCTTTAAGGTGATGCCGATGTCGCGATCGATCAGCCAGACCGGTATCCCGCGCTCTTGCGCGCGGTCGACGGCCGTCTTCAGTTCCGCACCCGGCTCGATGCCGTACTGTTCGGCGAGGCGCCGCTGGTAGGCCGACAGCGCGAGGTTCGCCGCGACGAGGCCGGCCTTGCCCTGACGGATCACCTGGAACAGGTCGAGCTTGCGCAGCGCATCGGGATCGCGCAGCGCCGCATGACGGTTTGCATCAAGTTCTACCGCGACGGCATCGAACGTCTCGCGCGCGATCAGCGCCTCGACGGCGGCCACGCTCGCCCGCGAGACGTGGGCCGTGCCGAGCAGCACGAACTCCGTGCCGTCGCGCACGAAGCGGCGGAGCGGCTGACCGACGAGCGGGTCGGGCGGAGCGAAGTCCTCGGGGCGCGGATCCAGGTCGGTCATGCGTTCAGTCGCGGAAGCGGCGCAGCAGGTCGCCGTAGGCATCGATGCGCCGGTCGCGCAGGAACGGCCAGATACGCCGCACGTCCTCGCTGCGCCGGAGGTCGACATCCACGACGAGCAGCTCGCGGCGACCGGTCGCGGCCATGCCGAGCACTTCACCCTGCGGACCAGTGACGAAGCTGGTGCCCCAGAAGTCGAGACCGCGGCCACCCCCCGGTGCCGGCTCGTAGCCGAAACGATTGCACGCGAGCAGCGGCAGGCCATTGGCGACCGCGTGACCGCGCTGCACGGTGATCCATGCTTCGCGCTGGCGGGATTTCTCGGCCTCTGCATCGGCCGGGTCCCAGCCGATCGCGGTTGGGTAGAGCAGCAGGTCGGCACCGGCCAGCGCCATCAGGCGCGCGGCTTCCGGATACCACTGGTCCCAGCAGACCAGCACGCCGAGCCGGCCGACCGAGGTCGCTACGGGCTCGAAGCCGAGATCGCCCGGCGTGAAGTAGAACTTCTCGTAGAATGCCGGATCGTCTGGGATGTGCATCTTGCGATAGCGGCCGGCAATCGCGCGGCTGCGGTCGAAGACCACGGCGGTATTGTGGTAGAGCCCGGCCGCGCGGCGCTCGAACAGCGAGGCGACCACGACCAGGCTGAGTTCCTCGGCGAGTTCACCGAGGCGTTCGGTGCTCGGGCCCGGGATCGGCTCGGCGCGGTCGAATTCGCTCACGCTCTCGTGCTGACAGAAATACGCGCCGTTGTGCAGCTCCTGGAGCAGCACCAGGCGCGCGCCGGCGGTCGCGGCCTCGCGTAGGCCGGTCTCGATCGCGGCGAGATTCGCCTCGCGGCTGCCGTGGTCGCGTTCCTGCAGCAGGGCGACACGCAGGGTGGCGGGATTCATGGGACGAGGACTCCGTGCGGCAATTGCATGGTCACGCAATGCAGGCTGCCGTTCTGCCAGATCAGCGGCCGGCAGGGTACCGGCACGGTCTCGCGTCCGGGATGCGCGGCGCCGATCACGCGTGCGGCTGCGGCATCGGCAGGATCGCCATAGGCCGGAATCAGGACGGCACCGTTGACGATCAGGTAATTCGCATACGAGGCGGCGAGACGCCGTCCCGCGTCGCGGATCGGCCGTGCCCAGGGCAGGGCATGCAGACGGTACGGTGCACCTTCGGGCGTGCGCAACGCAGCAAGCTCGGCGGCCATGCGCGCAAGCTCGGCATGATGCGGATCGCTCGGGTCGTCGCAGGCCTGGTAGACGATCGCGTCGTCCGGCGCGAAACGCGCGAGCGTGTCGATGTGCGCGTCGGTGTCGTCGCCTTCGAGATAGCCGTGCTCGAGCCACAGGATGCGGCGTGCGGCGAGGCCGTCGAGCAGCACGGCGTCGATTTCGGCGCGCGTCGCCAGCGGGTGGCGGTGGTTGAGGCAGCGCCAGGTGGTCAGGATCGTGCCGCGGCCGTCCGACTCGATCGCGCCGCCCTCGAGCGCCCAGTCGACGCGCCGGTGCTCGACGTCGCGGAACAACCCCTGGGCGGCGAGCTGGGCGATCAGCCGGTCATCGCGGCTGCCTTCGAATTTGCCGCCCCAACCGGTGAAGCGGAAATCGGTCAGGCGGAAACGCCGGCCGTCGGTCAGCGTGATCGGGCCGGAATCGCGCAGCCAGGTATCGTCATAGGGCACCTCGACGAATCGCACGAGGTGCGTCGCTAGCGTGTGTGCGCCGAGCAGTTTCTCGGCACGGGTGCGGATGCCGGCGTCGGCGACGCAGACTACGACCGGCTCGAAGCGCGCGATCGCGTGGATCAGGGCGACGTAAGTCGTTTCCACGGCGTCGAGCCGGGCGGCCCAGTCGGTACCCGCGTGGGGCCAGGCCACCAGGATGCCGGCCTGCGGTTCCCACTCCGCAGGCAGGCGGAATTCGGTTTGCTGCATCGGCAAGGTTTTCCTCGCAGGCATACGGCAGCCATGCATCGGCAGCAGCCGGCGCACACCCTACGTTTCTTCAGCGTTCGCGTGGCGGCTTCGGGCCGATCTCGAGCGGCGTGGCGCGTTTCATGACCGTATCCACGACCCGGTCGCGCTCGAAATAGACGATGAAATCCGCGTACTCCCAGCGATGGATGACCGGCTGGCGTGGTGAGCCGCCGCCGACCGCGGCCAGGCGTGCCGCCGGCGCACCGTAGCGACTTTCCACCTCATCCATCGACATACCGCGCCCGGGCAGGTTCTGCGTGGCCTCGATGCGCACGCGTTCGCGCAACAGCACGTCGGCATGTGCTGTCGGCAGGGCGACAGAGACTGGAACGAGGATGGCGCTAGCCAGTGCGGCGAGGCGCGGGTCGGTCATGGCGGCGTCTCCGTGGCGGCCTTTGTCCGAAGCCCGGTTTTGTAACAGATGGGCGGTCGGATATCCATGTCACTGCCGGGATCGCCGGCCGGAAAGCGATAACGGGTCCACAAAGACGAAGGGCCGCATCGCTGCGGCCCTTCTAGTGTCGCAAGACGACGGCACTCAGCGCTGGCGGGCCTTGAAGCGCGGATTGCTCTTGCAGATCACGAAAACTTTGCCGCGGCGGCGCACGACCTTGCAGTCGCGGTGACGCTGCTTCGCGGACTTGAGTGAAGACAGCACTTTCATGGGTGACTCCTGACGAAACGGGCGCTGAAAGACGGTCGATTGTAGCGGGCGTCCGGTGCCCGTGCAATTCCCGGGCGCACGGTTGCCGTCAGGCGTCGCGCTCGGCCGGTCCGGCCGGTCGTTCCGGATGGGCGGTGCAGTAGACCTCGTGCAGGGCACGGATGATCTGTCGCGCGGGACCATCGGCCAGCGAGTAGTGGATCGTCTGCGACTCGCGGCGCGTATTCACGAGGCCTTCCTCGCGCAGGACGGCGAGATGCTGGGACAGGGCGGACTGGCTCAATGCGACGCGTGCATTGATCTCGCCGACCGACATCTCGTTGTCGAACAGCAGGCACAGCACCCGCAGGCGCTGGCCGTTGGCCAGCGCCTTCAGCAGCTGGGCGGCCTGGTCGGCACACGCTTCCACGGCCAGCGCGAGGTCGCGCGGCGCAGTGCCGGCCTCGGCGTCGACGTCGACCATGGGGAAACTCCTTCCAACCAGAACGGGCTGGACCGGATTATCACGGCGTCGACGCATGCTGTCAGCCGCCCGCAGCATCGTATCGAGCTGAATGCCTGCAGACTGCGGATCGATGCCCCGTCGTCTCGAGTTTCTTGACGCCATGCGGCAGGGGCGAGTCCGCCGTGGACCTACCTGCCCAGCGGCATCCTCGTCGGGCACCTGAGAAACTCAGCTGCGGCGCTTGCCGGATCCGGTCGCGCTGGAACCACCGGAACGCTGCTTGCCGCGTGCGCTGCCGGGGCCGCGTTGCGCCGTCGTCAAGTGCCGACCGCGCGCCGCCGTGGCGGCCGCTTTGCCACGTCGGGCCGGCGCCGCTTTCTGTGCAGCACGGCGTGGCGTGGCGGTACGGCGTGTTCCCGTGCCTTCCAGGCTCGGTACGCGCACGCGCTTGGCCGGTGCGGCGCTGCGCCGCGCCTGCTTCTTCTCGAGCATGCCCTGCATTTCCTCGCGACGCTGCGAAATTTCGTTGCCGAGCATGACGAGATCGATACCCGAGTCCTCGGCCTTCGGCATCAGCTCCTCTTCCTCTTCCCGCACGTGATGGGTGACGTATTCCTTGAGGACCTTCATGTTGGCTTCGAACATCGGACTGCGCGGCGCAATCGTCCCCAGGTCGGCCATCAACTGCTTGAGGCTGCCGTGCTCGACGGTCGCTTCATCGACGAGATGGGTATCGCCCTCGTCGAGGGTCTGACGAACGCGTGGATAGAAAAGGCTCTCCTCGATGCTGGCGTGCAGGGTCAAGGCGGTGACGATCTGCTGGGCGAGCCCGACGCGGTCCGCCTCGTCCTGCGCATTCTCGAACTCCTCGAACAGCGATTCGACCCTGCGGTGATCGTTCTTCAGGATCTCGATCGCGTTCTCTTCCCCGTGATTCGCAACAGGCATGAACGTTTCTCCTTGCTGGCAAACGGTGTGGGTCGGCAGGGATCAGATCCTTCCCGTCAGCATCATCACGATGGCGATGATCAGGATGACGCCAAGGATTCCACTGGGTACGTAGCCCCAGGCACGGCTGTACGGCCAGGCTGGCAGGGTTCCCAACAGCAAAAGGATCAGGACGATCAGCAGAATCATCGACATGGACATTGTTCGCCTCCTTGGAATCCGCGGGATAACCCGATCGAGCGATTGCCGAGATTTTATGTTGGTGCACGGGACGGATCGCATTGGCTGACCGCCCCGCCTGCGCATCGATGCGCGCCGAGCCGAATGCACGACTCGCGCCAGAAATGGCATTGATGAATATGTGCAGTTGACGGTGCCTGAATCCGGATTGGCATGCGCATTGCTGCCTGCCCGTGTGTGGTCCAACCACCGCGAAGCAGGAGAAACGATGAATCGACGTCAACACGAGCATGGAGCCGGGACGTACGAACGCGCCGGCTGGCACGCCCCATGGGATACCCCGGGCGGGCGCGACGAGCTGGCCTGGGGCGGACAGGGCGATTACACACCCGCACGCGAACGCGCTCCGCATTACCGCCGGACGGAAACCCATGCGGGAAATTCTTACCCGGGTGCCGATCCCGACTACCGGCGTGAGTACCGCTTTGAAAGCGATTCACATGAGGACATGTCGCGTCGTCGCCGTGATCCATGGGGTCGTGGCAGCGCGTACGGCATGGGCCTCGGTCACGAATCCGCCGGCGGCGTCTACGCGGGATCCGGGCCGCGTTATGGTCGTGACGACCACTGGCGCGACGTGCCTGGTGAAGGTCATGCAGGAACTGGCTACGGCGGACGGGCCGAGTGGCGCTATGGCGGCCATGGCCGGCCGAGCGGTGAAGGCAACTTCAGCGGTTACGAGGAAGGCGGAACACACGGCTACGGCCAGCATCTGCACAGTACCGGGCATGCGCCGGGTCCATGGTCCGACTCGGGCAGGACGGAGGCCGGACGCGATGGGCGTCCCGGCAGTTATCGCGGCCGCGGCCCTAAGGGCTATACGCGTTCCGACGAACGTCTGCGCGAGGATATCTGCGAGCGTCTGAGCGAGGACGATCGAGTCGATGCGAGCGACGTTTCGGTCACCTGCACGAACGGCGTGGTGACGCTCGAGGGCACGGTACCCGAGCGCGCGATGAAGCACCGGATCGAGGATCTGGTGGATGCCTGTCATGGCGTGAAGGACATCCAGAACCACATCGCCGTGACACGCCACATCGACTGGCGTGACGTGCCGAACACCGAGCGCGGCGCATCAGTCACTGCTCACGGTGGTGACGAGACTTCATCAGAAGCGACTGCCACGAGTAAATCGCAACGTTGAAACCGCTACTGCGCTCCATCGATATGCCACACGCGCTCCTTCGATCCAACGCAAACCCACGGAGGTTCACCATGCGAGTTTCCATTCTCCCTGCCGCACTGTGTCTGGTTCTGCTCGGCGCCTGCAATCGTCAGGAGACGCCGGCCGAGACGCGTCATGATGTAGCGAAGGCCCGGGCCGAAGGCCAGGCGGAGGTTGCCAAAGCCCAGGCCGACGCCGACAAGAACCGCGCCGACAACCAGGGCAACGCCCAGCAGGCTGGTGGCAATACCGGCAACACCACCGGTACGCAGAACGATGCCGATAACCAGTACGACGTAGCCATGGCACGGGCCGAGGCCGACTACAAGGTGGCCAAGGAACGCTGCGACGGACAGCCGGCCAACCTCCAGGATGCCTGTCGCGACCGTGCGCGTGCCGACTACGACCGCGCCAAGGCCGACGCCGAACGGCAGCGTGACGCACATCGTGGCCGCTAATCGAAGACAATCGTAATACAGCAGTAAATGTTCACGGCTCGCCGTTTCCAGTCCGTGGGGACGGCGGGCTTGGCTACAGCCATTCGTTAATAAAACGCTGTCTGGAGCAGCGTCCGTCGCGCAATAAGAGAAACCGGAAATTAACACGGGCGCCCTCTGCCGTCACATCGGCTTACATGTTTTCAAGGACACTCTGCAATGGCGTGACTGCGGAGAATCGAAATGGAATCCGGGGGCGTTGCAGGAAATGTTCTTCTGGTCGACGACAGCACTGATTTCCAGGCGCTGCTTGCTGCCTTGGCGAGTAAATGCGGATGTGAACTGAGCTGTGCTGAGTCCCTGCAGGCAGCGCGGCGGATGGTCAAGACGGTCGCGTTCGATCTGGTGCTGCTCGATCTGGCCTTGCCGGACGGCAATGGCATGGATCTCGTCGAGACAATGGATCTGCCAGACTCCGGACGCATCATCGTCGTTACCGGCACGCCGAGTCTCGAGACCGCCATGCGTGCAGTACGTGGGCCGGTCGTCGATTACCTCGTCAAGCCGGTCGCGGTCGATACGCTGCGTGAACTCCTGCAGCAGGCGTGTCGTCACGCGCTGCAGCGTCCGCTGCATCGCCCCGGTGCGGGAGCCGGTTTCGGGATGGTCGGTGAATCGCCGGCCATGCAGGATCTCTTCCGCAAGCTTGCTGCAGTTGCGCCGACCGATGTCAACGTGTTGCTGCACGGCGAGAGCGGCACCGGCAAGGAACTCGCCGCGCGCGCCTTGCACCAGTTGAGCGGCCGGCGGGGCCCATTCATCGCACTGAACTGCGGCGCGGTGTCGCCTGACCTTCTGGGCAGCCAACTGTTCGGCCACGAACGCGGCGCATTCACCGGTGCCATACAGGCGCATGCCGGCGTGTTCGAGCGTGCGGAAGGTGGCACGCTGTTCCTTGACGAAGTCACTGAAATGCCGCTCGCGATGCAGGTCTACCTGCTGCGGGCGATCGAATCCAAGCGCATCACCCGGGTCGGCGGCAGCCGCGAGATTCCATTCGACGTGCGCCTGATCGCCGCGACCAATCGCGATCCAGAACGTGCCGTCGCGGACCAGGTCATGCGCAAGGACCTGTACTACCGTCTCGCCGACTTCCCGATCCGCCTGCCACCGTTGCGTGAGCGCGGGCAGGACATGGTCCTGATCGCCCAGGAATTTCTCGACCGTCTGAACGCGCGCTACGGCTCAGTCAAGCGCTTCGGCGAGGAAGCCCTCGCGAGGCTCGTGGCGAGCTCATGGCCCGGCAACGTGCGCGAACTGCGCAGCGCGGTACAGAGGGCCTACATCCTCTCGCAGAGCAGCGAGTCCCTGACCTTTGCCGAGACAGCGGAGGTCGCCGCCGATGAGGAGGATGACGGTTCGGTCTCGTTCCGCATCGGCACGAGCATCGAGCAGATGGAGAAGAAGATGCTGCTGAAGACGCTCGCCTACTACGGCAACAACAAGCGCAAGGCCGCCGACGCGCTCGGCATCACCACCAAGACCATCTACAACAAGCTCGCGCATTACCGCGCGGCCCCCCAGCAGGACGATCCGGATCTGCAGCAGCTGGCCAAGATCGAGAACTGAGAACCGGAGCAGCTTGGGCTGCCGGCAGCCAGGCGACCGGTTGTCAGGCATGCGGCGCGGCATGGACAATCCGCCGAGCCACGACGAGGTCGCCCGATGCGTTCCGATCGTTTTCGTCTTTACGATGCCGCCGGGCTCGCTCCAGTGCTCGATGCCATGGCCCGCCAGATCGCGCAGCGCTGGGACGGCACGCCGCTGGTCCTGATCGGCGTGTTGCGCCGCGGCGCTCCGCTTGCCGACATGCTGGCCACGCGCGTATCGCGTCTGGTGCCGGCTGCGCGCGTCGAGCGCACCGACCTGCGCGTGAAGCGCTACAGCGACGACCTGAACTTGCTGCATCCGGAAACCAGCCTCACGCCGACACCCGAGCAGGCCATCAGCGACTTCGCGGGCAAGCGGGTGATCGTGGTGGACGACGTGCTCTACCAAGGATATTCGATCTTCCGCGTGCTCGAATTCCTGCGCAGCCACGGCGCGGGTGCCGTGCACGTGGCGGTGCTCGTGGATCGCGAGGTGACGCGCCTGCCGATCCGTGCCGACTTCGTCGGCCTGCGTCTGCAGATCGCGCCCGAGGATGTGATCGAGTGCAACGTGCCGCCGTTCGAGGCCGATTTCGCGGTCGATCTATGGCGTCCCGGCGCCAACCCGGCCGTCAAGTCCGCCGTGCCCTGATATTCGCCGGGCAGATCGTCCGTCCAGGCACCTTTGGACGATACATCCGAGCCACCACAGGCGGCGGCAACGAAATCGCCGCCGCCTGATGCAATGCAGCCTTACGGCGCACGCCGGCCGAGTACCTCGGCCAGTGCGGCCAATACGCGATCGACGCTGTCCGGCGTGCTGCTGGCGCCCATCAGACCGATGCGCCAGGCCTTGCCGGCCAGCTCGCCGAGACCGGCGCCGATCTCGATGCCGTGTCCGTCGAGCAGGCGACGGCGGATGCCGGCCTCGTCGACCTCCGCGGGTACCTTGACCGCATTGAGCTGGGGCAGGCGCGAAGGCTCGGCGACCAGCAGTTCGAGGCCGAGCGCCTGGAGACCCTCGCACAGGCGCAGGTGATTCGCCCGGTGGCGCGCCCAGGCAGCCTCGAGCCCTTCTTCCTCGAGCATCACCAGCGCTTCGTGCAGGCCGTAGAGCATGTTGATCGGCGCGGTGTGGTGGTAGCTCCGTGCGCCTTCGCCTTGCCAGTAGGCCATGACCAGACCGAGATCGAGGAACCAGCTCTGCACCGGCGTCTTGCGCGCACGCAACACGGCGACGGCGCGTTCGCCGAAGGTCAGTGGCGCGAGACCCGGCGGCGCCGAGAGGCATTTCTGCGAGCCGGAGTACACCGCATCCGCACCCCAGGCATCGACCCGCAGCGGAATGCCGCCGAGGCTGGTCACCGCATCGACGATCGCGAGACAGCCGTGGTCGTGGGCGAGTCGGCACAGCGCCGGCGCATCCGATTCGACGCCGGTCGAGGTCTCGGCATGTACGAAGGTCAGTGCCTTGGCGCCCGGGTTGGCCTTGAGTGCCGCCTCGACCTTGCCGAGATCGATCGGCTGGCCGAACGGGTCGTTGACCATGACCGCCTTCGCGCCGACGCGCTGCACGTTCTCACGCATACGGCCACCGAACACGCCGTTCTGGCAGACGACGACGGTGTCGCCCGGCTCGATCAGGTTGACGAAGCAGGCCTCCATGCCGGCCGAGCCGGGCGCGGAGATCGGGATCGTCAGCGCGTTTTCGGTCAGGAACGCCCGCCGCAGCATCGCCTTGACCTCATCCATCATCGCCACGAAGCGCGGATCGAGGTGGCCGATGGTCGGCCGCGCGAGTGCCGCGAGTACGCGCGGCGGCACGTTCGACGGGCCAGGACCGAGCAGCAGGCGCTGCGGCGGATGGAAGCTCGAGGTCATGGACGATTCCCCTGTCAGGCTGGAAAACCGCGAGCCTAGCCGCGCGTCGGCAGCGGTGGAAGTCGACCAACGCCAAAGGCGTCGCGCACGCCAGGTACGCCGGGCACGGCGGGTTTGCATTAAGCTCGGCTCACCCCCGGGACCCTGGAGTGCCGCCATGACCACGGCCTACGACTTCACTGCGCGCACCATCGATGGCGAAGAGCAGGCGCTCACCGCCTACCGCGGCAAGACCCTGCTGATCGTCAACGTCGCCTCGAAATGCGGTTTCACGCCGCAGTACAAGGGGCTCGAGGCGCTGTACCGGCAGTACCACGATCGTGGCCTCGTCGTGCTCGGCTTCCCGTGCGACCAGTTCGGCCACCAAGAGCCCGGCGACGAGGCTGAGATCCGCGATTTCTGCTCGCTCACCTACGACGTGACCTTCCCGATGTTCGCCAAGATCGAGGTCAACGGACCCGGCACACACCCGCTCTACCAATGGCTCAAAAGCGAGAAGTCAGGCTTCCTCGGCACCGAAGCTATTAAGTGGAACTTCACCAAGTTTCTGGTCGACCGCGAGGGCCACGTGGTGCGTCGCTATGCGCCGACCGATACGCCCGAGAAGATTGGCAAGGACCTCGAACTGCTGCTCGCCTGAATGGCGCGGGTAGGATGTGCATGATGCTCCGTGGTGTGCGCTGGTGACGTGCCGTCCTTAGCAGGGGCGCCCGGTTGCCCGATCCGGCGGGAGCGGGTCGGGAACGGATCAGGCTCACAGCGGAAGAACGATCCACCAGGGCGACTCCGATCAAGCCGGCACCCGCCGCTCCATCTAGACTTCCACCAATCCCCTCACTCCAGCCGAAGCCGTAGCCGTGACCACGATCAAGCAGGACGATTTCATCCAGAGCATCGCCGATGCGCTGCAGTACATCAGCTACTACCACCCGGTCGATTACATCAAGAGCCTCGCGCGTGCGTACGAGCTCGAAGAGAGCCCGGCAGCCAAGGATGCGATGGCGCAGATCCTCATCAACTCACGGATGTGCGCCGAGAGCCACCGGCCGATCTGCCAGGACACCGGTATCGTCACGGTATTCCTAAAGATCGGCATGAACGTGCGCTGGGACGCGAGGCTCAGCATCGATGCCATGGTCAATGAGGGTGTGCGTCGCGCGTACGATCATCCGGACAATCGGCTGCGCGCCTCGGTGCTGGCCGATCCGGCCGGCAAGCGCACGAACACGAAGGACAACACGCCCGCCGTGATCAACATGAGCGTGGTGCCGGGCGATGAGGTTGAGGTCATCGTCGCGGCCAAGGGCGGCGGCTCGGAGGCGAAGAGCAAGTTCGCCATGCTCAATCCGTCTGATTCGATCGTCGATTGGGTGTTGAAGACCGTGCCGAGCATGGGCGCGGGCTGGTGTCCGCCGGGCATGCTCGGCATCGGCATCGGTGGCACGGCCGAGAAGGCCATGCTGCTCGCCAAGGAAGCCCTGATGGAGCCGATCGACATCCAGGAGCTGATGGCGCGCGGCCCTAGGACGCGTGCCGAAGAGTTGCGTATCGAGCTGTACGACAAGGTCAATGCGCTCGGCATCGGCGCGCAGGGCCTCGGCGGCCTGACCACCGTGCTCGACGTCAAGGTGCGCGATTACCCGACTCACGCGGCTAACTTGCCGGTCGCGCTGATCCCGAACTGCGCGGCGACGCGACATGCACACTTCGTGCTCGACGGCAGCGGACCGGTCGCGCTCGAGCCGCCGTCGCTCGAGGACTGGCCCTCACTGACCTACGACGCCTCGAAGGGCCGGCGCGTGAATCTCGACGCGGTTACCCGTGAGGAGGTGGCGCGCTGGAAGCCGGGCGAAGTGCTGCTGCTCAACGGCCGACTGCTGACCGGCCGCGATGCCGCGCACAAGCGCCTGGTCGACATGTTGAACCGCGGCGAGACGTTGCCGGTTAATTTCCGCGGGCGCTTCATCTACTACGTCGGCCCGGTCGATCCGGTGCGCGACGAAGTCGTCGGTCCGGCCGGGCCGACGACGGCCACGCGCATGGACAAGTTCACGCGTCAGATGCTCGAGCAGACCGGGCTGCTCGGCATGGTCGGCAAGGCCGAGCGCGGCCCGGCAGCGATCGAGGCGATCCGCGACAACAAGGCGGTCTATCTGATGGCGGTCGGCGGTGCGGCCTATCTCGTCTCGAAGGCGATCAGGGCCGCGAAGGTTGTCGCCTTCGCCGATCTCGGCATGGAAGCGATCTACGAATTCGAGGTGCGCGACATGCCAGTGACGGTCGCGGTCGATGCGGCCGGCACCTCCGTACACCAGACCGGGCCACGCGAGTGGCAGGCGCGGATCGGCCGGATTCCGGTCATCACGACCTGATGCCCGGCGGCGTGTCGGCAGCGCCGGCAGCATGCGGCATGCACGGCGCAGTGTGAATCGAAGTCTGCCGGCACGGGTCATGCGGCCGATTAGGGCGCAACGGGGAGAGCGCGTGGTCGGAAATGCCGGGACTCTTACGGGCCTCCTGCGGGGACTGCTGGCGACGCTCGCCATGCTGGCCGCCTTGCTCGCGGTGTTACCCGTGCAGGCCGCGGCGCTGGCCGGCGACTGGCGCAAGGCGGTACCCGGCGAGGACCCGGAAGGCGTGCGCCATGCTGACTCCGGCTTCGCCCCGTTCGATACGACGCGCCTGACGAGTTTCCCGCGTAATCCCGATGGGGTCTGGGTGCGGCTGCGGCCGGTGTCGGGCGCCTGGCCGGAGGCGGGCGAGGTGCTGGTCGTGCGTGGCCCGGATTTCGAGCGCGTGACCTTCTTCCCATCCTCCGACAGGCCCTACAGCCGCAGCCTGCACGATCTCGACCCGACTGCAGAACCGGCCGGCCATGGCCGGCTGCATTTCGCGCTCGATCCGCCGCCTGCCGACGGCGAGGCACTACTGCTGCGTTTCGAGCCACAGCCGGTGCTCGCCGCTGGCGTGACGTTCGCGATCGTGCCGCGCGCGGACTACCTGCGCGAGGAGGCGCGCTGGCTCGCGGTGGCCAGTGCCTGCTTCGCGATCATGCTGGCGATGGCGCTGGTCGCGGCGTTCTCCTCGCTCGTGCTGCGTGACGTCAGCTTCCTCTATTACGCCGGTTACGTGCTCAGTTACGCGGCGATCCAGGCTTTGCAATGCGGCTATGCCTTCCATCCGCTCGGCTTCGCCTCGATCGCCGCCGCGCCGTGGAACTGGGGGCGAATCCTGACTGGGCTCTCGGTGCTGCTCGCCACCCTGTTCCTCGACCGCTTCGCGAGCCTAGGCCGCTTCGTGCCGCGCCTGCGCAAGGCCGTGCTCGCGCTCGGCTGGGCCACCTTCCTCGTGGCTGCGTCCGGTTATCTGCCGGGCGAATGGCCGCTGCGCATCACCCGGGCGCTGATCAACCCGCTGCTCATGGCCGGCAGCCTGGTCCTGCTGTTCGCGAGCCTGCGCGCATTCCTGCATGGCGGTCTGTACGCCGGCGTGTTCCTGCTCGGCTGGACGCCGTTGCTGCTGCTCGTGCTGCTCGGCAGCGCGCAGACATTTGGCGTACTCAGTGATGTTCTGTGGATCGAGGATGGCACGATGGTCGCCGGTGCCAGCGAAGCCCTGATCCTCTCGCTGGGTCTCGCGGCGCGTTCGCAGGCGGTGCGCCGCGATCGTGACCAAGCGCGCCGCCTGGCCGAGCTCGATCCGCTGACCGCAGTGCTCAACCGGCGCGCCTGGACCGAGCACATGCAAGTCCTGCTGGAGAAGCAGCGTACGATCGGCGGGCCGCTCGCGCTGTTGTTCCTCGACCTCGACCATTTCAAGTCGCTGAACGACAACTTCGGCCATCAGGCCGGCGATGGCGCGCTGCGCGTGCTCGTGCGCCTGCTGCGTCAGGAACTTCCCGGGGACTCCTTGATCGGCCGTTATGGCGGTGAGGAATTCGTCATCGCCCTGCCGCGCGCGTCGTGGCAGACGCTCATGGCGATCGCCGAGCGCGTACGGATCGCTCTCGAAGCCTGCCGGGTCCGCGTGGACGCTACGGGCGCGGTGCTCACCGTGAGCATCGGCCTCGCCATATCGCGCTCCGGCGAGAGCATCGCCGAACTCGTCGAGCGCGCCGACCGTGCGCTGTATCAGGCGAAGTCCGAGGGCCGCAACCGCGTCGTCGTGGCGGGCTGAGCACGCGCCGCCCGGGTCGCTCGCAGCGCGTCGCCTACCCAGTACGCGAACCGGATTATCAAGAAATTGCGCGTATCGGTCTCGCGCCCCGACGTGCTGATCGAGTGGGCCTACCCTGTGCACGTCATACGTCGCCACGGCGCCCGATCGCCGACGAACCTATCGCCGGCCGGCATGTCGATGGAGGTCGGTTCGTGGATCCGATCGTCTTCGCGATTCCGCTGTTCTTCGCATTGATGGGCGTCGAAGCCTCGCTGGCCCGCCGTCGCGGCCGGCGCGCCTACCACGCCGGCACCGCGGTCAGCAGTATCGCGATCGGCGCGATCTCGCAACTGTCCGGACTGCTGCTGGGGCTCGTCGGGCTCGGCCTGTATACGCTCTGTTACGCCCGG
>Ga0116193_1000852_pt1 | contig 27008 bp, 22 predicted proteins | sample AD_UKC115_MetaG_FD_89892 | JGI IMG/M metagenome (GOLD analysis project Ga0116193, IMG submission 89892) | Active sludge microbial communities of municipal wastewater-treating anaerobic digesters from Hong Kong - AD_UKC115_MetaG | ecosystem: Engineered > Bioreactor > Anaerobic > Digestate... | reverse complement strand
GATGAGCAGGTACAGCTCGGGCATCGAGCCCCACACTTCGATGAAGCGCTGAAACGCCAGATCGGTCTTGCCGCCAAAAAAGCCCTGCACCGCACCGGCCGCGATGCCCAGCACGGTGCCGACAAAGGTCAGCGCCAGCGCAAACAGCGCGCTGACGCGAAAGCCGTAGATCAGCTGCGCCAGCAGATCGCGCCCCCGGTCGTCGGTGCCCAGCCAGTTGTCTCGCGTGGGCGCCGAGGGGTTGGGTGCCTTGGCGAAGTAGTTGAGCGTGTTCGGGCCGTAGGGGTTGAGGGTGTAGAGCGCCCAGTTGCTGCCCGTGGTAATGCGCTCGCGGATGAAGGGGTCGAGGTAGTCGGTCGGCGTCTCGAAGTCGCCGCCGAAGGTCTTCTCGGGGTAGTCCTTGAGCATGGGAAAGTAGGTCTGCCCCTCGTAGCGCACGATGAGCGGCCGGTCGTTGCTGACCAGCTCGGCGCACAGGCTCACCAGCACCAGCGCGCAGAAGACGAGCAGGCTCCAGTAACCCAGGCGGTTGCGCTTGAAACGCAGCCAGGCGCGGCGGGAGGGGGAGAGCGAAGCGGGCACGGCGGCCGCAGAAGCGGGAGATGCGCTGAAAACCATGGCCTGCTGCTTATCCGGCATCGTGCTGCAAGAGTGCCTTGCTGTACTGCAGAAACTCATCGAGGTGCTTTTCGATGATGGCGACGGTGATGGGAAGCTGCAGGCTCTGGTAGTCATGCACCGCGATATTGCGAAACCCCACCATGCGCTGCAGGCCCTCGGCCAGCACATGCTCGATTCGACCGGCCCGTGCCAGCAGGGCAAACACATCGCGCGCGCTTTGCGGCACCCCTAACCGGTCACGCCGGATCAGGTGCTGGCCCATGTCCAGCGCAGCCTCGCAGGCGCGCTGGATGTTCAGGATGGCGGCATCCTGGCGACTGAAATTGGTGGCGAACGTGGCCGGTTCGCTGAAATACTCTTCGCGCGCACGCAACACGCAGCGCTCGATCGTGGCGGCCTTGTTGATCAACACGTCATCCACCATAGACAGTTCCTCGCTCTCGGATATCGGCCAGCAAACCTGCGCGCGCCGTGTCCAGAGCGGTCTTCTCGCTCAAGATGGCGCTCTCGAACATCGCGGCCTGCGCATCCCGCGCCCACCACCGCTCGCCTTGGGTGACGACCTGGTATTGCATCACCGTGGACGCGGCACGCAAGTCCAGCAGATCCACAGCGCAACCCGCGATGTCCGCGAGTTCACCGGAAAGCTGCCACAGCAGCGTGACGTCGGCATAGCCAGCCACCAGCACAGCCATGTCCAGGTCGCTGTCTGGCCCCGCCGTGCCTTGCACGCGGCTGCCAAATCCGTACACCGCCAGCAGATCCGGAAGCCGCGCCTGCAGTGTGCGCACGGTACGCTCGATCACCTCGGAGGTCACATGCATGGGCGTCCTTCAATCAAACTTGACGCGTGGGTCCACCCACACGTAGCACAGGTCGGAGATCAGCTTGGTCACCAGCCCGATCAGCGTGAACAGGTAGAGCGTGCCCAGCACCACGGGGTAGTCGCGCCGGATCACGCTCTCATAGCTCAGCAGACCCAGGCCGTCGAGCGAGAACAGTGTTTCGATGAGCAGCGAGCCTGCGAAGAACGCACCGATGAAGGCCGCCGGAAAGCCGGTGATGATGGGAATGAGCGCGTTGCGGAACACATGCTTCCAGAGCACCTGGCGCTCCGAGAGGCCCTTGGCGCGCGCCGTCAGCACGTACTGCTTGCGGATCTCCTCCAAAAAGGCGTTCTTGGTCAGCATGGCCGTCACGGCAAAGCTGCCCAGCACCATGGCCGTGATGGGCAGGGTGATGTGCCACAGGTAGTCCACGATGCGCGCGCCCCAGGACAGCTCCTCCCAGTTGGAGGACGTCAACCCGCGCAGCGGGAACCACTGCAGTTGCCCGCCAAAGATGACCAGCAGCGCCACGCCGAGCACGAAGCCCGGAATGGCGTAGCCCACCAGGATGAGCAGCGTGGTCACCAGGTCGAAGCGCGAGCCCGCGCGCACCGCCTTGGCCACGCCCAGCGGCACGGCCACAAGGTAGCTGATGAAGAAGGTCCACAGCCCCAGGCTGATGGAGACGGGGAGCTTTTCCACCACGAGCTGCCATACGTCCTTGTTCTGGAAGAAGCTCTTGCCCAGGTCGAAGCGCGCGAACTGGCCCAGCATCTGCAGGAAGCGCTCGTGCGCGGGCTTGTCGAAGCCGTAGAGCGCCTTGATCTGCTCCAGGCGCTTGGGGTCCACGCCCTGCGCGCCCCGGTAGCTCAGGCCTCCGCCTTCGGCACCGCCGCCCACGCCCGCGCCAGCCTTGGCTTCGGCCATGTACTGCTCCACCGGGCCGCCGGGCACAAACTGGATCACCACGAAGGTCAGCAGCAGCACGCCCAGCAGGGTGGGCAGCATGAGCAGGATGCGTTTGAGGATGTAGGCCAGCATGGATTGGGCTATTTCTTGTCCGGTGCGGTCTGAACGGGGTCACGGGCCCACCAGGTGTCGATGGCCCAGCCCTCGCCGCTGGAGTACGGCGGCAGGGCCTCGGGCCGCATCAGACGCCAGGCGTTGTAGGCCATGCGGTGGGTGCCGGCGGTCCACTGCGGAATGAGGTAGTGGCCGTGCGCGATGACGCGCTCCAGCGCGTGGCAGGCGGGCAGCAGTTGCGCCTCGGTCTTGGCCGAGGTCATGGCCGCGATCAGCGCGTCCACAGCGGGGCTCTTCACGCCCGCGAAATTGCCCGAATCCTCGGTGTCGGCGGCCTTGCTGCCGAACAGGTCGGCGAACTCCTGGCCAGGGTTGTGCGTGCCCTGGAAGGCCATGGAGGTGATGTCGAAGTCGAACTTCTGCAGGCGCTGCTGGTACAGGGCGAAGTCCACCGCGCGGAAGCGAAGCTGGATGCCCAGCTTTTCCAGGCTGCGCATCCAAGGCGTGACCACGCGCACGCCACCCTCGTTGCTGTCCATGTATTCGAGCACCATGGCTTCGCCCTGGGCATTGCGCAGGGCGCCATCGCGCACCTCCCAGCCCGCGTCCTTCAGCAGTTGCTGCGCGCGGCGCAGGTTGGCGCGCAGGGAGGAATCGCCGTCGGTGCGCGGCGGCACCGTCATGGGGCCGAAGGCGGCCGGTGGAATGTGCTTGCGAAGCGGCTCCATCAGCTCCAGCTCTTGCGGCGAGGGCGTGCCGCGCGTCTCGCAGGCGGTGTTGCCGAACAGGCCGTTGACGCGCTGGTAGGCGCCGTAGAACATCTGCCGGTTCATCCACTCATAGTCCAGCGCCAGGCCCAAGGCCTCGCGCACGCGCACGTCCTGCAAGATGGGGCGACGCGTGTTGAGCACGTAGCTCTGGAAGCCCGAAGGCAGCTTGTGCGCGAATTCGCCCTTGACGAGTTCGCCCGTGTCGAACTTGCGGCCGTTGACGCGCCGCGCCCAGTCGCCCGCGCTGAAAAAGCGCATCAGGTCGAACTCGCCAGCCTTGAGGGCTTCGAGCCGCGCCGTGGCGTCCTTGTAGATCTTGACGGTGATGCGTTCGAAATTGGCCGTTCCCTTGCGCACGTTCAGGTCCCTGGCCCAGTAGTCCGGGTCGCGCACGTAGGTGATGTCCTTGCCGAAGCGCACCGGGCCGATTTTGTACGGCCCGCTGCCGATGGGAATGTCCATCACCACCTGGTCGAAGGGTTTGGGCTGGCCGCCCTGCACTCCATCCTCCACGCCCCAGTCGCGGCTGAACACCGGCAGGCCGCCCACGGTGAGCGGCAACTCGCGGTTGGGCTTGTGGAAGCGGTAGCGCACGGTGCGCTCGCCCAGCACGTCCACGCCGGCCACGTCGATCAGCAGCGTCTTGTACGCGGGCGAGGTGTGCGGCCCCACCAGGGTGTCGTAGCTGTGCTTCACGTCAGCGGCCAGTACCGGCTTGCCATTGTGGAAGCGCGCCTCGGGCCGCAGGCGGAACGTGGCGGAGAGGCCATCCTGCGCCACCTGCACGTCCTCGGCCAGCAGGCCGTAGCCCGTGGCCGTCTCGTCGAGCGAGCCCACCAGCAGCGAGTCGAACATCAGCGACGAGAGGTAGGCAGGCGCGTTGCCCTTGATGGTGAACGGGTTGTACTTGTCGAAGGTCGAGGTGCGCAGGTTGCTCACCAGCCGCAGCTCGCCGCCCTTGGGCGCCTGCGGGTTCACATACGCAAAATACGCAAACCCCGCCGGGTAACGGGGCTCGCCCCACAACGCATAGGCATGCGCGGCCCATGCCGGAACCGCGCACACCATCAGCAGAAAAGTCAGCCAAAACCGCATGCGACAATTCTGCACTACGCTGGCGGCGCGCCAGGGCAGGCTGCGGGTATTTCCCCCCGCCACGGCGCCGCCATTTCCCCGCATTCCCCAGGAGAACAACAATGGGTTTTCTGACCGGCAAGAAGCTGCTCATCACGGGCGTTTTGTCCAACCGCTCCATCGCCTATGGCATCGCCAAAGCCTGCCACGCGCAGGGCGCCGAGCTGGCCTTCAGCTACGTCGGTGAGCGCTTCAAGGACCGCATCACCGAGTTCGCCGCCGAGTTCAATTCCACGCTGGTGTTCGACTGCGACGTGGCCGACGACGCGCAGATCGAGGCCATGTTCAAGGGCCTGGGCGATGCCTGGGGCAAGTTCGACGGCTTCGTGCACGGCATCGGCTTCGCGCCACGCGAGGCGATCGCCGGCAACTTCCTCGACGGCCTGTCGCGCGAATCCTTCAAGATCGCGCACGACATCAGCGCCTACAGCTTCCCCGCCATGGCCAAGGCCGCCCTGCCCTACCTGAACGACAAGTCCTCGCTGCTGACGCTGTCGTACCTGGGCGCGCTGCGTTCCATCCCCAACTACAACACCATGGGCCTGGCCAAGGCCAGCCTGGAGGCCAGCGTGCGCTACCTCGCCGAGGCCGTAGGCCGCACGGCGGACGGCCGCGCCATCCGCGCCAACGGCATCAGCGCCGGCCCCATCAAGACGCTGGCCGCCAGCGGCATCAAGGACTTCGGCAAGCTGCTCTCGCGCGTGGCCGACGCATCCCCCTTGCGCCGCAACGTGACCATCGAGGATGTGGGCAACGTGGCGGCTTTCCTGCTGTCCGACCTTGCCTCGGGCGTCACCGCCGAAATCACCTACGTGGATGGCGGCTTCAGCCAGACGGCGGGTCTGTCCGCCGATCAGGTCTGATCCACGAAACTTTAAGCAAAAATGACCTCCAGCGCTTATCCATCAAGCGCTGGCAGCTATATTTTTTATAGCACTATGGACCGCAGGGCCTGCCTGGCCCTGCTGGCGCTGGCCGCCCTGCCTGCCCCGGCCTTGGCGGCGGACGCTCCGGCGCTGCTGCTGGCGCAGGTGTACCGCCCCGGCCTGCCGCTGCAGGACTACTGGGTGAGCGAGAAATACGATGGCGTGCGCGGCTTCTGGGACGGCCGATCCCTGCGCACGCGCGGCGGCGCCACCGTGACAGCCCCCGCATGGTTCACTGCCGGCTGGCCCGAGACACCCATGGACGGCGAGCTCTGGGCCGGGCGCGGGCGTTTTGCGCAGGCCCAGTCCACCACACGCCAGCAGCAACCCGACGACGCGGCCTGGCGGCAGATGCGCTTCATGGTGTTCGACCTGCCCGCGCACGGAGGCACTTTCGACGAACGCTTGATTGCCCTGCAAGCCGTGGTAGCCAGCCTGGGCCAGTCCTGGGTGCAGGCCGTGCCGCAGCGGCGCGTGGCCACCGATGCGGCCTTGCAGGCCCTGCTGCGGCGCACCGTGCGCGCAGGCGGCGAGGGGCTCATGCTGCACCGGGGCGCCTCGCTCTACCGCGCGGGGCGCAGCGACGACCTGCTCAAGCTCAAGGAACACGAGGACGCCGAGGCGCGCGTGCTCGCCCACCTGCCTGGCAAGGGCCGCCACGCGGGCCGCATGGGCGCGCTGTGGGTGGAAATGCCCACGGGCCAGCGCTTCCGGCTGGGCGCGGGTTTCAGCGATGCCGACCGCGACCACCCACCGCCCGTGGGCGCCTGGGTCACTTACCGCTTCCGGGGCACGCACGATGGCGGGCTGCCGCGCTTCGCCAGCTACCTGCGGGTGCGTGAAGACTGGCCACCACTGAACCAATAGCTACTGATTTCATAGCTGCTTGCGCTTGCAGGACGGGCGTTTCAGCCCATTTTTGCGTAAAAAAAGGCAGGCACCCCGCCGGAATGCCTGCCTCAGCGCGAAAGCCCGCCGTGTGCGTCAGACGTTGCGCCCGTAGGGCCCGTCGTCACCCACCTGGACCATATTCTCCGCCGTGGTCAGCGGCTTGGGGTTCTTGCGGCTGGACTTGCCTTCGGCCACGCAGTCCGCGTAGTAGCGCACCTGGCCGTTCTCGTCTTCCACCTCGACCAGGCCGTGGATGTCGGTCTCAAAACCGGGGCACAGCTTGGCGAACTCGCGCGCGAACTTGAGGTAGTCCACGATCTTCTTGTTGAACACTTCGCCGGGAATCAAGAGCGGAATGCCGGGCGGGTACGGCGTGACCAGGCCCACGGTGATGCGGCCTTCGAGGTGGTCGATCTCCACGCGCTCGGTCTGGCGGTGCGCGATGTGCGCGTAGGCGTCCGACGGCTTCATGGCGGGCGTGAGGTCCGAGAGGTACATCTCGGTCGTCAGGCGGGCGATGTCGTATTTGGCGTACATCTCGTGCACATGCTGGCACAGGTCGCGCAGGCCCATGCGCTCGTAGCGCTTGTGCTGCTGGCAGAACTCGGGAAGGATGCGCCACATGGGCTGGTTCTTCTCGTAGTCGTCCTTGAACTGCTGCAAGGCGGTCAGCAGCGTGTTCCAGCGGCCCTTGGTGATGCCGATGGTGAACATGATGAAGAAGCTGTAGAGACCCGTCTTCTCGACCACCACGCCATGCTCGGCGAGGTACTTGGTGACGATGGACGCCGGAATGCCGGTCTTGTCGAACTTGCCGTCGAGGTTCAGGCCCGGCGTGACGATGGTGGACTTGATCGGGTCCAGCATGTTGAAGCCATCGGCCAACTGGCCGAAGCCGTGCCACTTGCTGCCGTTCTTGCGGCCCTTGCCGTCGCTGCGGATGATCCAGTCCTCGGCCCGGCCCACGCCTTCGTCGGCCAGCTTTTCGGGGCCCCAGACCTTGAACCACCAGTCGTTCTTGCCAAAGTCCTCCTCCACCTGGCGCATGGCGCGGCGGAAGTCCAGGGCTTCGAGCAGGCTCTCCTCCACCAGCGCGGTGCCGCCGGGCGGCTCCATCATCGCGGCAGCCACGTCGCAGCTGGCGATGATGCTGTACTGCGGGCTGGTGCTGGTGTGCATCAGGTACGCCTCGTTGAAGAGGTGGTGGTCCAGCTTGGTGGTCTGCGAGTCCTGTACCAGCACATGGCTGGCTTGGCTGATGCCCGCCAGCAGCTTGTGGATGGACTGCGTGGCGTACGTCACCGAATACTTCGGGCGCGTGCGCTTCTTGCCCATGGCATGGTAGGTGCCGTAGAACGGGTGGAAGGCTGCGTGCGGCAGCCAGGCCTCGTCGAAGTGCAGGTTGTCCACGTAGCCGTCGAGCATGCCCTTGATGGTCTCGGTGTTGTAAAGCACGCCGTCGTAGGTGGACTGCGTGAGCGTGAGCACGCGGGGCTTGACGTTCTTGGCGTCCACGCCCTTGAGCAGCGGATTGGCCTTGATCTTGGCCTGGATGGTGGCGGGCTCGAACTCGCTCTGCGGAATCGGGCCGATGATGCCGAAGTGGTTGCGCGTGGGCTTCATGAACACGGGGATGGCACCGGTCATGATGATGCTGTGCAGGATGGACTTGTGGCAGTTGCGGTCCACCACCACCACATCGCCCGGCGCCACGGTGTGGTGCCACACCATCTTGTTGCTGGTGGATGTGCCGTTGGTCACGAAGAAGCAGTGGTCGGCATTGAAGATGCGCGCCGCGTTGCGCTCGCTCTCGCCGATGGCGCCGTTATGGTCGAGCAGCTGGCCCAGTTCCTCCACGGCGTTGCACACGTCGGCACGCAGCATGTTCTCGCCGTAGAACTGGTGGTACATCTGGCCCACGGGGCTTTTCAGAAACGCCACGCCGCCCGAGTGGCCGGGGCAGTGCCAGGAATACGAACCATCCTCCGCGTAGTCGAGCAGCGCCTTGAAGAACGGTGGCTGCACGCCTTCCAGGTAGCTCTTGGCCTCGCGGATGATGTGGCGCGCCACGAATTCGGGGGTGTCCTCGAACATGTGGATGAAGCCATGCAACTCGCGCAGGATGTCGTTGGGCAGGTGGCGGCTGGTTTTCGTTTCGCCATGCACGTAGATGGGCACGTCGGCATTCTTGCGGCGCACTTCCTGGATGAAGGTGCGCAGGCTCAGCACGGCGGGGTCGAGATCCGGACCCAGGGAGAACTCCTCGTCGTCGATCGACAGGATGAACGCGCTGGCACGGCTTTGCTGCTGGGCGAATTGGCTCAGGTCGCCGTAGCTGGTGACCCCGAGCACCTCAAAGCCCTCGGCCTCGATGGCCTGGGCCAGCGCACGGATGCCCAGCCCCGAAGTGTTCTCGGAACGGTAATCCTCGTCGATGATGATGATGGGAAAACGAAACTTCATGCGCAGCCTCCGTGCAATCTGCCCGGCCAAAAAAGAAAAACAGGCGCGAAGTGTAAGGAATAAGCCTGTCGCGCCTTTGAATCGCCATTTTTTTGTCCCAGAATGTGGCGCACTACAAACAAATCATGCTGAGGAGCGCGTCATGGAGGAATCCACTCTCTGGTGGGTACTGGCCGGTGTGGCCGTGGCGGTGGAACTGGTGACTGGCACCTTCTATCTGCTGCTGCTGGCCCTGGGAATGGCCGCCGGGGCCGTGGCGGCCCATTTGGGCGCTGGTGTGGCCGTGCAACTGGTCTGCGCGGCCTTGGTCGGCGGCGGCGCCGTCGTGGCCTGGAACCATGCCAAGAAGCGCCGCCCCGGCGACCCATCGGCCCGCGCAGAGCGCAGCGTCAACCTGGACGTGGGTGAAACCATCGTCATCGACCAGTGGAACAGCGATGGCACTGCCACCGTCAAGTACCGCGGCACCACCTGGACTGCCATCCACCGCCCTGGCGTGACCCCCAGTACCGGCAAGCACCGCGTGGCCGAACTGGTGGGCAACCGCCTGCTGGTGGACCCGGATTGAGTTTTCTCTTCTTCAGCTACCGCACCAACGAAAGGCCCTCCCCATGGAAGTCGCTGCCGTCTTTTTCGTGATTGTCGTCATCTTCATCATCCAGTCCGTCAAGGTCGTGCCCCAGCAAAACGCCTGGGTCAAGGAGCGCCTGGGCAAGTACGCGGGCACGCTCACGCCCGGGCTGAACTTTCTGATTCCCTTCATCGAGCGCGTGGCCTACAAACACAGCCTGAAGGAAATTCCGCTGGACGTTCCCAGCCAGGTCTGCATCACGCGCGACAACACGCAATTGCAGGTGGACGGCATCCTGTACTTCCAGGTGACCGACCCCATGCGCGCCAGCTACGGCTCCAGCAACTACATCATGGCCGTCACGCAACTGGCGCAAACCTCGCTGCGCAGTGTGATCGGCAAGCTGGAGCTCGACAAGACCTTCGAGGAGCGCGACATGATCAACGCCCAGGTGGTGTCGGCCATCGACGAAGCCGCGCTCAACTGGGGCGTCAAGGTACTGCGCTACGAGATCAAGGACCTGACGCCACCCGCCGAAATCCTGCGTTCCATGCAGGCCCAGATCACGGCCGAGCGCGAAAAGCGCGCACTGATTGCAGCCTCGGAAGGCCGCCGACAAGAACAGATCAACATCGCCACCGGTGAGCGTGAGGCCTTCATCGCCCGCTCGGAAGGGGAAAAGCAGGCTGTCATCAACAACGCCCAAGGCGAGGCCGAGTCCATCAAGGCCGTGGCCGAGGCCACCGCCCAGGCCATCGAACGCGTGGCCGCAGCCATCCGCCAACCCGGTGGCGAACAAGCCGTGCAGCTCAAGGTCGCCGAAAAGGCCGTGGATGCCTACGGCAAAGTGGCCGCAGACGCCACCACCACCCTCATCGTGCCGAGCAATATGACCGAGGTGTCTGCGCTGATCGGGTCGGCGATGAAGATGGTGCAGACACAGAAACCCTCCTGAACCCAACCCGCGTGCCGAATGGGCGATGACACCATGCCCTGCTCCATGTAATGCTGATGCAAGGCCGACCCGAATGATCGGAACCCATGCTCTTTTCCGATACGCTGCGGCGCTGGGCCGCTGAAGACCTGCTGGTGCAGGACGCCGCATACCGGCGCAACCTGCAGGTGCTCGGTGTGGCCTCCTGGGCCGTGGTGGCCCTGAACCTGCTGCATGTGCTGGTCTTTGCGCTGCTGCGTTTTGATGATGCACAACGCAGCACCTGGGCAAGCCAGATCACTGCAGCCCATGGAGCCATGGCCGTCGTCATGTCGGCAGCAGGGCTGCTCACCTGGTACGCACAAAAAAATGCGGCTCCACGGCTGGCACTCAAGTTCCTGCCGGAAGGCGTTTCCGTGCTGATCCTGGCCTGGGCGGTAGCACTGACCCTGATGGACCAGGCTATCAGTACGAACATCAATGCCTTCATCAATGCAGCGGTGGGCATCTCCATCGTGTTCCTGCTGCGCCCGCTTTCGACGCTGGTGATCCTGGCGTTCGGATGGTGCGCATTGGCCTTGGCACTGGGCTGGACCACAGACAACGCAGCGCTGCTCGCCACCAACCGCATGAATGCCGCCTCAGCCAGCGCCCTGGCCCTGCTTGTGAGCATCCTGCTGTGGCGACGATATGTTCAGGCAGAACTGCTGCAGCGGGCGCTGGAGGAATCCAACCAGCAACTGGAACGCCAACGCGCTGAACTGGAGACCCTGGCGACACGGGACCCCCTGACCGGCCTGTTCAACCGCAGAGAGTTTGTTCGGCTGGCAGAGGAAGAACTGGCACGCGCCCGGCGCAACCACAGTGCGTTGTCGCTTCTGATGATCGATCTCGACCACTTCAAGACCATCAACGACAGATTTGGTCACCCCACCGGGGACGACGTGCTGCGAAACGTGGCTGACCTGATGGAGCGTTCCGTGCGCCAGACCGACCGGGTCGCCCGCTTTGGCGGTGAAGAGTTCATGCTGCTCCTGCCAGACACCTCTGCCGCAGACGCCCTGCACCTGGCCAACAAGCTGCGGCAAAAGCTGGCCGACACACCCATTGCCAGCATTGGAGCCCCTGTCACAGCAAGCATGGGCCTCGCCTGCATGCCCGCAGGCAAGACCCTTGCGCTGGACACCCTCTTGCGCCAGACCGACCGCGCTCTGTACCAGGCCAAGCACATGGGGCGCAACAGAACCGTGGTAGCCCCCTTGGAACTGGAGACCCTGGCGTCAGCGCACCATCCATCGACGACCCACAAGACCAACACGCCCGCACCTTGAGCGATCTGCTTCGACGGCGCAGGCGCTCGATCCAAAAGATTTTTCCCCTTGCCTTCACTTTCCAAGGAATCACCTCCATCATCGGCTATAATGGAAGGCTTAGGAGAGGTGGATGAGCGGTTTAAGTCGCACGCCTGGAAAGCGTGTGTGGGCTAATCCCCACCGCGGGTTCGAATCCCGCCCTCTCCGCCAGATAGAAAGCCTAAGTGATTGATTCACTTAGGCTTTTTTGTTTTGCGATTTGATTGGTATGCCATCTGGTATGCCATGGCGCGCTGGTTGTTGTCGGGTTTGTTTGGACAATTCTGGACGGATCGCCTGCCGTCCATGGAGACGCCGTGCCCACTGCTTGCAGTGGTGTAGCTGGGTTGAGTCACCGCCGCTCATGTCCCAGCGGTATTTGATTCAACAATTCCCTGGTTTGCTGCCAAGTAGGCAAATGCCGTTCCAGCAAGAACCGGAACCGCTCTGTGTGGTTGCGTTCCAGCAGGTGTCAGATGATGCCGCTCTCGCGGTGCGTCAGAAAGTGCTGCGCCGCCTTGGTGCCAAAGTACTGGTTCTGGCGGCAGATCTTTTTGATGCCAGCATCGAACACGGTTTTTCGATGTTGCTGTTGTCACGGTCATCCCAGTGGCCCTGGTAGCAGTAGCCCAGCCGCTGCTGGAACAGGGCCGCAACGCGGGCTTGGGTTGCTTATTCCATCTGGCCGAGCGTGAGAGTTTTCAATTTGAGCCTCCATCAAGTCTTGTCTTCGACGGAGCGCCCAGCACCTGCATTGCTTTTCTCTGCTGCCAGGCTTGGCGCACGAAAGGATCCGCCACTGCGTACACGCCATGCGATTGGCGAAGGATCAAGTTGGCCGTGATCATGCGATCAACCATGTTCTGCACCTGCGGCGTATCCACCGGCATGCCGATCTGTTCTGAATAACTGTTGATGGCATCCGCAGAAAATAGTTTGGACTCACCAGATTCGTTACCTGAGACAACCCGGTCGAAGATGGCTGAGGCCAAGGCTCCAAGGCCCTCAATGGTCGCGATTTCCACCTCTGCGGCTGCTGAAGCAAGGGTGGAACAAATGATGGGGAAGGCAACGTCTGGCGCCTCGGGTCTTGACTGGAGCAGCACCAGCGCGCTCTGCAACTCCTCGGGTCGCTGGCCAACCTCCAGAAAGCCCTGAACCATCACCTCGTGTGATGGCAGCTTGATGCCCTTTATTTGCTCCAATTGCTCCCTCTTCCAGCTGACAAAGCCTGAGCCCAAAGGCTCATACCCGGTGGACACCGCACCCGCGAACGGTTGAGACCGGCGGGTAGCCATGTCTGCCACCAGGGACTTGTGCGAGCCGGTGCCCAACACCAGCAGGTGTCCAGGTGTGCCTGGGCGGGTGTTGACCGCATCACGGGCCGCCTTCAATGCAAACAGCAGGTTGGTCCCGTCCTCGGTCCCCAGCGCATGCTGCACCTCGTCAATGATGAGCACCACATCAGTTTTCACCTTGTCCACCAGCTCGGTAAAAACGTGGCCCAATGTGGCTCCACCGGGCTTGCCGACAGCATCCAGCTGGAACCCAAAAGACAAGCCCGCCGCGCTGATGTTCAGGCCCTTGAATCGCGCCAACAAGCCGGTGCCGGGTGCCGATAGCGCCGACAGCGTTTCCTTGACGGCTTCATGCACCAGCGAGGCCGGGCTCTTACTGCGATCCGCCCAGAGGTCCACGTAGATCACCAAAGCGCCCATGGACTCCAGCGCCGGGATCAAGTCCTGCCGAAGAAATGTGGTTTTCCCGATGCGGCGGATGCCAGATAGAAACACACCAGAGCGCACCTGCACTTGCAACGCACTGGGCTTCAACAACTGCTGAGCCATGTCAGCTGCATACTTGGGGCGATGGAACACGGGCTCAGTCGTCATTGAGTATCCAATCTTATCTGTGGCTGATAATTATCCGTCTTGGATAATTTTCTGTAAACACAAGGTGGTCTGCTCCATGCTCCAACCCTGTCCGGCTCAAGCCTTCTCTTTGCGAAGCGGGTGGATCAAGATGGCCCCTACATGCGCGAAGGCGATGGCCTCTCAAAAAGGCAGTTTTGAACAGACTTCTTCGAATGACACAACCTGTCGTTGCCGATTCAGATACTTGTGGTTCCAAAAAACAAACCGCAAGGAGTTTTCTATGAAAACGGTGCTGCCAGTCCCTGTGTTGAACCAGAATCGCCCCGCCACCCAAGAAGAGTTGGACTACGCAGCCATGGTGTTGCGCTCCTTTGGCAACGATGTGTTGGCCCGGCAAGTAGAAAACGCGGGCCACCACGATCAGGATGATGATTGCCTTGTGCGGGTTGTCACCAGCTTCGATGATGCACAGGAGGTGCAGGTGCTACTGCTCCCACCTGGTACCTACCGAATCCCGCCGGAAATCCTGGAAAACGACTGCTACATCATTGGACTGTCCGCAGATCCAACGCACTACCCCGTGCTCATGCTTCAAGGTGACCCTGTGGAAATCATCAATACCGATACGCTGATGAGCACCATGCTGCGCTCTTGCCAAGCGTCCGCCCGTTTGGCAGGGGTCACCCTCGACGCGGCGCAACCCACCGTCGTTGAAATCTACTTCAACGAGCGCAAGCAATTTTCTGACGTCTTTTTTCAGGTCCAGTATCGGCCCAATACCGATGTGCTCAACATTGGAGCCTGTACGTTCTGCAACGGCAGGGAGTGGGCGTTGGCAGCCTATGGCAGCATCTATCGCGGACGCAACGGACTGGAGAAAGGCCTGGATACCTTCCACGAAGGGCTGATGGGCGCCATCGATGGCACTTTCAAACCGCTTGTACGGCTGGGAGAAAAGCTGGATAAGGTGCTGGGGCTGAAATAGCCGCATCGAGCCAAAGGCCCGGAGTTTGCATCAGCAGGCTGCGGTACTTTGGCACGAGTTCTGACGAATCGCCTGATGCAACTCAGATCCAACATGCCACCCCAAGCAGTGTCGAGAGGCATGCAATTCGCTTTTACATAAAAACGGCCATGCCGCTTATCTAAAAAGCGATTGATGCTATTAAGTTAATAGCTTAACCGATGTGATTACAACTCAGGATCACTGATCAATCCTTCACCACCGGATAAAACGGCCGACCGTCAAACTGAACCGGGTTGCTCATCATCACCCCCAGCATCACCGGAAGCAGGCGTGCCAGCAGTGCTCGGCCATCGCGTACCTGCGCACGGTTAACGGAGCTGTTCCAAGTGGCGCCGCCGTGCATCAACTGGTTGCGCAGTGTGTACAAGCGCACAAACACCTCGTACAGCACGCGCTCGGTATCTTGCTGGGTCAGTGCGCGCTGCACGCGCTGACGCGCATCAGCGAAGGCCTCGCGCCAGTGCTGCGGAACGCTGCCATCACTGTGCGGGTTGTTGAGTGCATCCCAAAATGGCTGAAACACATACTGGTTGTCCAGCAACACGCGAATTGGGCCAGGGAACACCTGCCACACCAGCGCCGACAGTGCCTTGTCGGCATCCAGATGGCACACCTGCCCGACAAAATCACGAAATGTCTGCCGCTCTGAAGTAATGTCGGTGCTGCCAGTGTCTTGGGCGTAGGCGGCATTGAAGGCAATCCACAGGCATATGAAAGCGACATCGTCATCGCTGCCCGCCGCTTCCGCGCGCTTTAGCCAACTCAAAGAGCGGTGCATGCGCAGGGTGAAGGGGGTGTGCAACCCCGCAGACAGCGCCTTGTGGCGCTCCATAAGTGCGTCAAGGCTGATTGAACTGGCGGGAGATCCACTGTTCGCCGAAGTCTGTGCGTTCGCCACCCTCTCATCCCCTCGTGCTTGAATGCGCAAAGACGGCGGCTTCAGCCAATCCGGCCCGGCAAATTGTGACCAAGTCTCCGTATCGCTTGATTTCGGTTTCCTGTGCGGCAAAGTCCTTTTTGAGCTGAGCCAGTTCTGACTGCAGTCCGGCAGTGAATTTTTGCTCCAGGCTGTCGCGGGCATTTTCAAGGTCGTTGGAGAGTTTCTGGATTGCTGTGTCCAGGCCTGCAAGCAACTTCTCGAAAACCAGATCCAGCGACTCACGCAAGGTCTGGCGCAGAGCTTCCATCTTCTTTTCGCTGCGAACCTTGCCCGAAAATTTGCTGCTGATGAATTGGCTGCAGTCGCCAATGTCCAGCTTCAGTTCTGGCAGGGCCAACTGGTTGAGCGTGCCCTCCAACGTGCTGCGGAATTCAGCGGGGTCGAATGCCTGACTACCGGTATTGAGTTCCTCGATCAGCGCCCGCTTCAGATCGGTGCGCAAGGCGCTCATGCTCACGATGTTATTGAACGTGCGCTCCAGATCCGCAGCGCTTTCGTGGGTGTAATTGACCAGTCGCTCGATCGCATCCGCAGCAGCAACGTACTCATATGTCACATATGTAGTTTCTTCGATGGTTTCAGATTCTCGCCCTAACAAGCCCCATAAATTCGTAAACTTACGTGCCTCTGTAATGGTATAGCTGCTGGTTTCTTTCTTTGTCCCCGTCCGAGTTTGTAACCTCGCTGCGCTCGCTATTTCTTTCCGCAGATCGGCCCGCGCCTCGGTAGCGGTTTTACGCGCATGTTCAATGGCCGCGTTGATCGTGCTGCCCAGCCGATGGGCAATGCCTGCCATTTGCCCCTCGCAAGCCCTGGCGTTGGCCTCGATGGAGTGAATGCTTCCGGTTTTGAGCGTGTGGATGCGCTGCTCGGCTGCGGCCATCAACTCGTTGAGCGCCTTCTGCAAATTGGCCTGTGTTCTGGGCAGCAGGTCGTCGCGCCGGGCCTGCATCAGGGGGAGCTTGTCTTGCCGCGCCTGTTCATAGGCCGCTGTCAGCGCCTTGAAGTTGCCCAGGCGATCCCAGTCCTTGGGCGTGAACTGGTAGCCGCTCCAGGCACTTTCAGCCAGCTCTGCCAGTTGCTCGTGCGTGTGGCGCATGCTCTTGCCCCAGCGGCTTTGGTCCCAGTGTGCAAAACCGTGCGCAAAGGTGCTGGTGAAAACGGGTGTTTTCAGATTGCGCAACAGCGCGGCCACTTGGGGATCGCCCAACTTTTCGCGTGCGATGGCAAGCTTTTCGATCTCGTTCTCGGCGCGGCGCGCCAGGCGGGTGCGCACGTTCTTTTCTGTTTCGGCGAGCGAGGCGCGGTCGAACCCGTCATCGGCAATCGCACCATCGAGTTGCCCGGCCACCAGCACCATGCGCTTGACACCCTTGGCAGGCAGTTGCTCGGCCAGCAGGTCCATATCCGATTGGTCCAGAAACTGACTGCAGCGCGACAGGAAGAACACCACATCGCAGCGGGCCATGTAGTCCCGTGTTTTCTGCGTGCGGCTGGGCACCGGGTCGTTCATGCCTGGGGTGTCGATGATCTCGAACCCCTGCAGTTCAGGCAGCGGCAACAGAATTTCAGTGGACTTGACCAGTGCGGTGAAGCAACCATTTTCCCCAACGTAGTCGTTGAGCTTGCCCATCAATTCGTCCACGCTGCCGACCGCGAACACCTCTTCTTGCCCACCGGCAAGCAGGGTGGCCGCATCAATGCCGTGCTGCTGCACCATCGCCACGAGGTCCTTGGCGACGCGAGCGCGAGGGCTGTCGCTGCCCCCTTCCGCGTCTTCCTCGATTTCCTGCCACTCCTGCGGGCTGTAGTAATGCACGGTCAGGTGTGGGTGCTCACCGTAGGCAATACGGGTCAGATTGGCTGTCTTGGGCGTGGCGGCTTCGGGCAGGATGGGTTTACCGTCGAACAGCAGTGCATTGAGGAAGCTGCTCTTGCCGACTTTGACCTGCCCCATTATGCCGATGCTCAGGTGCTGCTCATCTGCTTCGATGCGTTGCAATTCATTTTTAAAATCGATTTCTATTTCTGTGATTTTTTCCGTATGATTTGGGAAGCTCCCTGCGTGAAAATAAATATTATTTAATAATTCAAATGGCTGTTTATTTGATTTTTTGGCATTCATGGAGGTAGATTTAAATTAACAATCGATGCATGATCCGTGATTTTATTGATATTTTTATTCGTACGGGTTGTATCTTTCACCTATTTGAGTGACGAAGCCGCAGTCAATATTGGCTATCTCTAGGTGAATCTCGTTTAGATGGTTGTATTTTTCCAGAAATTTGCTTGCGCCAAAAAATATGATAGGCAGCTTGAGCTTGAGTAAGTGGATAATATGTTCGCGATTGTAATCGTAGTCGTCATATCTATTGAGTCCAATAATTGCAGTATTTTTAATCACTGTTTCTATATTGGGCGCACATGAAAATTCAATTTGACCTCCCTCGAAATACAAAAAAGCGTTAATAAAATACAATCTACTAATTTTTCGCTTTGTGATTTTTATTTTATTTTTTATTCTATAGTATCCAGATATATTTCCTGAAAATATTTCTGGTTTGTTAATGGGTTTTAGTAAAATATTTAGCCATGTTTTTAGTTTAAGAATTTCAAGGGATGTGTATTCTGTTCGGGAATGTAGTCCCAGTAAGTATCCTGCCAAAATCGGTAGACCAGTCACGGTTTCGATATTCAGATTGAAAGCAGCCCCCAGTTCGGCAATCAGTTGGATCTGGCCCGCATTGAGTGATGCCCCTGTGCGGCACAGCATCAGTGCATCAAAAAAAAGGTTGTATTCCAACCCATGTTTGTCCACGATGCGTAAGCACTCATGCAAATCTTCTACGGCCATTTCACGTACCTGGGTCAGCAGCGAGGTGCGAATGTCGGGCAGTTGAAGGGTATTGAGTAGCTCCGCGAGCAAGGTGCTTTGTATTTCTGCCAATGCCGTCCGGCCATGGCAGGCAACAGCGGCAAGCAGCCACGCATAAGCCTCTCTGCTGTGCGTGTCGAGTTCCGCCGCGAAATGTGCAGCCATGGCCAACTGCGTTTCCCCGTTCAAATAGGCCGCGATCTTGGGGGTGTCACCTGGCTGTGCCAATTCGCGCAATGTGGCTGGTTCGTCTGGTGGCGGCTTGCCTTCTGCTTCACGTAACTGGCGCAGGGCCTGCAGCAAATCAAAGCCTGGCGCGTGATCAATCAAATCCAGTTCGGACGGTTCCGGGAGCGGAATCCCGACGTGGTTGCCGATCGTCTTCAGCCGGCTGAAGAATTGATGGCGAAGGGTGTTGAGCTCATCGCGCACACGTTCACAGGAATGCAATACGCCTTCGGCACGCTGCTTCAACTCCTGCGCGTCTTGCTGAATTGCAGGCTCTTCTGCCAGCGCCAGAATCCGGTTCAACCGGTTGAGGTGCTGCTGAGCCTGGCGTCGTTCGTCGTCCAGGTGGCGGGCATAGCGGGTGAACTGGTGTTTGAAATTGTGTGCAAAGCGCAATTCGCGCTTGTTGCCGCTCCACTGGTTGAGCTGCTCGATGATGGACGTTGGCAGCCATTTTTTGCTGCGTGCAGATACGGCCACCACATCGATAAAGGGCAGGTTGCGGGTTTCCAGCGTGGTGCGGATGCCGGCAACGATGGCGTCAATGTCTTCGGCAGGCTTCTGGTCTGCCCGGCTCAAGGCAAACAGGCGGGGAATGTCAGGCCGCAGGCTGGCCAGGAAGTTGATGTCTTCCTCGGTGATGCAGCCCTGGCGGGCGTCGATGACCCAGACAATGGCTTGGGCGCTGTTCAACTGCGTTCGGGCAATGTGTTCGTCGGTACGTGCGCTGTGCCGTTTGTCCTCGTGCTTGGTATAGCCCGGAGTGTCGATCAAGGCCAGGTGCTGCCATGGAAAATCGCGGCGGCTGATGATGGCCGAATGCAGCAATCGGCTGACGTTGCTGCCGTAGCGTTCGACTTCATCGTGGGTCAGGCTGAGAAACTCTTCCTCGCTGAGATGGATGCGATGTCCAAACAGGTTGAGCGCATGGATGGCGTCCTCGTCGCCCTGAAGCAGATAAGTGGGGAGTGAGGTGGTCGGATCGACTTCGGTGACCAGCAACCGTTTGACCAGCAAGGCGTTGATCAGGCTGGATTTGCCGGCGCTGAAGCCCCCCCCAAAGGCCACCACGAATTTTTGCGCCAGCGTGGGGAAGGCGCAGAACTCCTCAAAGCGCTCCAGTTCATGGTCGAGTTCAAAGCAGATGTCGGCAAAATCGTCCGGGCTGCCCTGGCGGCCCAAGGCGCGCAGGTCGTGCTGCAGCAGCGTGCGCAGGGCAGACAGGTGCGGGCCAACGCGCAATGCTTGGCTATCGTCGGCAGGGGCTGTGGCCTGGGTGCTGCGGCACAGCAAGGCGTACCGGGCAGCGAGTTCGGTGGGGTCGAGTGTCATTGGGCGCTCTCCAGAGAGGTGATCAGCTGGGTGACGTTGTCGCGGTCGGCTTGGTATTGCGCACGGGCAGCGGCGAATGCCGTCTGACCTTCGGCCAGTTTGGCCTGCAGTTGGTGCAGAGCCGCAATGTGCGATGTCTGCTGGGCCTTGACGGTGTCGGCAATCTTCTGCTTTGCTGACTGGATGTGTCCTTCCAGGATAGGTTGCAACGCGGCCCGAACTTGCCGCAGCACGTCGGGGATGACCGTGCCGGTGATTTCCCGGCGCACCGATTCGCGCTGCCGCGCTTCGTCGGCTTGCTGCTTTTGCTTGTTGGCAAACAGGCTTTCGAGCAGGCCGACAACTGCCAGAATCACTGTCGAGATGACATTGAGTTTAGGGATGAACTTGAGCAGTGGAAGCAGTATGGTGGTGAGGGTTGGCGTGATGGTCAGAGAAGGGCTGTCGCTATCCCTGTCGTCATGGCCGTTGTCGAAGGCGTAGTTGATTTCGGGTGAGAAGTCAGCGGGCAGGCCTTCAATGGCACGGTTCAGGTAGCGCTCGATTTCAGGGTTGAATTCGTTCGCAATTCCTTCCTGCGCTGCCAGCCGAACCGTGGTGCCAATGCTGCCGCTCAGGTCGCCGCCGTACATGGCGTCACTGACGAGGGAATCCATGTCTTCACGCAATGCGGTGCCAATGCGATCCATGATGCGGCCAAGAACAGGTTGAACACGGGTTTCAAGTTGCCGTGTCTCATCATCGAGACGGGTGGCAAAGGTGGCCATATCGGCATTCAACTGGTCACATTGGGCCTGGATTTTTTCGCTATCGAGGTCGTCGCTGTTGATGAGGGTATCCAGGTGGGCACTGAAGCTTACGAGCTTGGGCACCACGGTCTGGGTGACGTTGCGAGCGAAAAGTGCTTCTGCGTTTTGTTCAAGCCGAACCAGTGCATCAATGAGTTCATCAAACTGGTTCTTGCGGGCTGACACCTTGACTGTGGCGAAAGGTTGTTGCCCCGTGACAGCCACAATTTCGTTGTGAACCTGCTCGGCCACGGCATCGACATCCTCGGATGGCTTTTTGTCGGATTTGGTGATGACCACAAGGATTGGCATCTTGTGGACGGCCAACTCTCGCAATGCGCGGCGCAGGCTTTCACGCAGGTTGCCCTCTTCGGCGCTGACAACGACGCAATAGGCAAGGCTGCGGGCCGCATAGTTGTCAATGGCGGCAGTGTGGTTTGCGATGCCTGAATCCCAGCCGGGCATGTCCACCAGGCGCAGATGGGGTAGCCGAGCTAGTAAGGGATGGGGAAGCGCGACGCTGACATACCCATCTTTGGGCAGCAGGGTGGGAAGGTTGTGCTTTAGATCGTCCCTGCTCAATGGGATTTTTTTGCCATTATCGACGGCTCCGGTGATTCTTTCTTCCGGTTCGTAGAATAGTTCGGCTGGGAAGGCTGTTTCAGGGTCTATGTTTGTTGGAAACAGTGGGGCACCGATCAATGCATTAAGCAGAGTGGATTTTCCAGCACTGAATGCACCGACAAATGGAAGGATGACGGAAAAATTTTGTGATTTTGCCTCTGCCAATTCAAGCCAATTTTTTGGGCTGGATTCCCATTGATATTTTTCAAGAGTGGCGGCGAGTCGTGGTGCAGCTTCCAAAATAATTTCTTGTTGCTTGAACATATAGTGCCTTGTGTTTCTTTGTGATTAAAAATGAGGTTTGGCAATGCGCCAGTTATTCGCGCCAAGGTGTTTAAATGCGGATGTTTTTAACATCCACAGGAAATTATCATTGTTTTCGAAATCGCCGCTTAGACAACCAGAAGAAAACTGATGGCAATTGTTTGAAAGTACGTTGTACTTCCTTTTTAGGCCGATTTGACTTCTGGCGCGTATTGCGACGGCTTGGGCTCCTATTGCTTTGTTATTGGCACAAGAAACATAAATTTCAGTTCCAGTCCCAGCGCTCATGAATTTTTCTGGGGAAACGACTTGAATTTCCCCATGCCTATTGAGTTCAACGATTTGGTTGTTTCCAATATAAACACCTGAATGATGAGCGTAGTTGTTCAGTAGATCGGTGTATAAGATGCTGCCCTCGATGGGCTGAATGTGGCTTTTCGATTTGAAAATCGATTTTTGAGAATATTGAAATTTCTCCAATAAAGGATGCCGGATGCCCATGAGAGCGAGGTCGGCAGCTGAATCCTGGATGTAGCGCAAAGGATCGTGGGCGGCTTCCAGGAATGCGTCGTATGTGATGGTGCGGACATCTTTCTGCACCACTGATAATTCCGCCCCTGTCTCCTTAAGGAGCGCCATGAATTCATCAAGAATCGACATGGTTTTGTGAGTATTTAGACAGTTTGTGGTGCCTATTGGGTGACAATCCGCTCACGAAAGCCGTTTCGAAAGCCAGTTTTGTGCTTTTGCCAGCGGGCTCGATAAAGGCTCCTTCTCCGAGGGGCTGTCATACCCGCATTTGGGACAAATTCCCGGCTGCTGGAGCAAGGCATCGCCCATGGGAGCGAACACCCAGCGGTGGTTGCAGCGGCCGCATGTGTATCGAACAGGGGTGGGGCGTATGGGCATGGTTTGGGCTCCTTCATTCGAGGGGGCTGGCAAGATGGTTTTGCGGCGGATCCCACAGTTCCAGTGCTTCTCGCAGGCTGCCTATCAAATCTTCATGCCATTGCGTAGGGCGAACGATGCGCACATGCGGCAGCCAGTAGCGCACCACGGGCAGCAATTGCTGTGGGTGATTGATGTGGGTGGTGACGAGTAGCGAACCGTCTACATCAGCCCGTTGCTGTTGTTGCGGAAGCAGTGAACGGCGGACAAAGTAGTGGGCCGCCTCAGGAGCGACGCGCAGCAGCACTTCGGTGGTTTCGCGGGTGAACCACACGTCATCCTTGCTGTTGATGTACTCGTGGTGGGCAGGGTTGGATGTGAAGCGGCTGGCTTCATCCACCTGTAGCGAGGTGATAAGGGCCACGCTGAAGTTTTTGAGTCGTTCGTCTTCCACGGCCGCCAGGTACCACACTCCGTTCTTGTGAATGAGCCTGTAGGGCTGGGCGTAGCGGAGCTTGCCTTTATAGGTGAAGTGACATGTGTGCTGCTGCTCGATGGCTGTCTGCAGCATTGCAAAGTACGGGCCTTGCGCACGCAGGTCTTCATGGGCTGTCGGTTGAACTTGGGTGCTGGGATGGGGTTCGGATTTTTCCAGTTGCGTCAGCAGATAGCGTAGGCTGGTATCCGGGAAGAGGTGCTCGGTGCCGACCAGCCGGGCATAGTCATGCAGGCGCCGGGTCGGGATCGTGCTGCGGGCGGCATGGGTGAGTTGCCAGTGCCCGTCCGCATTGCGTTCGGCAATCCCGTGCAGGCGCTCACCTAGGTCGCGTTCGATGGTGCGCACGTCCACCTGGAAGTCTTCTGCCAATTGGTGCTTGTCGATAACGTCGCCCTGATGCAACTGGGCAAGGATGTGGGATAGGCGCTGAGCCAGTTTTTCTCCCTTGGGACTGGCTTGACGGCGGGAAGGGATGTTCATTGGGGTGTTCAGTGGCGACGGCAGGAGTCAGTGTGGATGGGGTGCCGCACAGTTGGCATGCCAAACGGGTGAATGTAAAAAAATGTATTTCATTGTCGTACGAATACGTCTTGAGGCAATGAGTCCAACCACCGCTTGCGAGGGTCATGAGTCATGTGCTACTGCAGGGCATGCAAAGGAAAAACCAAAGCACTTTCGCAACTCCTGTCCTTATCCTTGGCGAAGCGGAAGTTCTGTTTGATTTTTCCCAAGCTTTTGTCAAACGACGTTGGAGTCACTTTAGTGGCGGGCTTCGACAGGTTGTGTCGTGCTTTGTGCGCTTATGGGCTGGTGTGGTGCACTGTTTCATCCTGCGGTTTCTGAGATCGGTGACGGATTCCTGCCTGCTTTTTGCCTGAGCTTCTCCAGCAGTTCTGGCTTGCCTCCAGAGTCTTGGCCCTCCCCCTCCGCCGGGTAAAACTCCTCCACCACAGCCACCCCATCCTCCTCGGACTCCTCAAACTCCCCCAGCGCAAACCCACTGCGGGCCGCCTCATCCAGCGCCCCCTGATCCACACCCGCCACCTTGCGTGCCTCCCACGCCGTTCTGGCAGCACCAATGGCCTGCGCCAGCGTCATCTCCCCCCGCAGCGTCAAATCCACGTAGTAAATCGGCGTGCGGTGCGACAGCGTGGTGGATTTGCCCCGCAGCCGCAGCTCCAACGGCAAGGTGGACAACAATCCCCTCGACAGCGCATGCAAATAGCGCAGCCGCGCCGACAGCGTGCGAATCGAATTGAACCCCGTGGTGCGCAGCACAAAACTACCCAACTCATCACCTGGTGCTCCCTCCGCTTCCAGGTCAATGCGCACATGCAGCCGCCCATAGGGCTTGCAACTGCCACCCTCCGCCAGCGGACAAGACGGCGGTGCCGGACAAGGGAAACTCTGCATCCCCGACAACGTGGCCCGCTTACAGGTCTCCCCATTACCCACACACAGCGGCCGCCCGGTAGAGCGGTCAAACATCGTGTAACTGGCCCGCAGACTCAGATCCGGATCGTCAAACAGCAGCCGCACCGGAATACTGCGCAGCTTGGCGCCCTTGTCCTTGCGCAACTGTTCATCCAGCGGATGGTGGATCCAGCCATCGCGCCCCTGCACCTGGCTGGTGATGGTGAACTCGTCATCTTTCTCCGGCAACCGCTTGCCGTTTCTCTCCACCACCTTCCCAATCGAAATCCGGCCAATGACCGGCGGCGTCAATGCCAAACCTTTGAGCATGATGATTCCTTCCATAGACATAAAAAGAAGCGGACCTGCACCGTGGTGGTACAGGTCCGCTGTGGGTTGGTTGATGGGATTTACTGCTGCACCAAAAACCGCCGACTCCCGGGCTTCGTCAGTTGGTAGGACTGCGCCAATTCCGGGTGGTCTTTAACCAGCTGTGCCGTATCCAGGGCAGTCCCATCCTTGCTGCGCTTCCAGGAAACCTCCCCGGTCTCAAACACCGCCCGGGTGGCATCGCCCATGCGCCGCTGAATGTGTTGCTTGAGCTGGGCCTCCAGGGCGCTTTGGGCGGCGATGCTCTCCCGTACCGCCAACAGATCAGAAAACACCCCCGACATCTCCAGATCACCAGAGAGATCCAGCGTGGTGCCACTGTCCCTGGGATACAGACAGCGCAGCGCCAGGTCTGCAGAATCCGAGCCATCGGCAGGAGGCGGCCGATCGCGCTCCACATGAGCCCAGAACTGCCGCTCCAGTGCGATAAGTTGGGCAATCAACTCTTCGTCCCGGTTGATCCGAAACACCTGCAGCTCCTGCCCACCCAGCAGCACTGCCACATCAGCCGCCTGCTTGCCAGTAACAGCCAACTGGTGCATGACCTGCAGCCGCACATACTCAGGAACACCATCGCGCCACAGCCGGGCGCCATGGATACCTGCCGTCTTGCACTCCAGAATCTGCACATCGGGTGCTCCGACCACTTCCCGGTCGATGTTGGCCAGCATCCAGGGGTACTGCGGGTGCTGCAACACCGCATTGATACGGCGTACCCGATGGCCGGTGCGCCGGGAGTAGTGGGCGGCCACAATGGGCTCAAGTAGCGTGCCCCAATACATCGGGCTGGAATCGTCCTGGGGATCAACGACAGGCAATTCCCCATCCCGCCCGGTCTTTTCCATCCACAGTTGAAGCTGGGATTTGTAGGGGTGTAGTCCGACAGCGGCAGCAGCATCCGAGCTGCCAATACCGCCTTTGCGCACCTGCAGCCATTCTCCCCGGCTGAGGTCGATGGTTTTGACCAGCTTCAGTGCGGGTCGCCCCTTTGCGGGGGGCGTGGGAGATGAAGAGGCTGGAATAGCAATAGGATGAATCAATGGTTGTGACATGGTGACTCCTTGAAATCAAACGCCCACAGAGCAAAAAGCCCCGGCTCCCATAAGGGGCCGGGGCTTTTGCGGTGAGAAAGTAGTGGGTGAAGTGGTTTGTGTGCGATGGCTTGCATTCAATGGACAACATACTGCTCATGACGCCAGCTGCAACGCATGATCCAGCGCCCGTTGCTTGAGCGCCGCTCCCTGGCCAAACCAGGCACTGTCCAGGCGGTATTCCTGGCTGCGTGCCCGGCGCTCGTGATCCACGAACTCGGTGACGGCACTCAGCAAGCCCCAGGCGGTGCCCTTGGCGGCCTGCAGTTCGGCACCCCGGCCTTGGCCCTCGTACATGGCCTGCACCTTCTTGAGCGCCCGTTCGTTGGTGAGCCCCTGCACCGGATCGATGTGGCCATCGGTCTGGCACAGCACCTTGAGGAAGTAGTTCATCGCCTCATGGCTCTTGACCTTCCTCTCCGAGAGCGTCTTCATGCGGTACATGAAGCTGTCCCACTGGGACACGGCAATGCCCAACTGCTTCTTGACGGCCTGGGCATCAAAGCTGGTGCTGTGGGGTACCTTGATGGCACTGGTGGTGCCGCCCAGGGCAATGGAGAGCGTGTTGTTGCACACCACCCGGATCGTGGTCGGTGTGGCGGTGGTGGCCAAGGTGCCATCGCAGGACGTGGCCAGCAGCAAATAGCCGTTGACCACATCCGTGCCCTTCAGAACCGAAGACTTGCCGGTGCGCGCCAGTGCCCAGAACTTGCGCCCGCCCTTGAGGACACCAGCAGTCTCCAGCTCGTAGCCCGAGACTTCGGTGAGATCCCGGTAGAACTCCAGCACCTCCTGGGGCTGCACCACCTGGTAGCGACCCGACACCACCGACAGGGGGGCTTTGGTATCGCTGCGGTACAGCACCTTCTGGTCGGGAAACTCCATGGCTTCGCCATAGAGGTGGGAGTCGTCGTCGGTGGCCAGGTAACGCACGGGCGTCTCCCGGATATGCCACTGCATCCCGGCGGCCTGCGCCCAGACATCAATGGGTTGCTGCTTGGGCAGTACGTTGCCCAGTTCATGCCAAGGGGTTTGGCCGGTGTAGGCCATGGTTTCAATGAGGTGTGACATAGGAATTTCTCTGATGGGTAGCCCCTCGTGCACCAAGTTTTCACGAGAGGCGAAGTTAAGGGGAAGTGAGGTTGGTTCTTCGTCGTTTCGTGTGGAATTTGACAGCGAGAATCCATCGTAGTGGAGCCCGGTGGGGCTTGTGGGCAACTCGGCAATCCGAGTTGTCCACAAATCCACCGGGCGGTGCTTTTT
>Ga0116193_1000851_pt1 | contig 27014 bp, 16 predicted proteins | sample AD_UKC115_MetaG_FD_89892 | JGI IMG/M metagenome (GOLD analysis project Ga0116193, IMG submission 89892) | Active sludge microbial communities of municipal wastewater-treating anaerobic digesters from Hong Kong - AD_UKC115_MetaG | ecosystem: Engineered > Bioreactor > Anaerobic > Digestate... | reverse complement strand
TCCAGAACAGCGTGCCGAACAGGCCGTTCTTGAAGAACGGCAGCGCCGCGACGTAGCACGCCGTGAGGCCGGCTGCATCGTGCGCATACATGCCCGAGCCGAGCCAGACGAAGAAATTGGTGACAACGAAGAACAGTACCGAGCTGCCGACCGCGCCCGTGGCGACCGGCAGCACGCCCGCACGGCCGCGCAGCAGCCGGCCGAGCAGTGCGGACAGCGCGAGGCAGCCGTAGACGACCGGGATCAGCTCGTGCAGGCCGATGACGAGATCGGCGATTAGCATCGCGACGAGCGGCACGCCGATCGCGAGGCGGCGGTCGGCGAACTGCGCGCCGCCGAATAGCGCGATCGCCTCGACCGGCGAAAAATGATACGGAACCGCACCGGGTGCGAAGTGGATGACGAGGCGCGTGGCCACGGCGAACGCGATCATGCCCGCGAGTACGCCGGTGCGTGGATCGGACAGCCGGTTGTCGGCGGTGTTGTGCATCTCGGAAAGCGCCTCCGCGCGTCACGTCGCCTCGAACCGCGAGGCGTTCGAATAGCATACTTCAAACTGCCCGGCGCGCCAGCGGATGCAGGTGGCATGTGCCGTCTCTACACCGAGCGCGAAGGCACGCGCCGGCGGCAGGCCGAGCGCGTGGCAGAGCAGGGCGCGGATCGAACCCGCGTGCGCGAGGGCCAGCACGCGGTCGTCTTCCGCCGTCGAGCCGAGCAGTGCCGACAGCCACGCGCCGGTCCGGCGCAGCACGTCGGCGAAACTCTCGCCATCCGGTGCCGCCTGGATAACCCAGTTGTCCATCCAGTGCCGGTAGCGCGCCGCGTCCTCTGTCGCGATGCGGTCCCAGCGCCGGCCTTCCCACGCGCCGAAACCGACCTCGCGCAGGCGCGCATCGGCCAACGGCTCGGTCGCGAAGCGTGCGGCGAATACCTGGGCCGATTGCAGGGCACGGTGCAGATCGCTCGCGAACACGAAGCGCGGCGCGGATCCGGCCCAACCGGCCGCGAGCCGCTGGATCGCCGCGAAACCCACTGCCGAGAGCGGCTCATCGGTATGGCCGATGCACGAGCCCGGTGCGGCATCGGTGCCGCCGTGACGAACGAGCAGAAGATCCATGCGCGAGTGGATCCGGAGCGGGCCATCATCATAGCCGATGGCCGCGCCGGCTCCGTATCATCCACGCATGACGAGACCTCTCGACGTACTCATCGCCGGCGGCGGGCTGGTCGGCGCCAGCCTCGCCATCGCGCTGGCCGACAGCGGGCTCGCGGTCGCCCTCGTCGAGGCCGCCGCGCCACGTCCGGACAGCCAGCCGAGCCACGATGGCCGCAACCTCGCCCTGGCACGGGTCACGCTGAACGCGCTGCAGGCGCTCGGCGTATGGCCGCTGGTGAGTGTCACGGCCGCGCCGATCCGGCGCCTGCACGTCAGCCGTGCTGGCGAGTTCGGCAGCGTGCATCTCGACGCGTGGCGGCATGGGGTGGAAGCCTTCGGCGCGGTACTGCCCGCACACGAGCTCGGCCGCGGGCTGCTGCAGCGTCTGGCGGCCTGCGCAGGCCTGCAACGTCACGCACCCGCCGAAGTAATCGTCATGCGACCCGGACGCGATGCGATCGAGGTCGATCTGCGCGAGGGCGATGCGCAGCACACGCTGCGCACGCGGCTCCTGGTCGGCGCCGACGGCACGACCTCGTTCGTGCGCGACGCACTCGGCATCGACACCGATGTCATCGATTATGCGCAGACCCTGATCGTCACCACGCTTGCGCCCGAGCGGCCGCTCGAGGACTGCGCCTACGAACGCTTCGGTGACGAGGGGCCGGTCGCACTGCTGCCGCTCGTCGGGCAACGTGCCGGCCTCGTGCTCAGCGTCGCGGACAACGCGGCCGCGGCCATGATGGCACTCGACGACGACGGTTTTCTCGACCTGGCCCAGCGTCGCTTCGGCTGGCGACGCGGTCGGTTCGCGCGGCTCGGCCGGCGCACCGCCTATCCGATCCGCCGGCGTACGGCACAGGCCCTCGTCGCGCCGCGCGCGGTACTCGTCGGCAACGCCGCACAGGCCATCCATCCGATCGGCGCGCAGGGTTTCAATCTCGGCCTGCGCGATGCGCTGACCCTCGCCGAACTGCTGATCGCCGCGGCGCGCGCCAACCGCGATCCGGGCGCAGCGGAACTGCTCGCGACCTATGCCGAGCGCCGGCAGGTCGATCGCGAGGGCACGCTCGCGTTCAGCGACGGACTCGTGCGCCTCGCCTGCAGTCCGGCCGGTGCGTTGTGCCCGTTGCGCCTGCTCGGCATGCACCTGATCGCGCACAGCGATCTGCTTCAGCATGAGATCGCGCGGCGCGGCATGGGTTTTCGCGGCGCGCCGACCGTCTACGCACTCGGAGGACGCCCATGAATCCATCGTCGCGGCGCGGGCCGCTCGACGTCGCCGTCGTCGGTGCCGGCATGGTCGGCAGCGCACTCGCGCTGGGGCTCGGGCAGCGCGGCTTCCGCGTGGCGCTCGTCGAAGAGCGTGAGCCGCCGGCCTGGCATGCGGCCGACGAAGTCGACCTGCGCGTCGTCGCGCTCGCGCCGTCGGCGGTGCGGCTGCTCGATGCGCTCGGCGTCTGGACGACGATCGCCGACGCGCGCGCCAGCGCGTATCGGCGCATGCGCGTGTGCGATGCGGAGAACGGTGCGCGGCTCGAGTTCGATGCGGCCGACCGTGGCCTGTGCGAACTCGGCTTCATCGTCGAGAACCGTCTGATCCAGCACGCGCTCTGGCAGGCGTTGGCCGCCGACGGACGCACGCAACGGCGTTGCCCGGCGCAGGTCGTCGACAGCACGCACGATAACGAGGTGCGGCGACTCGAATTCGCCGACGGCACGCGCCTCGCTGCGCGACTGGTGATCGCCGCCGACGGCGCAGCCTCGCCACTGCGCGCGAAGCTCGGCCTCGGTACGCACGGACATGCATATGCGCAGCGCGCCGTCGTCGCGCATGTCGCGACCGCGCGTCCACATGCGGCCACCGCGCGCCAGCGTTTCCTGCCGGGCGGCCCGCTCGCTTTCCTGCCGCTCGCCGATGGCCGCAGCTCGATCGTCTGGTCGCTGCCGGAACCCGAGGCCGCACGCGTGCTGGCGCTCGACGATGCCGCGTTCCGTGCGGAACTCGGCGCAGCCTTCGACTTCGAGCTGGGGCCGATCCTCGCGACCACGCCGCGCGCGGCATTCCCGCTGCAGTTGCAACTCGCCGACCGCTATCTCGCGCCGCGCTTCACTGTGATCGGCGATGCCGCACATCAGGTGCACCCGCTGGCCGGGCAGGGCGTGAACCTTGGCCTGCGCGACGTGGATGAACTGCTCGACGTGCTGAGCGCGGCACGCGATGCCGGACGTGAGTTCGCCGCCGAGACCGTGCTGCGCCGCTACGAACGTCGCCGGCGCAGCGACAACGCACTCGCCGCCTATGGTTTCGACGCGCTCGGCCGGATCTTCGACTGGCGCGCCGAGCCGCTGGTCTTCGCACGCGGTCTCGGCCTGCGTGCGGTGAACGCCCTGGCTCCGCTCAAGCGGATGTTGATCGACAGGGCGACCGGCGGCTGAGGCTCGCGATAGGCTCGCGGCATCGGCCCGGTATCGGTGCATGCCGATGTCGTTCGATGGCGGCGGCCGTTTCGCGTCAGTGCGCATGCCGCAGTTCGGCATTCCGGCCCGACCGCCCGCGCTGCCCGCACGACAGGTCGCGCTTCGACATGGCCCGGTCGGCCAGCCTACTTCTCGTAACGGTAGCTGATGCCCGCGCGGTTCTCGTTGCCTGCGCTCTGCGCTTCGAGGTTCCAGCGTTTCGACAGCAGGTAGCGCAGGGTGATGACCTCGCCGGGCGTGAACAGACCGACGCCGTAGCTCAGGTACAGCTTTGGCGAGAGGTACTTGCCGATCGTGAAGGCCGCGCCGCCGAGCACGGCGTTGTCGCTGACCGTGGCCTCCACGCCGAGTCGTGCGCCGATGCTGCGCGCGAGCAGATCACCGGTCGCCGCGCCGAGCGCGCGTGCCGCGGTGCCGACCATGCTGCTCTCCTCGCCGCCGAGGGCCGACAAGGGGCGCCCTGTGACGAGGTAGGACAGGGCTTCGGACTGCTCCATCGGCGGATCGGAGAACACCGTCATGACCGGCGCCCGGGCCGTGCCCTGTACGCGCAGGCCGACGGTCGCGTCGCGCAGGTCGCGCGTCGCGCGCAGGTCGAGGCCCGGGTTGTCGAGCACGCTGTTGGCGTACAGCAGACGGCCGTTATCGATGCGGAGATTCTGGCCATAGGCGCGATACGTGCCGGAAACGCGCAGCTCGCCGCGGCCGAGCGTCGGCTGAGCCGGCCGGTCGATCACCGTGAGCTGTCCGGCGAGCTTGCCGTCGAGGCCGTGGCCGCGCACCGCGACCGCGTCGCCGAGGCGCACGAGCACGTTGGCCATCAGCGGCAGCGGAGCGGCGCGCTCGCGCCGTGCCGGCGGGGCGTCGATCACCACGACATCCGGCGACGTGGTGACGCCGTTGTCGCCGGGCAGCCGGGCGAGATCAACATTCGCGCTCGGCACGCCGAGCGTGCCCTCAAGCGCGACGCGTTGCGGCGTGCGAGTCAGGGTCAGGTCCGGGTCGGCCACGACATGCACGCCCGGCAGGTCCGCGGCAAGAACGTCCTGGCCTTCGAGGTGCATGGCGAATGGCGCACCGCCCGCGCCGCCGGACGAGCCTGTCAGGCGCAGGCGGCCGCTGCCGGAGGCCACATCGCCCTGCAGACCAATCCGGCCGTCGTCCGCGAAGTCCGCCGTGACGCGGCCCTCGCGCAGGCGGATGCCGGTCGCCGGCACGTCGGCGGCGAAATCCGCGAGCGTCGCCGTGCCCGTCGCGCGTGGCGCGTCCAGCGTGCCGGCGAGCACGAGGCGGCCGTCGAGACGCCCCTTCACGTCCACGAGTTCGGACGTGAACAGCTCGACGACGGCGAGGTCGGTCAGGCTTGCGCGGATCTCGCCGGCGAGTTCGCGGCGGGTTGCATCGATGCGCAACGTGCCGTCGAGCACGCCACCGCCGCCGAGATCGGCATGCAGGCGCGCGGTGTCGCCGGCGGCGCCGAACGTCGCCTCGATGCGCGCATCGCGGTAATCGAGCAGCGGCCGATCGGGACGATCGAGCGGGCTCGCGCCGCCGGCCGCCGAGACGAGCCGCGCGCTGCCGGCGAAGCGGCCGCCGGTGCGGCTCTCGAGATCGCCCTCGCCGTCGAGCGTTCCGCTCCAGGCGAGCGGCAGATCCGCTGCGGCGAGCGTGGCGACGAGGCCGAGCGGCACCTGCTCGATGCGATAGCGCAGACGCGCGGCGCCCGTCGCATCGCGGTTGCCGGCGAGACACAGGCGCGAGGCTTCGGCCATCAGACAGGCTTCGTCGAGCCGCAGCACGTGCTCCTGCACGCGCAGCGCCGCCGGTGAGGCAAGCTGCCAGCGGCCCTGTCCGGCCAGGTCGAGATCCAGCGCCGCGAGGCTCCCGTTCCAGCCGTCATCGCGCTGCGCGCCCTGCGCACGCAGGTCGAGGCTGAGCGGTTGGCCCCTTGCCGCGACGTGCAGGCGGTGCGCGCTGCGCTCGCCGTCGAGATCGAGCGTAGCCTCGCCAAAGGCGAGACCGGCACCGTGCACGTCGCGGGCGCGCACGGCAAGCCGGCCGGACAGCGCTTGCGCATCGCCGACGTCGGCATTGAGGGCGAGGCTGCCGGCCTGCCAGCCGGCCACGGCGAGACGCTCGCCGGTCAGGCGCGCGCTCATGCCGAGCTTCGGCCAGGTGCCGCGCGCGGTCACCTGGCCGGTGAGGCTGCCAGTCGCCTCCGGCACGAAATCGCCGAGTTCGGCGATCGCGAGATCGAGCCGCGCATCGGTTGCCGCGCCGCCCTGGCCGGTCAGCGTCACGCGGCTGCGGCCCGAGGCGATGCGCAGTTCGCCCTGCATGCGGCGGTCGGCGCCGAAGGCGAGATCGCCCTGGCCCTGTACGGCGCGCCGGCGCAGCTGTCCGGCGAGCCGCTCGAGCCGCAGACGGCCTTCGGGGCCGCGGTCGGTCAGGCTGCCGTGGCTATTCAGCGCGAAATCGAGCGCGCCGGGCCACTCCGCCACGAAGGCGCCCGGATCGAACCGCTCGGCATGCAGCGCGAGGTCCCAGGCGGGGTGCGGTGCGAAGCGGATTTCGCCGCTCGCGGTCAGCGCGCCCCTGGCCTGGGTCAGTGCGAGGCGATGCACGGCGAGCGCATCGGCACTGCCGCCGAGGTCAACGGCGACATCGGTCGGCTGGCCGGGCGGGCCGAGGCCGAGCGTTCCGGTCGCGGTGAAGTCGTCGCGGTTGCCGGCCACGTGCAACGCGCCGCGTGAGTGCAGGATCTGGCCGGCGAGTTCGGCCGGCAGCTCCACGTCGGCCCAGTGCAGGTCGAGGTCCGCGACTGGCGGCGAGTGGTGCAGGTCGATGCGGCCGTTCGCATTCAGCCGGCCCGGCGCATCGGCTGCGCGCAGACTCAGCGTGTCGAGCGCGAGCGCGTCCCGATCGAGATGCAGCTGCAACGGATCGAGGCGGATGGCGTGCGCATCCAGATCCAGGCTGCCGGTGAGGCGCGCGGTACGGCGATCGCCGCTGCCATCGAGTGCGATGGCCAGTTCGTCGAACGACCTCACGCCGATCTTCTCCGCCGCGAAGCGCGGCACGCGCAGCGTCGCCTGCCATGGCGACTCGCCGGTCTGGGTCAGCGTCACGTCGAGGCGTGCCGGGGCCGGGTCGCGCAAGGCGAGGGTCGCCTTCGCCGTCCTGCCGTCGCCATCGGCTCCGAGCGTGCCGGCGACGGGGCGGCCGTCGAGCGTCCAGTCGAAATCCAGCGTGGCCTTGCCGGCATGGCCTTCCTGTGCGCCGATCTGCCCGGTGAGATCGAGGCGGCCAGCCTCGGCTTCGACGTGCAGATGGTCGAGCCCGATGCCGGCCGCGTTCCAGAGGCCGGCGAAGTCGAGCCGCGTCGCGGCAAGGACGCGCTGCCCGTCGCGTCGCACGTCGAGACCGACGAGGCGCACGGCATCGAAGGCGAGTGGCAGCGGCGGCCTCGGGAAGGTCGCCGGTTCGTCCGCGGGCGCCCCGGACGGCGCAAGCGCGACCCGCATGTCGGCGAGTTCCGCACTCTGGACATGCACGAGCCCATGCAGGAACAGGGCGGCGATGTCCGCCTCGACGTCGGCATGTGCGATGTGCAGGTCCACGCCCGCGTCACGCCAGGCGAGATCGGCCAGACGCAACCGGCCGGCGAGACGGCCGTCGATCGCACCGATGCTCAGTCGGCCGCCGCTGTCGGCGATGGCACGGCCGGCGACGAGGCGTGCGCCGGCTGTCGTCGCGACGAGCCAGGCGACGGCGCCGATCACGAGCAGCGCGAGGCCACCGAGCACGGCGAGTGCGAGGCGCAGGCCATGCAGCCGATGCGTGCGGCGCGGTGCGTTCACAGGTCCGGCCCGATCACCAGATGCAGCTTCAGGCCGCGCTCGTCGCGGTCGCGGATGGGCGTGGCCACGTCCAGGCGCAGCATGCCGACCGGCGAGCGCCAGCGCAGGCCGAGGCCGGCGCCGACCTTGGCCGAGAACGCGCGGTCGAAGAAGGCGTCGCCGGCATCGACGAAGGCGGCCACGCCCCAGTCACGACGGAAGTAGTACTCGTACTCCACGCTCGCCACGGCGAGGTGGGTGCCACCGACCGTCTCGGGCTTCTGGCTGCGCGGATTCGGCTGGCGCGGGCCGATCGCCTGATAGCCGTAGCCACGGATCGAACGGTCGCCGCCGGCGAAGAAGCGCAGGTCCGGCGGCAGGGCGGAGAAGTCGTCCACCCGCGTCGCGCCGAGGCTGCCGCGCAGGATCACGCGCTGGCGCTCGCTGAAGCCATGGATCCACTTCGCATCGGCGCGCACCTGCACGAAGCTCGTGTCGGCGATCAGGCCGCGTCGCGCGGCGCGCGCGAGCAGGGTCAGCGCATAGCCGTCGCGCACGAAGGCCGGATCGTCGGCGCGCTTGCGCACGAGGCCGATTTCCGGGAACAGCACGGTCGACTGGCCGTGCCGGCCGGCGATCTCGAAATTGCCGCTGAGCGCATGCAGGCCGAGCGTGCGCGTGAAACCGAGCCACTGGCGTGTCTCGTTGGCGACCAGCGAGGCCGTGCGCGAGGTGGAGCTCGCGGTGGTCTCCTTCTTGAAATTGGCGCCGAAGTTGAAACTGCGGTCGTCCGGACCGGGCAGCGGAATCAGGTATTGCGCCGTCACGGTCTCCAGGCGCTGGGCGAGGATCGCCTCGGCCTTCAGCTTGTGGCCGCGCGCGTTCATCCAGCGACGCTCGAGCCCGACCCGGCCACCGAAGCCGGTGTCGGTGCCGACGAACAGGCCGCCCGTGTACACGCTGCGCTTGGCCGGTATCAGGACGACCCGGATCGGCACGATGCCGTCGCGTGCCTGATCGATCTCCGGCGTGACCTCGACGCCGGCGAAGTAGTCGGTATCGGCCAGTCGGCGCTGCAGGGCGAGCAGGCGCTCCTGCGCGTATTCCGCGCCGGACTCCCACGGCACGTAACGGGCGAGGAACGTATCCGGGAACGGCGCGCCCTCGAAGTGCACCGTACCGATCCGGTAGCGCGTGCCGGTATCCCAGGCGAGGCGGATGCGTGCACTGTGCGCCGCACGCGACACCTCGACGCGCGGCGTGGTCGGCAGGAGGTGCGCGTCGAGGAAGCCGTTTGCTAGCAGCGCGGCCTGGATCGCCGCCTTGCTGCGTTCGTAGGCGGCGTGCTCGAACGGCTCGCCGAGGCGCGGGGCGAACGCCGCGAGTGCCGTCCGTACCGCCGCGAGTCCGCGGGCCGGGTCTGCGAGGGCGATGTCGAGTGCGGTGACCCGCACCGGCTCGCCGCGCCGCACGGCGAAACGTGCCGTCCAGCCGCCCGGTGCCTCATGCAGTTCGCCATCCACCTGCGGTTCGTAATAGCCGTAGGCCTCGAGCGCCGCGGCGATCTGCTCCGGCGCGCGCGCGTAGAGACGCCGCACCTGGGCAGCCGAGACATCGCGATCCGCGTATTCGGCGAGCTCGACATGCGCGAGGGCCGCGCTGCGCAGCTCACCGTCGAGGCCGTCGATCTGTACGCTCACGCCGGCCCGCGCGGCCGGCGCCATACCCAGTGCGAGGTACAGCACCAGAAGCCCTGTCCGTTCCCGCCACCCTCGACGCGCCACGCCATCCATCCGGGTCCATCACCGGGTTCGGTTATAACAGCCCGCAGGCGAACGCCGAAGCGATGGGCCCGCCGGCCGCGGAATTGCAGGAGGACTGCACAAACGCATGCCCATCGCCTCGGCGCGCCAGCGGTCCGTCGCCGCCGAGGTCGCTTGCGCGAGGTCAAGTTCGTGACGTCGCGCCCTGCCTAGACTCATGGCGTTGTCCCGTGGAGTGAAACGATGCCCCTGCTGCAGAACCGCACCTTCGACGAGATCGCCGTGGGCGATTCGGCCGAGCTCAAGCGCACCCTGACCGAGGACGACATCCGCCTGTTCGCGGTCATGTCCGGGGACGTGAATCCCGCGCATCTCGATCCGGAATATGCCGACCACACGCGTTTCCACGGCGTCATCGCGCATGGCATGTGGAGCGGGGCGCTGATCTCGACCTTGCTTGGCACCGAACTGCCGGGGCCCGGCACGATCTACATCGGTCAGAACCTCGAATTCCATCGCCCGGTGCGGCCCGGCGACACGATCGCGGTGCACATCGCGGCGACAGAGAAGATGCCCGAGCGCAAGCGCGTGCGCTTCGATTGCCGTTGCCTCAACCAGCGCGGCGAGCTGGTGACCAGCGGTGTCGCCGAGGTCATCGCACCGACCGAGAAGATCCGCCGCGAGGCGCCGGAGCTGCCGGACATCTCGTTCCGCGCGCACAACGGCTACGAGCGTCTGCTGCACGCCGCGCAGGGTATGCCGGCGGTGCGCAGCGCGATCGTCCATCCGTGCAGCGAGGAGGCGTTGCGCGCGGCGCTCGAGGCGCGTGACGCGGGTCTGATCGAGCCGGTGCTGGTCGGGCCGCGCGAGCGCATCCTGCGGCTCGCGGCCGAGACCGGCCTGCCGCTCGACGGCGCGGAGATCGTCGATACCGAGCACAGTCATGCCTCGGCCGAATGTGCGGTGGCGCTCGCCCGCGCCGGCAGCGTCGCCGCGCTGATCAAGGGCAGCCTGCATACCGACGAGCTGATGCATGCGGTGGTCGACAAGAACCTCGGCCTGCGCACGCCACGGCGCATCTCGCATGCGTTCCTGATAGACGTGCCGAACTATCCGAAGCCGGTGCTGATCACCGACGCCGCGATCAACATCTGTCCGAAGCTGATGGACAAGCGCGACATCGTGCAGAACGCGATCGACCTCGCGCTCAGCGTCGGCATCCGCGAGCCGCGCGTGGCCTTGCTCTCGGCCGTCGAGACGGTCAACCCGGACATCGCCTCGACGCTGGATGCAGCCGCGCTGTGCAAGATGGCTGATCGTGGCCAGATCACCGGCGGTCTGCTCGATGGGCCGTTGGCTTTCGACAATGCGATCAACCTGGAAGCCGCGCGGATCAAGGGTATCGTCTCGCCGGTCGCCGGCCAGGCCGACATCCTCGTCGTGCCGGACCTGGAGGCCGGCAACATGCTCTACAAACATCTCACCTTCCTCGCCGGCGCCGATGCCGCCGGCATCGTGCTCGGCGCGCGCGTGCCGATCGTCCTGACCAGCCGTGCCGATCCGCTGCGCAACCGTCTCGCCTCGACCGCGCTCGCCACGATCCTGATACAGACGCGTGCGGTGCGGCTGAGGCCGGCATGAGCGCGCTGCTCGCCCTCAATGCCGGCTCGTCGAGCCTGAAGTTTGCCCTGTTCGCCGCGGATGGCCAGACGCTCGCGCGCGGCCAGGTCGAGCGCATCGGCCCGCAGGCACAGCTCTGCGTGCGCCGCGGCGAGATCCGCCACGCGCAGCCGCTCGCCGCGACGCATTCCGCGGCGGCGGCGCTGGATGCGGTACTCGGCTGGCTCGCGGACACCCTTCCCGAGGTCTCGATCGCCACGACCGCGCATCGCGTCGTGCATGGAGGCCAGCATGGCGAGGCGGCGTTGCGCCTCGATGCGGCCCTGCTCGACGAACTCGAGGCGCTCGATCCGCTGGCACCGCTGCACCAGCCGCACAATCTCGCCGCGGCGCGCGTGGCGATGGCACGCTGGCCCGCGGCCGAACACTGGGCCTGTTTCGATACCGCCTTCCATGCGCACTGGCCGGATGCCGCGCGGCGCTTCGCGATTCCGCGCGACCTGCATGATGACGGCATCCGTCGCTACGGCTTCCACGGCCTGGCCTATGCAGACGTGATGCACCACGTCGCTGCGCAGGTACCTGACGTGCGACGCGTGGTCTGCGCGCACCTCGGCAGTGGTGCGAGTGTCTGCGCTGTCGCCGATGGCCGCAGCGTGGACTGTTCGCTCGGCTTCACCGCGCTCGACGGCCTGCCGATGGCCACGCGTTGCGGCGAGCTCGATCCGGGCGTGATCTTCCATCTCGTGCGCCAGCACGGCTGGGAGTTCGATGCGCTCGAGGACGTGCTGCACCGCGCGAGTGGTCTGAAGGGCGTGTCCGGCCTGTCTGGCGACATGCGCGACCTGCTCGCCAGTGGCCTGCACACCGCACGCGAGGCGGTCGACCTGTTCGTGCACCACTGCCGCAAGCAAATCGGTGCGATGGCCGCCGCGATGGGCGGCATCGACGCGCTCGCGTTCAGCGGCGGCATCGGCGAGCACGCACCGGAGATCCGCCAGCGCGTCGTCACCGGGCTCGGCTTCCTCGGCCTATCACTGCACACCGCGCACAACCTTGCGAATGCCGGGCGCATCGAGGCGCATGGCTCACACCCGATCTTCGTCGTCGCCGTGGACGAGGAGCGTGCGATGCGCGACGCGGTGCTCGCCGCGCAGGCTGGCCATGGATCGCAGGCTCGCTGAAGCGCTGATCGCCGGCCGCTGCTGACAGCAGGGGCCGGCTTGAGGGCCAGTCCGGTCGTCTGGATGGGCCGGGTCACCTGCGCATTTGCGATCGGGCCATTGGTAGAGCCTGTTGATCGCCACGTTCCGCGCCCTCTAGGATGGAGCCCAGTATTGGGGAGGGCGGCAGCATGATCGGCAGGAACCTTTGGACGTGGCTTGCCGGCATGGCAGGCCTGCTGGCGATAGCGGGAGGCGAGGCGGCGGTTTTCACCGGCGGCAATACCGGAGCCATTCCGGACAACGATCCCGTCATCGGACGATCAGTGACGTTCGTTGTCTCCGGCCTGACCCATCCCGTCGGCCGGGTGCGCCTGGTGATGGATCTGTCGCACACCTGGACGGGCGATGTGACCGCCACGCTGGTATCACCGGGTGGCGCGCGGCTCGTGGTGATCGGTCGCGTTGGCGCCAAGGCGTCTTCCAAGTTCGGAACTGGGAGCGATCTCGCAGGCACTTATGTGTTCGACGACACTGGAGGCGATTTCTGGGAGGCCGCCAGCACCGCCGGGACGACGATCCCGACCGGCCGCTACCGGACTTCGACCACCGGCGTGCACTTGACCCAGCGTGGCGGCTGCCTGACCTCGCTAGCCGGCGCGTTCAACGGCCTCTCCGCGGCCCAGGCCAATGGCACCTGGACCTTGCAGATCACCGATTCGTTCTCCCCAGATACCGGCTCGATCAATTCGGCCCTGCTGACCCTGCTCGAAGATAACGATGTCCTGTACGGATCGAGCTTCGAAGCCACGGGGCGGGGTTCCTGCCGTCTCCCGTTGTTCGATTACACCGGTAATGGCCGCAGCAGCTACGTGCTGGTGCGTAATACCGGTGGCGGGCCGAGTGGCGCCGTCACCTGGACCGTACAGGCCAACGACGGCACGACCACAGGACCGCAGCAGACCTTCGTGCACGGCATTGCCAGTGACTCGTTCATCGATGGTGATTTCGATGGCGACGGCATCAAGGATGCGGCGATCTGGCGCACGGGCGGACCGGGACAGTTCATCATCCGCCGTTCGAGCCGGCCGACCGATGCACCACTGACGATCGACTTCGGCCAGACGGGTGACGATCCCACACAGGCCGGCGACTACGACGGCGACGGCATCGACGACGTGGCGGTCTACCGGGCCGGTGCCAGCGCTGGCCAGGCGTCGCACACGCTGATCCGGCTGAGCAGCACCGGTGGGACGCGCGATCTCGTCACCGGCGAGAACGGTGCTTTTCCAGCGGGTGGCGTCGACTATACCGGCGACGGTCGGGCTGATATGGCCGTGCAGGCCAATGCAGGCGGCGGTGCGGCCAGTTTCCGGATCTACGACGGCACCACTGGGGCAATCGTCAACAGCTTCAACTTCGGAACACCGACCGACCGCATCGTGGTTGGCAACCATAGTGGCGATGCGCGCTATGACATCACCACGGAACGTGGCGTGTCAGGTCAGATGAATTGGACCACGTATGACGTCGGTTCCGGCATCGGCCAGCCGACCGTGATTCTCGGCTCGTCTGTCACCGACTTCGTCTTGTCTGGCGACTACGACGGGGACGGTCTCGACGATTATGGCGTCTGGCGGCCCAGCAGCACGCCGGGACAGAGCAAGTTCGTGATTCGGCCGAGCACCAATACGGCCACCACGGTCGAAGTGTTCCTCGGCGCGAATGGAGACTATCCGGTTGGCAACGGCCGCACGCATTGATCGGCCCTGGTGGTGATCGGGTGCAGGCGCGGGCGCTGCCGCAGCGGGCGCTATTGCGGATGTGCGTGACGAGAACCAGGCAGCCCTGGCTGCGGGGCGCCTGCCTGAATCGCGGGGCATCGCAACGAGGGGCGGGCTTGACCCGGCCCTGCGGCCTTTCGATCATCGCGTGCCCCGAGCCCGAGGACAGGATCCTCCGGGGCGATTTCGATATCTGCCTGCTGGAGCTTCCCGATGACTCTCGCCGCGAGCGGCGTGCTGCGCTATTGCCGCCCGGGCTTCGAGGGTGAAACCGCGCAGGAGCTGATCGAGCAAGCTGCGGCGGCCGGACTGTACGGCCATGTGCGGGCCGAGCGCGGCAGTGGCTGGGCCGAATTCGTCCTTGCCGAGTCGCACGAGGCGGCCGGGTTGGCGGCGCGGTTGCCATGGCGCGAAGCCGTGTTCGCATGGCAGAGCCTCATCGTAATCGCGCGGAGCGAGCCGCTCGTCGGTGACGACCGGCTCACGCCGCTGCTCGCCCGGCTGCCCGGCGATGCGACGTGGTGCGATGCCTGGGTCGAAGCCCCGGATAGCGAATCGGGGCGCGCGCTCGCACCCTTCTGTCGTGCGTTCGGCAATGCCCTGGTGCAGGCTCTCAAGCGACGTCGTTGCCTCGCGCCCGGCGCCCCGTGGCGCCTGCATCTGTTCTTCGCGGACCGCGAGCATTGCCTCATCGCTGCCGTACCGGTGGCGGCCAGCGCGCCGTGGCCGGGTGGCATCCCGCGTCTGAAATTCCCGCGCGAGGCGCCGAGCCGTTCGACGCTGAAACTCGACGAGGCGTTCCAGGTGCTGCTTGACGCCGATGAGCGCGAACGCTGGCTGCGTCCGGGCCTCGCTGCGGTCGATCTCGGTGCGAGTCCGGGCGGCTGGACCTGGCAGCTCGTGCGCCGCTCGATCCGCGTGACCGCGGTCGACAACGGTCCGATGGACGCGGCGTTGATGGCGTCGGGCCTCGTCACGCACAGGCGCGAGGATGGCTTCCACTTCCAGCCCGCAAAACCAGTCGACTGGCTGGTCTGCGACATGGTCGAGCAGCCGCGCCGGGTCGCCGCGCGCATCGCCGAGTGGCTCGCCGAAGGCTGGTGCCGACAGACGATCTTCAATCTGAAACTGCCGATGAAGAAGCGTCATGCCGAGGTGCGGCTCTGTCTCGACCTGATCCGCGAGCGTGTCGCCGCCGCGAGTCGCGAGGTCGATCTGCGCGCGCGCCAGCTCTACCACGACCGCGAGGAAGTCACGGTCTTCGCGCGCGCCGTGCGTCCGGCCTGACAGCAATGCCGGAACCGTGGCCGCGCTGGTTGCAGCGACCCTGACGAGCGCCAGGAGGTGAGCATCCGAGCCGCCCTGGAGCGCTCTCCGCAGATGGCAGCGAAACGGCGCCCGTAGGTCAGTCCGTCGTCTCGCGGACCGACGATGCGAAGGTCGGTGCGGGCCTCGTGTCGGTGCATCCCCCAGCCCGGCATCCATCGAACGGCCAATGGCTCGTCGTGCCGCTGCCGCACCTATACTCGCCGATCGTCAATGACAACGGGGGAATCGCATGCGCCTGCTTCGACTCGGATCGTGCCTGCTCGTCTGCGCCTGGGCAGGCGCCGTGTCCGCGGGCACGCCGGCCGCGATCACCTCGACGCGCCAGGAGGCCACCTCGGTGTACCGCCATCGCGTCCATCCCGTACGGCCCGAGCCGAAGGTGGACTGGGCGGCGCGCATCGATGCGCTGCTGAAGGAAGAGCCGGGCGACGTGATCCTGACCGCGGTCGGCGACATGATTTTCAACGAGCCGATCAGCCAGATCGAGGCACCGGAACGCCACCAGCTCCTGCGGATCATGCAGGAAGCAGACGTCGCCTACGGCAACATGGAGTTCTCCATCAATTCGCATCCGGAGCTGCAGCGGCCGTTCTACAACTTCCGCGCGCCGCGCGAGTTCGCCTGGGAAGTCGCACGGATCGGCATCAATCTCGTCAGCCTCGCGAACAACCATGCGCTCGATTTCGGGCCGGAGGGTCTGAAGGAGCATCTCGGCATCCTCGACCACAGCGGCATCAGCTACGCCGGCGCCGGCAATACCCTGGTCGATGCGCACACGCCGGGGGTCGTGCCGGTGCTGCACAGTCCAACGACCTTTTCGCTGCTCTCCTACCTGCGCTACTGGTCGAACCGCTACCGCAGCGCCAATCCGCAGGGGCCGTCGATCGCGACCATCGACCCGGCGAAGGTGGTGCTGAGCCGCGGCCCGGGGCAGCGCGAATCGGTCGAGGGCCTGATCGAGGCGGACGTGACGGCGATGGAGGACGACGTCATCCTCGCCAAGCGCAAGAACGATCAGGTCATCGTCGCGCTGCACGTGCACGACGTCAGTCATGCACGCCTCCACGGCATCCAGAACGTCACGCCGCCGACCGAGGAAATGCTGTTCCGCCGCGCGGTGGATGCCGGTGCGGACATGGTGTTCGGTCATGGCCCGCACGTACTACGCGGCATCGAGGTCTACAAGGGCAAGCCGATCCTCTACAGCTTGTCGAACTTCATCTACCAGTACCGCACGCCGGAGGCGATCCCGGTCGATCTCGTGCACCAGCGCGATAGCGAGATGCCGCGCCCGAACAATCTCTCCGTGTTCGACCGCCGCGATTCGCCCGAGGTGATGGAAGCGGTCATGGCGCGCCTGACCTACAACGGCGGCCACCTCAAGCGGCTGCAACTCATCCCGGTCACCATCGACGACGAGGGCCCGCTGTACGGCGTGCCGCGCCTCGCGAGCGACGCGCGCGGTGCGGAGATCCTCGCCACCGTGCAGCGGCTGTCGGCCCCGTACGGCACGCATATCGAAGTCAAGGGCTGGTATGGCGAGGTCGTGCTGACGCCTTGAGGCGAAGCGTGTCGCGCGATGCGGTGATCCGGACTGCACCGCGCGATTGCGGGGTGCCGCATGCCTCGCCCATCGGCTGCATCGCTAGCCGCCGCGGGAAGACCGCGCCGGATGATACGGTCTGCCCCCAATGCGGCCCCTTCGCACTGTTCCTCGATGGCGGGCCGTGACGCGCCGCGGCCTGTCGGCAGCCTGCGGGTGTAGACCGGATGCCGGCCCGCAACCTTGTCGCGATCACGGATGGCGCGCAGGCGCTCACCCCGCGGTCGCGAGAGCCATCCTGTAGGCACACGGCTTGCTGGGCTGGCGGTGCGCCGTGGCAGTTCGGCGTGCGCTCCGTGACTTCATCCTTTCGATATAATCACTTACATTCGTCGGCGCGGCTCCTGACATGAATCCGTCAAGACTTCGTGATAGCCTCGCGCCGCTTTTTTGACCGCTTTCTTCCTGGGGAAATCACGATGACGTTTGCCGCGTTCGGCCGCGCCGCCTTGGCGTGTGCGGCCTTCTGGTTCGCTGCGCCTGCGCTGGCGCAATCGGTGTCCATCACCGCCCTGAATACTCCCGCCACGCAGAATTTCGACACGCTGGCGAATACGGGCACGACGAACGCCATCACGACGCTTCCGAGCGGCTGGACGTTCGCCGAGACAGGCACTGGCGCGAACACCATCTATGCGGCGGACAACGGTGGCTTGAACACGGGCAACACTTACAGCTATGGCAGCACGGGCAGCACCGAGCGCGCATTCGGCACTCTTCTGAGCGGCTCAGTGACTTCCACGGTTGGCGCCTCGTTTACCAACAACACCGGCACGACGATCACTCAGCTCGACATCGCCTACACCGGCGAGCAGTGGCGTCTCGGCGCGGTGAGTCGTGCCGACCATCTGGATTTCGCCTATAGCCTCGATGCCTCCAACCTCAGCACCGGCACCTGGACGCCGATCAGCAGCCTAACTTTCACTGCGCCTATCCAATCCGGCACGGTCGGCGCGCTCGATGGCAATGCTGTGGCCAATCGCACGGCGGTCTCCGCGTCGATCACCGGCCTCAGCATTGCGCCCGGTGCGACGATCTGGATCCGCTGGTCCGACTTCAACGCCACGAGTTCCGACGACGGCCTCGCCATCGACGATTTCTCGCTCACCGCGATCGGTTCCGCGCCGCCGAGTCTGAGCATCGACGACATCACCCTCAGCGAAGGCGACAGCGGCACGATCACCGCGAGCTTCACCGTGAGCCTCTCCGCGCCGGCCCCGGCGAGTGGCGTGACCTTCGACATCGCCACGGCCGACAACACCGCGACCACGGCGGACAACGATTATGTCGTCAAGGCGCTTTTCGCTCAGACGATTCCTGCCGGAAGCACGCAGTACACCTTCGACGTCACGATCAACGGTGACCGCAAGCTCGAGTCCAACGAGACGTTCTTCGTGAACGTCACCAACGTGACTGGCGCGACCCTAGCCGACGGCCAGGGCCAGGGCACGATCGACAACGACGACAGCGCCCCGCATCTGAGCGCGAGCGCTGTGGTGCAGAACGAGGGCAATGCCGGCAACACGCTGTTCACGGTTACCGTGACGTCCGACGCGCCGGCGCCGGCGGGTGGCATCGACGTCGATTACGCCACGAGCGACGACACGGCCCATGCTGGCGAGGATTACGAAGCGACCAGCGGCACGCTAACGATTCCCGAAAACGCCACGAGCGCGAGCTTCGACATCGTGGTCTATGGCGATTCGATCCTCGAGGGCAACGAGAGCTTCATCGTCACGCTGACGCCGACCAAGGGTGTGGCGGGCCCGGCGAGTGTGGTCACCGTGACCATCACCAACGACGACGGCGTCACGCCGCAGGTCTCGATCGCCGACGCGAGCATCGCCGAGGGCGACAGCGGTACGCAGAACCTGGTGTTCACGGTCTCTTCCAGCGTCGCGGCCCCGGCCGGCGGCATCACGGTGGATTACGCGACCGCCGACGGTACGGCCACCACGGCCGATGGTGACTATGCCGCCGCGAGTGGTACTGCGATCATCGCCGAGGGAGCGAGCAGCACCATGGTCAGCGTGACGATCAATGGCGACCGCCGGATCGAGGCCGACGAGACGCTCACAGTCAGCCTGAGCAACGCCACGGGTGGCGCGGCGATCGCCGATGCGGACGCCGTCGGCACGATCACCAACGATGACGTGCAGCCGACGCTGACTGTGGCCAACGCGAGCATCGCCGAGGGCGACAGTGGCACGAGCACGCTGACCTTCACGGTGAGCCTGTCCTCGCCGGCGCTCGAAGGCAGCGTGAGCTTCACCGCGGACACCGCCGACGGCACGGCGACGGCCGACAGTGACTACGTCGCGCTCAGCGGCGTGACCGGCAACATCGCCGCGGGGGCGACTTCCACCACGATCGACGTGACGATCAACGGCGATACGGCCCATGAGCCGAACGAAACCTTTGCGCTGAACCTCAGCGCGATCACCGGTGCGACCAACACCACGGCCAGCGCGACCGGCACGGTCACCAACGACGACGTGCTGCCGACGTTGAGCGTCGCCAATGCGAGCATCAACGAAGGCAACAGCGGCACGACCACGCTGACCTTCACGGTGAGCCTGTCCTCGCCGGCGCTTGACGGCGGCGTGGGCTTCAACATCGCCACCGTGAACGGCACGGCCACCGCTGGCAGCGACTACGTCGCGATCTCCGGGGCGACCGGCAGCATCGCCGCGGGGGCGACCTCCACCACGATCGACGTGACGATCAACGGCGATACCGCCTACGAGCCGAACGAAACCTTCACGCTGAACCTCACGGCGATCACCGGTGCGACCAATACCTCGGCCAGCACGACCGGCACGATCAACAACGACGACACGCTGAGTATCGGCGCGATCCAGGGCGACGGCGCGGTCTCGCCGTTCGCGAACCAGACGGTGACCATCCAGGGCGCGGTCGTGACCGGCGTCGGTGCCAAGGGCTTCTCGATGCAGGATCCGGTCGGCGACGGCAACCCGGATACCTCGGACGGCATCTACGTGTTCACCAGCTCGGCGCCGACCGTGCAGGTCAACGACATCGTCACCGTGACCGGCAAGGTCGTCGAGTTCAGCGGCACGACCGAGTTCACCAACAGCGGTCTCAGCGTGATCAAGACCGGCGTGGCCGCGACGCCGATCGCTCCGCTCGTGCTCGACGATGCGCTGCCCTCGCCGGATCCGAACGCGCACCTGTGCAATGGCAGCCTGACCGTTGCCGACGGCCCGGCCGCGCGTCAGTGGGAGTGCCTTGAGGGCATGCTGGTCGCGCTCAACGACGGCGTAGTCACCGGCGCCACCGCGAAGAGTTCCTCGACCGGTGCGCCGACGCAGTTCTTCGCCACGGTCGGCAGCCAGCCGCGGCCGTTCCGCGAAAAGGGCCTCGCCTATCCGGGCGATCCAGCCTACCCGACCGTGCCGGTCTGGGACGGCAATCCGGAGATCATCGAGTTCTATCCGCCGAGCGCGCTGAGCACCGATCCGGCGGTGAAATCCATCGTCGTCAACGCGGGCCAGCACTTCAACGCCACCGGCATCGTCAACCCGTTCGGTGCGATCTACGAGATCTACCCGGTGACCTTCAGCGCGGTCGGCAGTGCGCCGGGCTTCCCGCAGCCGGTCAGGTCGGCGGCAGCCGGCACCCTGGCCATCGGCACGCAGAACATGCTGCGCCTGTTCAACGACCTGCACGATTCCGGCACCGTCGATGCCTGCACCACGCAGGGCAGCAGTGACGTGTGTCCGACGACCGCGCAGTTCCAGCTGCGTCTGGCCAAGCTGTCCAGGCAGGTCCGCGAAGTGCTCCAGACGCCGGCCGTACTCGGCGTGCAGGAAATCGAGAACCTCGCTACGCTGCAGTCGCTCGCCACGCAAATCCACAACGATGACCCGAGCCTGACCTACCAGGCGCGCCTGGCCGAAGGCAACGACGTCGGCGGTATCGACGTGGGCCTGCTCGTGCGCAGCGACGTGACCATCAACTCGGTCACCCAGCTCGGCAAGAACGTGCAGACCAACAACTGCAGCGGTACGCAGCCGTGCCTCTTGAACGACCGTCCGCCACTGCTGCTCGATGCCTCGTTCGGCGGCTACCACTTCGGCGTGCTGGTCATCCACGACCGCTCGCTGAGCAGCATCGAGGACCCGGCCAAGCTCTACATCCGCAACAAGCGGCTCGAGCAGGCGCAGTTCGTCGCCGAGATCGCCCAGGCCTGGCAGACCGGCAGCAACGCGCCGTTGTCGAGTGGCGAGGTGGTGTCCGGCGCCGACGCGAACGCGCCACTGGTCATCGTCGGCGACTACAACGCCTACGAGTTCACCGACGGCTATGCCGACGTGACCGGCCAGATCAAGGGCACGGCGGTGCAGAGTGAGAACATCGTCTGGGCGCCGCCGATCACCTCGCCGACGCTGATCGACACCGGCGACCGCGCCGATCCGGCCAGCCGCTATTCCTTCTCGTTCGATGGCTACATGCAGGAACTCGATCACATCCTCGTGACGCGTGCCGGCTGGAAGGACTTCGTCTCGGTGTCGAACGCACACGGCAATGCCGACGTGGCGGCCGCAGGTCCGGAAGCGAACGACGCGAACACGGCCGCGCGCAGTGCGGACCACGACGGTCAGGTCGTCGTGCTGGCCATCGACCGCCTGTTCGGCCACGACTTCGACGAGGCGCCGTAAGCGGACTGTCGTTCATCTCCTGCAGCACTTCGGGGCCGGTACAATGCCGGCCCCGTTTCTTTCCGCCCCCATGAAACGACTGCGTTCCCTGTTGCCCCTCCTGGTCCTGGTCGCGCTCGGCGTGGCCCTGCTGTGGTCCGGTGCGCTCGATCGCTTCCGGCCCGAGCATCTGGCCAGCGAGCAGGACGTGCTGCGCGCGCAGATCGCCGCGCATCCCATTCTCGCGAGCCTGATCCAGGTCGTGGCGGTGGCGCTCGCGATCGCCACCGGTATCCCGGGCGCCGTGGTCTTCATCCTGGCTGGCGGCATGCTGTTCGGCATCGTCTGGGGCACGATTCTTTCCAGCATCGGCATGACCCTCGGCGCACTCGTGCTGTTCCTCGCCAGCCGTGCCGCGTTCGGGCCGGGGCATGCCGATCGTCCCGCGCCGGCGCTGGTCGAGCGCCTGCGTGGCGGCTATCTCGCACATCCGGCGAGCTACACGCTGTTCCTGCGCCTGGTGCCATTCTTTCCGTTCGGCGGCGTGACGGTGGCACTGGCCTGGTTGCGCTGTCCGGTCTGGCTGTTCACGGCCGCCACGGCCGGCGGCGGCGCGGTGATGACCGGCATCGAGACCGCACTCGGCGCGGGCATCGCGCAGACCATCGCCGAGCAGGGCAAAGTCGATCTCGGGCTGCTCACGCAGCCGCGCGTGATCGTGCCGGTGCTGTTCCTCGCCGTGCTCGCCCTCGTGCCGATCGCGATCCAGCGTCTGCGCGGCGGCGCATCCCGCCCGTCTCCCTGAGCCGAACGCGCCAGCCGCCGAGCGGTCAGCGATACGTGCCTCCCGGCCTTGTTCTGCCGCCGGTTTTCCGCCGCAACCGGCGCGTCGCCATCGCCTTTCCGCGCATTGTGACGGCCTTCGCGCTTGGGCTATCCTGCGCGGCGTTTTCGCGTCAGCGTCACTAGCCGTCCTTTCCGAGGTTCCGCTTGAACGATCCACGGCCTGCCGGGCCCAAGACATCGCCGTGGAGCGGGCTCGTGCTCGCCCTGTTCGTGGCCCTGCTCAACGTCGGGCTGTGGGCCTGGATCAACCGGCCGGTACAGATCGCGAACTGGAGCGGGCCGATCGAAGGCTTCGCGTTCTCGGCGTTCCAGCGCTATCAGAGCCCGCTGCTCGACAGCTATCCAAACGAGCAGGAACTCGCTTCCGACCTGCGCATCATCGCCCAGCACGCCAGGCGCGTGCGCACCTATTCCGCGCTGGAAAGTGCCGCGATCCCACGGCTCGCGCGTGACATCGGCCTGACCGTAATGGCCGGCGCCTGGCTCGATCGGCGCACGGACAACAACGAACTCGAACTCGCCGCGCTGATCGCCTCGGCGCAGCGCTATCCGAACATCGAGCGCGTGATCATCGGCAACGAGTCGATGCTGCGCGACGACCTCACGGTCGATCAGCTCGGCGCCTACCTCGACCGCGCGCGCGCGGCGCTGCGCCAGCCGGTATCGACCGCCGAACCGTGGCACATCTGGCTGAAGTACCCGGAACTGGTCAAGCACGTCGATTTCATCACTGTGCACCTGCTGCCGTACTGGGAAGGCCAGCCGCGCAAGGATGCGATCGGCTATGCGCTGATGCGCTACGAAGAGCTGCAGCGTGCCTATCCCGACAAGAAGATCGTGATCGGCGAAGTCGGCTGGCCGAGCTACGGCGACCGCAAGAAGTTCGCCGAACCGACCCTCGCCGACGAGGCGCACTTCATCCGCGACTGGCTGAACGTCGCGCGCGAACGGCACCTCGACTATTACCTGATGGAGGCCTTCGACCAGCCGTGGAAGGAAGCCATCGGCGGGCGTGCCGAAGCCTACTGGGGCACGTTCGGCGCGGACCGTCAGCCGAAGTTCTCGATGGTCGGGCCGGTGATCGAGGACCCGGGCTGGCCGAAGAAGGCGCTGGCCGCCTCGCTGCTTGCATTCCTGCCGATGTGGTGGTTCGCCGCGCGTTTCGCGCGCTTCCGTCTCGCCGGCAAGCTGTTCTTCCTCGGCCTCGTGCAGCTCTCGGCCGGCGTGCTGGTCTGGTCGACCACGGTGCCGTACTCGTTCTATCTCGACCCGATCGACTGGGCGATGCTGATCGTGCTGATGCCGGCACAGCTCGCGATCATCGGCATCCTGCTGATCAACGGTTTCGAGTTCGCCGAAGTGCTCTGGCGCGGCAAGTGGCTGCGCGAGTTCGGGCTGCTCAAACCCGAGTCTGGCGAGCGCCAGCCGTTCGTGTCGATCCATCTCGCCTGTTGCAACGAGCCGCCGGAGATGGTGATCCTGACCATCGACTCGCTCGCCGCGCTCGATTACGAGAACTTCGAAGTCCTCGTGATCGACAACAACACCAAGCGCGAGGAAGTCTGGAAGCCGGTCGAGGAGCACTGCCGCAAGCTCGGGTCGAAGTTCCGCTTCTTCCATCTCGAACCGTGGCCCGGGTTCAAGGCCGGTGCACTGAACTTCGGCCTGAAAGAGACCGACCCGCGCGCCGAGGTCGTCGCCGTCGTCGATGCCGACTATGCCGTACGGCCGGACTGGCTCAAGGCGCTGACCGGCTATTTCCACGACCCGAAGGTCGCCGTCGTGCAATGCCCGCAGGCGCATCGCGACTGGGAGCACAACGCGTTCCGGCGCATGACCAACTGGGAGTACGACGGCTTCTTCCGGATCGGCATGCACCACCGCAACGAGCGCAACGCGATCATCCAGCACGGCACCATGACCATGGTCCGCCGCGATGCGCTGGTGAATACCGGCGAGTGGTCGGAGTGGACGATCTGCGAGGACGCCGAGCTCGGCCTGCGCCTGATGCACGCCGGCTATGATCTGGTCTACGTCGACGAAGTCATGGGACGCGGCCTGACGCCGGCCGACTTCACCGCGTACAAGTCGCAGCGCTACCGCTGGGCGTTCGGCGCGATGCAGATCCTGAAGGGGCGCTGGGACTGGATGACCCAGCGGGGCCCATTGACGTCAGGCCAGCGCTTCCACTTCCTCACCGGCTGGTTCAGCTGGTTCGCCGATGCGCTGCACCTCGTGTTCACGCTGATGGCACTGATCTGGACCGCGCTGATGCTCGGCCTGCCGAAGTATTTCAGCCTGCCGCTGCAGCTGTTCCTGATCCCGATCATGGGCTTCTTCGTCAGCAAGGCCGTGTTCGGCATCTGGCTCTACCGCGTGCGTGTGCCGTGCTCATGGAAGGACACCGTCATGGCCTCGATCGCGAGCATGGCGCTGTCGCATGCGATCGCGCGTGGCATCTTCATGGGCCTCGCCAGAAAGAAGGGCGAGTTCGTGCGCACGGCCAAGAGCCGGCGCCTCTCGAAGAAGCCGAGCGCGTTCGCCTCGGTGCGCGAGGAACTCTTGATGTTCCTCGCACTCATGCTCGGCATCGTCGGCATGATGGCCATCTACGGCTTCCAGTACGTCGAAGGCGAGCTGTGGATGGTCATCCTCGGCGCACAGTCGATCCCCTACCTCTCGGCGCTGATCGGCGCCTGGGTCGCGCATCGCGCGGGCGAGAAGGCGGGGTGAAGTCGCCAGCCTGGCACTTACCGGCCACAATGCGTGGGCTTGCCGGGTCCATTGGTCCTGCGCGATGTGGAGTTCGGCACTCCATCGTAGTTCAACGATTCCTAGGCTTCCCCGTGAGACGTAGGATGCGGTGAGCGTAGCGAACCGCATCGATCCAGGTGGCGTCGATGACCGACCACCGGCGAGCGAAGGCGGTAGGCGCAACGCGGTTCTTCACCGTGAACCTCGCGGAACGCCGTGGCAACCGGTTGCTCATCGAACGCATCGACTTTCTGCGCGCTGCGTTTGCGAGGGTCAAGGATCGTCATCAATTCGCAGTCGAAGCGATCGTCGCCTTGCCCAATCACCTGCATGGTCTATGGCGGCTGCCACCCGGCGACAGCAATTACGGAATGCGGTGGGGCCTGACCAAGGCATCGTTTTCGCGCAAGCCGGAGGCCGTGGAATACCGGTCGGCGAGTCGGCTGAGGCGAGGCGAACGCGGAATCTGGCAGCGCCGGTTCTGGGGGCACACGGTGAGGGATGAGGCGGATTTCGCACGTCATGCCGATTGCATCCACTACAGCCCTGTGAAGCATGGGTCGACAAGTGCGCCGCGTGATTGGCCATACTCCACTTTTCGACGCTTTGTCGAACGTGGGGTCTATGTTGAGGACTGGGGTGGCCCGTGTGAGTCCGCCGACGTCAGTCCCGGCGAATGACGCGAACGATGCGGTTCGCTACGCTCCCGCATCCTGCCGGGCTCGCCTTCACGCAATGCCGCGATCCGGACGTGGGATTTCCTCGCCAGCAGCTTCGGCGACGCGGCGCCGAACGAGGACCCGGACGGCGATGGCCAGCCGCTGACCGTGAACCTGCGCTATCCGGGGCAGTATTACGATGCCGAGACGGGGCTCAACTACAACTACTTCCGAGATTATGAGCCGGGGATAGGTAGGTATGTGGAAAGCGACCCAGTCGGCCTTGATGGGGGTATTTCCACTTTCTCTTATGCGAATGGCAATCCGCTAACCAATGTCGATCCAGATGGGCGAAATCCCGTCGCAGCTGGTGGCGCAATTCGTAGTGCGATAGAACCAGGGGGGCTCTTGTAGGGTTGTCCGTCGGCGCAGTGATCACGGGTGGATATGCAATCTATGAGATGTGCAGGGATAAGACGTGTCCGTCATGTGGACCGTATTCGAAAGGCACTATCGGCTATATTGGGCCGCACACTGATCACCATCATTACCCCGTAGGCCGACCTCACCTGAATCTGTTTGTCGTGAATCAGAATCCAAGTACTTGCAAGTGCTTCTGGAACAAAAGCATCCCGGATGCTGCGAGCCCGCCGCCGCAGCCGGAGTGGGCAGACCTGAATGACGGCTTCCTAGCTTTGACGCCCTGATCGGGGATTTCGTGATGAGATACCTAGATGGTACGGAAATTCGATTGGGGGATCGCGTGCAGTTCTCTAACGGAGAGACCGGTATCGTCGTGTTTTCAATCGATACGGACGAGTACCCCGCCGAATTCCCGAAAGCCGAGTGGAGCTATTTGAGCAGAGGCGTGATGATAAAAACAGACAAGGGTGCGCTCGTACACTACGAGGATCCGAATCTAGAAGAAGTCGCCCTCGTAAAGTCCAGGTGATAGGGCCGTAAGATGCGGTGAGCGCAGCGGACCGCATCACATCGATCGAGGCGGGATCGATGATCGATTGTCGGCGGGCAAAGTCCTCATACGCGATGCCGCCAGCACTGGCGGCATCGCATGGCGTTTGACATCAGCGGCGCGTCACTAGGCTCGTCCCTCGATCTCCCCGTAACGACGCAACACGGCGCGGGCTTCTTCGCGTCGAATGTCCCGCCGTACCGCAATGCCGCGTCGTTCGAGTTCGCCGATCCAGTCAGCCGGTAGCGGGCCTTCGTCGAAGATGGTGAGGGACATCACATTCTCGGCACGGGCGCCGATAAATAGCTCGTTAACGCCAAATCAGAACCTCGCGCCGTAGCACTGGCAGCACGGTTGCGCGCTCATGGCGAGCACCAAGCGTT
>Ga0116193_1000849_pt1 | contig 27087 bp, 30 predicted proteins | sample AD_UKC115_MetaG_FD_89892 | JGI IMG/M metagenome (GOLD analysis project Ga0116193, IMG submission 89892) | Active sludge microbial communities of municipal wastewater-treating anaerobic digesters from Hong Kong - AD_UKC115_MetaG | ecosystem: Engineered > Bioreactor > Anaerobic > Digestate... | reverse complement strand
TCGGCATGGGTCGCCATCGCCGCCGTCCCGACCATGATCGCCGGCATCTACGGCATGAACTTCGAGCACATGCCCGAACTCCACGAAACCTGGGGATACCCGGCGGTGCTGCTGCTGATGGTGGCCGTCTGCGGGTTCCTCTACCGGAACTTCCGCCGCAACCACTGGCTGTAGCGGATCAGCTCGGCTGCCTCGCGACGCGCTGCGGGTCGGTGACGTCGACGCCGTCCTGTCGCCAGACCTCCCGCAGCGCTTCGACGCCCTCGAGCCGCGCCCACGCGGCCTCGTTCGCACTGATCGGGGTGGCGGCCAGGAACGTCACCGGGTCATACGGTTCGCCGGGTTCCAGATCCGGGATGGGCCCGGCGGCCAGCACCACCGCGCTGAACGGCGGCAGTCCGGCGGGCCGTTGCCACAGCGGTGCGCCGAGATCGATCAGCGCGTCGGCGGCCAGCACGATGCCGTCGACCGCCGGAGTGGCCGCCAGGATGGCCATCGTGCGCGCCAGGCCGGGGGTGGGCACCGTGTCGCGCACCGTGAGCACCACCTCCGCGCGCGGGCCATGGACCGGATCGATCGCCAGCGTGCCCGGATCCCCCATCGGGTGGCGGGCGCACCCGAGCGAAACATGATGCAACCGGCCGCCGACGGGACCGAAACGCAGTACGTCGATCGGTTCAACGCCCAGGAACGTCACACTCGCCGCATCGGGCTCGGCTGCGAAACCCGCTGCGGCGAAATGGTTTCGCACATGAGCGCGGACCGCGTCGAGAATCGGGCGCGGGCCGTTCAGATGCTCAACCGCGAGAGCATGTCCCGCGCCCGCTCGGCGTTCTGGGGATCGCACAGGACGTCGTAGCGGCCGGCCACCAGCTGCATGGTGGAGCTGAAATCCCTTGTACCCCTTGCCATTGCATAAGGTATGGCCGAGGTGATCAAGCCGAAGATGATGCCCGCGATCAGGCCGGTCAACAACGCTCCGGCTTGATTGCCTTGATTGCCGCCCAGCAGGCCCAGGACCAGGCCGACGAAGATACCCAGCCAGGCGCCCGTGAGCACGCCACCGCCGAGCACCTTCGGCCACGTCAGGCGACCGGTGACACGTTCGACCTGCATGAGATCGACGCCGACGATGGTGACCTGTTGTACCGGGAACTGCTGATCGGACAGGTAGTCGACGGCCTTCTGCGCCTCGGCGTAGGTCGGGTACGAACCGATCGGCCAACCCTTCGGCGGGGTCGGCAGTCCGATCGGTCCGCCGCGGCCCCCGACCGGGGGGCCCGGATTCTGGCCGGGCTGAAAAGGACTGGTCATGTGATGTCCCTCCTCTACTCCCTGCAATCGTACGTACCGCTAGATTGAGCGCCATGACATCTACCCCGGGAGATCCGGGCGAACGCCGGGAGGGCAACTACCAGCCCCCGCCGGTCGGGTCGTACGAGTCGGCGCCACTCGACTATCCGGCCGATTACCCCGATCAGCCGATGTTCACCGGACCATCCGCGCCGCCCGGCGTTCCCCCGCCGTCGTTCGGCGTTCCCCCGATGCCGCCCGGCTACTACCCACCGCCGCCGGGCTACCCGCCGTATCCACCGCCGTACGACCCGTATGCCGGGTACCGCGCCGGGGTCCCACCGGGCCAGAACGGGCCGTCGGTCGCGGCGCTGGTGTGCGCCCTGCTGGGCGTGCCGATGTGCATGTGCTTCCTGCCGTCGCTGGCCGCAATCCTGTTGGGCATCATGGGGATCCAGCAAACGGGACGGACCGGACAGGCCGGACGCGGCATGGCGATCGCGGGACTGGTGATCGGGCTGGTGACCCTGCTCCTGGGGTTCCTGTTCCTGGCCGGCGGCGGAGTGACCAGCGTCTTCCGCTGAGACTCGTTGAACCTCAACCTTTTTCGGTAGACGTCAGGCCGGCGGCTGGAACGGCGCGACCTCGCGGCCCATCCCCGCGGCCCGCCCCTTCGCCGAGACGACCAGCGCCATCTTGCGGCTGGCCTCGTCGATCATCTCGTCACCCAGCATCACCGCCCCGCGGGAGCCGCCGGGCACCGACGTGTACCACTCGTAGGCCTCCAGGATCAGCTCGGCGCGGTCGAAATCGGCCTGTCGCGGGCTGAATATCTCGTTGCCGGCGGCGATCTGATCCGGGTGCAGCACCCATTTGCCGTCGTAGCCCAGCGCCGCCGCACGCCCGGCCACCCGCCGGAACGCGTCGACGTCGCGGATCTTGAGGTACGGGCCGTCGACCGCTGCCACGCCGTGCGCACGCGCCGACACCAGGATCGTCATCAGCACGTGGTGATAAGCGTCGCCCACGTCGTAACCGGGCGGCTGCTCACCGACCACCAGGGTGCGGGTGTTGAGGCTGGCCATCAGATCGGCCGGCCCCAACACCAGGGCCTGCACCCGCGGATGGGCGGCGATCGCGTCGATGTTGGTCAGACCACGCGCATCCTCGATCTGGGCGTCGATCGCAATGCTCCCGACCGGCAGCCCGTGGGTGTGCTCGAGCTGCGTCAGCAGCAGGTCGGCGGCCTGCACGTGGGACACATCGCTGACCTTCGGCAGGATCACCACCTCGAGCGCAGCACCGGCCCCGGCCACCACCTCGATCAGATCCGCGTGCGTCCAGGGCGTGGTCCAGTCGTTGACGCGGACACCCCGCAACTGTCCCGCCCAGCCGGGCTCGGCCAGCGCGCTCGCCACCGTCGTCCGCGCCGCGGCCTTGGCGTCGGCGGCCACCGCATCCTCGAGGTCGAGGAACACCTGGTCGGCGGGCAGACCCTTGGCCTTTTCGATCATCTTTCGATTGCTGCCCGGAACGGACAGGCAGCTCCGTCGGAGATGGACAAAATCATCCCCGCGACGGGGGCGATACGCGGAATTCACCCGTCCACTCCTACCCTTTGAACCATGGCGTCGATCAACAGGGTGTACGCGGCCCGGCTCGCCGGGCTGGTGGTGCTGGGCCCCGACGGTGAGTCGGTGGGCCGGGTGCGCGACGTCGTCATCAGTATCAGCATCGTTCGCCAGCAGCCCCGCGTCCTGGGCCTGGTAGTCGAATTGCTCACCCGCAGAAGGATTTTCGTACCCATCCTGCGGGTCACCGCGATCGAGCCGACCGCCGTGACGCTCACCACCGGCAACGTGTCGCTGCGCCGGTTCGCCCAACGGCCGGGCGAGGTCCTGGTGCTGGGCCAGGTGCTCGACACCCGCGTGCGGGTCAACGATCCGGAACTGCCGCAGCTGCAGGGTCAGGACGTGGTGGTGGTCGACCTGGCGATCGAGCAGACCCGGACCCGCGACTGGCTGGTGACCCGGCTCGCGGTGCGCAGTCACCGGCGGCTGCGGCGGACCACCGTTCACGTCGTCGACTGGCAGCACGTCCAGGGGCTGACACCGTCGGCGCTGGCGATGCCCGGCCAGGGCGTCGCCCAACTGCTGCACCAGTTCGAGGATCAACGACCGGTCGAGGTGGCCGACGCGATCCGCGACCTGCCCGCCAAACGCCGCACCGAGGTCATCAACGCCCTCGACGACGAACGGCTGGCCGACATCCTGCAGGAGCTCGGCGAGGACGAGCAGACCGAACTGCTGCTGAAGATGGACACCGAGCGCGCCGCCGACGTGCTCGAGGCGATGGACCCCGACGACGCCGCCGATCTGTTGGGTGTGCTCAACCCGACGCACGCCGAGGTGCTGCTGGCCCGGATGGACCCGGAGGACTCCGATCCGGTCCGCCGACTGCTGCAGCACTCCCCCGACACCGCCGGTGGTCTGATGACCCCCGAACCGGTGATCCTGGCCCCGGACACCACCGTGGCCGCCGCGCTGGCCCGGGTGCGCGACCCCGACCTGACGCCGGCGCTGTCGTCGCTGGTGTTCGTGGTCCGCCCCCCGACGGCCACCCCGACCGGCCGCTATCTGGGCTGTGTACACCTGCAGCGACTGCTCCGCGAACCCCCGGCGGCACTGGTGAGCGGCATCGTGGACGCCGACCTGCCGACCCTGGCCCCCGAGCAGACCCTGGCCGCGGTGACCCGTTACTTCGCGGCCTACAACCTGGTCTGCGGGCCGGTGATCGACGACGAGGGGCACCTGCTGGGCGCCGTCACCGTCGACGATCTGCTCGACCACCTGCTGCCGCACGACTGGCGGGCCAGTACCGAGGAGCCCGAACTGGACACCGCCCAGTGAGTGACGCTTCGGCGCGCAGCCGCCTCGACACCCCGCGCACCTCGCGCCGCCCCCGACTGAACCTCGACGCCGAGGCGGTGGGCCGGTTCAGCGAGTCGATCGCCCGATTCCTGGGTACCGGCCGCTACCTGGCCTGGCAGACGATCATCGTGATCGTTTGGATCGCCCTGAATCTGTTCGCGGTGAAGTGGCGCTGGGATCCCTACCCCTTCATCCTGCTGAATCTGGCGTTCTCGACGCAGGCCGCGTACGCGGCCCCGCTGATCCTGCTGGCCCAGAACCGCCAGGAGAATCGCGACCGGGTGTCGCTCGAGGAGGACCGCCGGCGCGCCGAACAGACCAAGGCGGACACCGAGTTCCTGGCCCGCGAACTGGCCGCGCTGCGGCTGGCGGTCGGCGAGGTCGCGACCCGCGATTACCTGCGTCGCGAGCTCGAGGAACTGCACGAGAAGATCGACGCGCTCAGCCCGCCGAAGAAGCCGTCGGCGGGCAAGTCGGACGGCGGCGAGCGGCGGCCCAAGAAGTCCGGCTGACGAGCGGGGGATTGCTGCCACACGTGTCCCAACTGTTATGTATGGTGACTTGGTTCACAAGGTATGCCCGCGGTGCTTGCCGGGCATCGATCACGAGGACGGTCGAGTGCGCATAAGGGCAGGTTCGGGTGCGGACCCGAGCGATCAGGTGCCCCAGGAGCCGTCGGAGCGCACGCGCGGCCGCCTGGCCCGCGCCACCCACTCTCCCCTCCTCGGTGTGGCCGTGCTGTCCCCCCTGGTGCTCGCGGCCGCGGTCGGTGCGGCCGGGCCGTCCACCCCGGTCAGCCCGGACACCGGCAAGGTCGTCGAGATCAGCCCGGTGGCGGCCGTCGCCCCCACCCGGCCCGTCGACATGAGCGGCCCCACGGTGGTCGCGGTGGCCAAGGCACCCGATGCGTTCCGGGTCGCCGCCTCCGCGGCATCCGCGCCCCCGCCGGCCGCCATCGTCTCCGCCCCCGGCGCGCTGCGCATCCCCGCCATCGCGCTGAGCGCGTACCGCAATGCCGAGGCCACCATGGCGCGCGCACTTCCCGGCTGCGGCATCAGCTGGAACCTGCTGGCCGGCATCGGCCGGATCGAATCGGGCCACGCCAACAACGGCGCCACCGACTCCCGCGGCACCGCGGTCAGCCCGATCTACGGCCCCGCCCTGGACGGCACCCTGCCGGGCAACGAGGTCATCGTCTCGGCCAGCCAGCTCGGCCGCGTGACGTACGCCCGCGCGATGGGTCCTATGCAGTTCCTGCCGGGCACGTGGTCCCGGTTCGCCTCCGACGGCGACGGCGACGGCAAGGCCGATCCGCAGAACGTCTACGACGCCACCCTGTCGGCGGCCCGGTACCTGTGCAGCGGTGGCCTGAATCTGCGGGACCAGTCGCAGGTGCTGACGGCGATCCTGCGCTACAACAACTCGATGGCCTACGCCCGCAACGTGCTCGGGTGGGCCGCCTCCTACGCAACGGGTGTGGCGCCGGTCAACCTGCCGCCCATCACGGGTCCCACGCCGCCCATCGCGGACGCCCGGTTGGACGCCCACATGGAGTCCAACCCCGAAGGGCTGGGCCCGGGCCTCTCGGCGACCGATCCGCTGCCGGTGTTCAGCCTGACGCAGAGCGGGGTGGCCAACTCGCTGCCCGTACCGCCCGGACCTGCCGAGGGCACCACGGCGACGCCGCTGAACGCACCGTGCACCATCTTCTGCCTGAGCGACAACACCCCGTTGAGCGATCCCTCCGCGGTGCCGCAGTGGGGCCAGCCGGGATGGACCCCGCCCTGGATGCAGCCCGGCTGGGTACCGCCGTGGATGCAGCAGCCGGCCGCGCCGGAGGCTTCGGTCGCCGGACCCGCCCTCGGCCCGCTGCCGGGTGCGCCCGCCCCCGGTCCGGTTCCGGCCGAGGCTCCGGCCCCCGGTGTGCTGCCGCCGGCCCAGGCGCCTGCACCCGGACCCGCCCCAATGCCGGCAGCACCGGGACCCGCCGCGCCCGCACCGATGCCGGCCGAATCCGGCGCTCCCGGGGTATCGCTGGGCCCGCTGCCCGGCCCGGCTGCCTGACCGGCGCCGAGCGTTCCGGCGTCACCGATAGACTCGTCGGTGATGTCCGAGAGCACTGATCCGACCGCTGCCGTGCGCGCCGCGCTGGCCAAGGTCATCGATCCCGAACTGCGCAAGCCGATCACCGAGCTCGGCATGGTCAAGAGCGTCGACGTGCGGCCCGACGGGGCCACCCACATCGAGATCTACCTGACCACCGAGGCCTGCCCGAAGAAGTCCGAGATCAGCGAGCTGGTGACGCGGGCAGTCGCCGACGTGCCGGGCACCGGCGCGGTCACCGTCGTCCTGGACGTCATGAACGACGAGCAGCGCGCCGAGTTGCGCAAGCAGTTGCGCGGCGACCAGGGACTGTCCGCCGAGCCGGTGATCCCGTTCGCCCAGCCGGGCTCGTTGACCCGCGTCTACGCGGTGGCCTCCGGCAAGGGCGGCGTCGGCAAGTCCAGCGTGACGGTCAACCTGGCCGCCGCGATGGCCGCGCGCGGCCTGTCGGTGGGGCTGCTCGACGCCGACATCTACGGCCACTCCGTTCCCCGCATGATGGGCACGAATGACCGCCCCATTCAAGTGGATTCGATGATCGTGCCGCCCGTGGCGCACGACGTGAAGGTGATCTCGATCGCGCAGTTCACCCAGGGCAACACCCCCGTGGTGTGGCGCGGCCCGATGCTGCACCGGGCGCTGCAACAGTTCCTGGCCGACGTCTACTGGGGCGATCTGGACGTGCTGCTGCTTGATCTGCCGCCGGGCACCGGCGACGTGGCGATCTCCATCGCGCAGCTGATCCCGGGGGCCGAGATCGTCGTCGTCACCACCCCGCAGTTGGCCGCCGCCGAGGTCGCCGAACGCGCCGGGGCCATCGCCGTGCAGACCCGCCAGCGCGTCGTCGGCGTCGTGGAGAACATGTCCGGCCTGGTGCTGCCCGACGGCTCCACCATGCAGGTGTTCGGTGAGGGTGGCGGCCAGCAGGTCGCCGAGAGCCTGACGCGGACCACCGGCGCCGAGGTGCCGCTGCTCGGCCAGGTGCCGTTGGATCCCGCACTGGTCAATGCCGGGGATTCCGGTGTGCCCCTTGTTCTTTCGGCCCCCGAGTCGGTGGCCGCCAAGGAGTTGCAGAAGGTGGCCGACGCGCTGACGGCGCGCCGGCGTGGGCTGGCCGGCATGTCGCTGGGATTGGACACCACGCGGCGCTGACGCGGGGCGAGATCGACGAAATGGCGTGACCCACTCGCACTTTCGCGCCGAGACGTACGTTTGGGCGTGTGAGTCAGGTGGCGTCGGGGTCGAACGGGGTGGGCAGCGTCGGGTCCGGCTCGGCCGGAACGGCCGGCGAGCGCTGGGCGGCCGCCGGCGGGACGACGAGCTCGGACTTGGCCTCGTTGAAGGTGTTCTCCACGCTGCTGAGCAGTGAATCATCGCCGTCGAGAAGGTGTTTGGTGATCGCGGCGCGCGGTGACATCCCGCGCAGCTTGTTCAGCTCCGAGAGGGGTGCACGCAGATCATCGAATTCCGGACCCAGGTCCTCGCGCAACTGACTGGTGGCTCCGCTGATGTAGTCGCGGGCCTGACGCAGCGTGCTCGACGTCCAGCGGATGGCACCCGGTAGCCGTTCGGGGCCCAGCACCACGAGGCCGATGACGACGAGCACCAGCATCTCGCCCCAGCCCACGTTGGCGAACACGGAACTACCCGTCCGACGAAGGTGTGACCGTCAGGGTGACGTGGCGACCGTCGCGCACCACCTCGATGGGAGCGGGCTGGCCGATCTTCAGCTGCCGCACCGCGACCGTCATCTCGTCGGCGTCGGCCACCGTGCGGTCACCGACCTTGACCACCACGTCGTTCTCCTGCACGCCGCCCTTCTCGGCCGGACCGCCGGCCTTGACATTGGCGACCTGCGCACCGGAGGCGACGTCGTTGCTGACCGAGCGGGCACTGAGCCCCAGGGTCGGATGGTTGATCTTCCCGTCCTTGATCAACGTCTCGGCGGTGGCCTTGACCTCGTTGACGGGGATCGCGAAGCCCAGGCCACTTGCACTGTCGGACAACGACTTTCCGGCCGTGTTGATGCCGATGACCTCCGAGGCCATGTTGATCAGCGGGCCACCGGAGTTGCCGTGGTTGATCGAGGCGTCGGTCTGCAGGGCGTCGATGACGGTATCGGTGTCCGAGCCGTCGCCCGACAGCGGGACCGGTCTGTGCAGCGCACTGATGATGCCGTGGGTCACGGTGCTGCGCAGGCCCAGCGGCGCGCCGGCGGCAATGACCTCGTCGCCGACGTGCACCTTGTCGGAGTCCCCGAGGCGGGCGACCGTCAGATTGTCGACGTTGTCGACCTTGAGCACTGCCAGGTCGGTCTTCGGGTCGCGGCCCACCAGGTTGGCCGGAACCTCCTTGCCGTCGTTGAACACGACGGTGGTCTTGTACTGGCTGGGATTGTTGGCGGCGTCGGAGATCACGTGGTTGTTGGTGACGATGTAGCCGCGGCCGTCGATCACGACCCCCGACCCCTGCGAACCCTGGTCGTTGCTGGTGGCCTCGATGGTGACCACCGAATCGGCCACGGAAGCGGCCACCTTGGCGAACTGACCCGCCGGCAGCTGCTCGCCGTCGCCGGTCTCCAGCGTGACCTTGGAGGTGGTGAAGGCCTCCACCACCTCGGCCGTCTTGCGGCCGACCCAACCGCCGAGCAGCCCGATCAGCAGCGCGGTGACGCCCAGCAGCGCCAGCGCCCGGTAGGAGACCCTGCCGCCGAACAGGACGTCACGCACGCCCAGCTTGCCCAGCTGCGGCGCGGCGACGGCGCGCTCGGGTTCGGCGACCGCCGGATCACCGAGCGCGGCCGGCGCGGCGGGATTGCGCCACGGGTCGTCGGGCTCGTCGTCACCGAGCTTCTCGTCGGCCAGAGCGCTGGCGTCGACCGGGTGCCGCTGCAGGGAGTCCCCGCCCTGATACGGCCGGCCGAACGCCTCGGCCAACACCGGATCCTTGGGCTTCTGGTCGGGCCGGAACTCCGAGCCATCGCGGAACCGCTGCGGGCGCAGCTCGTCGGCGACGAAGGACCCGTCGACGCCGTCGGGCCGCGCGAACGTCCGGCGCGACGCCTCGTCGACGGGAGGCCGCGACACGGGCCGCGGCGCCAGGCGCGGGCCGCTGGCACCCTGGCCGGAGTTGTCCTGGTTGGAACTCAAGTCACCCTCGATCAATCGTGCGAAGCGTACGGATCCGTGCGGCGAAACCGCCGGGGGGCCCGGGAGGCGTCGGCCCCTGCTACACCCTACCGGCGGCGCCGGCCGTCCCAGGGGTTGCGCGGCCCCTGCGACTCGGGGCCGGGGTCGTCGCAGGCTCCGGGTTCGTCGCACTGGACCAGCGACGAGAACGGGATCTGGGTGAGCCGGCCCAACAGGGAGGTCGGCGGGTCGATCGGATGAGAGTTCTGCAGCACGTCGCGGGCCTGCCGTTGGGCGTCGACCTCGGCGACGCACTCGACGCACTGCGACAGATGGGTGGCGGCCCGCATGTAGGCGTTCATCCGCAGCTCGCCGTCGACGTAGGCGGCAATGGCCTCGGTGGACAGGTGCTCGGTGGATCTGAACTGCCGGGGCGCGCCGACGGGCGCGTCGCTCTGCGATGCGAAATGCGCCGGCAACCGGGAGAACAGCCGGAACACATGCCCCCGGTCGAACATCACCCCGCTCCTTCCCCGGTGGTTGGCGACCACCGCAGTCGAATGTAGCGCGCGGGACCAGTTCACTGCGAGAAACCTGGGGAAGGGTCAGGCCGACTCGGCGGAGTACTGCGAATCCTGGGAATGCGCTGCGAGGTACTCGCGGATGCCCTGGCGGCCACGATGGATACGGCTGCGGACGGTGCCGAGCTTGACGCCCAGCGTCGCACCGATCTCTTCGTAGGACAGGCCCTCGATGTCGCACAACACCACGGCGGCGCGGAACTCCGGAGCCAGCGAGTCCAGTGCGGCCTGCAGGTCGGCGCCCAGGCGGGAGTCGTGATAGATCTGCTCGGGGTCGGGGTCGGACGCCGGAACGCGCTCGTAGTCCTCGGGCAGCGCCTCCATCCGGATGCGGCCACGTCGACGGACCATGTCCAGGAACAGGTTGGTGGTGATGCGGTGCAGCCAACCCTCGAAGGTCCCGGGCTGGTAGTTCTGCACCGAGCGGAACACCCGGATGAACGTCTCCTGGGTCAGGTCCTCGGCGTCGTGCTGGTTGCCGGAGAGGCGGTAGGCCAGCCGGTAGACCCGATCGGCGTGCTGGCGCACCAGGTCGTCCCACGACGGCATCGTGGTCTTGTCGCCGGTTGCGTCGAACACGGCGGTGCCGTGCAACTCGTCGGATGGCTCCACCCAGCCCGGTTCACCCTGGTCGGGGTGCGACATGCTGGCGGGGGCCATGAGCGCGTTGGTCGTCGGATCCTCCTGGTCGAAGCCGTTGACGGCGGGTGACCCGTCGGGTTCGGCGAGCGGTGTGGTTCCGCGAGCGCGAGGCCCGACGGCGTGTGACCCGTCGGGTTCGGCAACATGGAACTCCTCGCCGTTATTCCCGATCCAGCTACCGCCGACGTCCATGCCGAATACCGTTGCCGACCGGCGTGTGGCGGACATATGAGGCACCTGAAGTTTTCCTGAGAAAGCCGGTCGCGCCCCGATTGCGCTGCACAGATGGGCGCGCCAGCTGCATTGACGACGGCATTCGATCTACGCTGCGGGCATGCCCGATGAGGATCCGCCGGTGTTGGTCCGGCCAAGTCGCGCCGACGCCATGCTCGCCCACGCCGAGGGCTCGATCACCGAGGATGCCGTGCTCGCCGCGGCCCGCGAACGGGCCGAGGACATCGGCGCCGACGCGGTGACCCCGGCCGTCGGAGCGCTACTGAGCATGCTGACGCGACTGTCCGGGGGCAAGGCCGTGGCGGAGGTGGGCACCGGCGCCGGGGTGAGCGGGCTGTGGATGCTCTCCGGGATGCGCGACGACGGAGTCCTGACCACCATCGACATCGAGCCCGAGCACCAGCGCCTGGCCAAGCAGGCGTTCAGCGAGGGCGGTATCGGGCCCTCGCGCACCCGGCTCATCACCGGACGCGCCCAAGAGGTCCTCACCCGCCTGGCCGACGAGTCCTACGACCTGGTCTTCATCGACGCCGAACCGGGCGATCAGGCCGATTTCGTGGTCGAGGGAATCCGGCTGCTGCGCCCCGGCGGCGTCATCGTCGTGCACCGCGCCGCGCTGGCCGGTCGCGCCGGGGACCCGTCGGCGAACGATCCCGAGGTCGCGTCGGTGCGCGAGGCGGCCCGGCTGATCGCCGAGGACGAGCGCTTCACCCCCGTCCTGTTGCCCCTCGGCGACGGGATTCTGGCGGCCGCCCGGGACTGATTCGGCCCGATCAATCGTCGTCGCCGGACCCGGTCCGGGTGCTGGCCGCGACCGGAGTCTTCCCGTCGGTGTCGATTCCCGCTCCGGAGAACGCGGTCATCACCAGGGAACGCAAGCGGCGGCCGACCTCGAACTGTTTCCCCGGCAGGGTGCGCGCCACCATGCGCAGGTTCACGGTTTCGACGCCGATGCTCTCCACGCCCATCAGCTGCGGCTCATCCAGGAGCAGATCCGGCAGTCCGTCGTCGCGCATGGCGGCCGCGGCGACCGAGTGCAAGGTGTCGGTCACCTGGCTGAGATCGGCGGAGTGGGCGACGGGAACGTCGACGACGGCACGCGCCCAGTCCTTGGACAGGTTCAGGGCCTTCACGATCTGTCCGTTCGGCACGGTGTAGAACTCGCCGTCGCTGGTGCGCAGTCGCGTGATCCGCAGCGTGACGTCCTCAACGGTGCCGCGTGCCTCACCACCTCCTGAGACCGTCAGCTCCACCAGATCGCCGAAGCCGTACTGCTTCTCGGTGATGAGGAAGAAGCCGCTCAGCAGGTCGAGCACGATCCGCTGGGCTCCGAAACCGAGGGCCGCACCGAGCACCGCGGCGGGCGCCACCAGGGAGCCGACCGGCAGCCCGACCACATTGGCGATGTCCAGGGCGACCATCGTGTAGAGCACTCCGATGGCCACCGAGGAGATGACGGCCGCCACGGCCTGACGGTGCTTGACCGTTTCGACCGCACGACGGCGTCACTGTTGTCGCCCTGGGCCAGCCGCCGACTGATCCGTGCCGCCACCCACCGGATGACGCGGGTCGCGATGATCGCGACAACGACGGCGACCACGACGTGTAACCCGTTGGTCAGCAACCACTTTCCGACCTCGTTGTCCCAGAAACCGTGCCTCGTATCGGACGCAGCAGTCGTCCACAGTGTCGTAGCCATCGCCGCTGGCTTCCCGCCCTCGCCGGGGAACCAAACATTCACGGCTTCTTGTGCGTTGCCGCCGGCGCGGACCCCTTGACACCGCGCTGAACGAGTGTTTAACGTACTGAACATGCGTTCAGCGCACGACCTGACCGCGGCCGCCAGGATCCGCGACGCCGCGATCGACCAGTTCGGCCAGCACGGCTTCGAGGTCGGCGTGCGAGCCATTGCCGGCGCGGCCGGAGTGAGCCCAGGTCTGGTGATCCATCATTTCGGCTCCAAGGACGGCCTGCGCGCGGCCTGTGACGAGCACGTTGCCGAGAGCATTCGGCAATCCAAGAGCGAATCCCTGCAGACCCACGACCCGGCGGCCTGGTTCACGGCGATTGCCGAGATCGAGGAATTCGCGCCGATGATGGCTTACCTGGTGCGCACCATGCAGACCGGCGGCGAACTGGCCAGGACCATGTGGCGCACCATGATCGACAACGCCGAGCAGTACATGGACGAGGGCGTCCGCGCCGGAACGGTCAAGCCGAGCCAGGACGCCAGGGCACGGGCCTTCTACCTCGCGCTGTCCGGCGGTGGGGCGTTCCTGCTCTACCTGCAGCTGCATGACAACCCCACCGATCTTCGCGCGGTGCTGCACGACTACGCCCAGGACATGATCCTGCCGGCGCTCGAGGTGTATTCCCACGGCCTGCTCACCGACTCGACCATGTACGACGCGTTCCTGGAGCGGCGCAACCAGGGCATTCCCATCCAGACCGTGCCCGACACCGAACCCGAGGATGAAACGGAGTAGCGCATCATGACCGAGCTCGCGCAACCGGCGATCGAAATCCAGGGCCTGGCAAAGAATTTCGGTTCGGTACGCGCTCTGGACGGCCTCGACCTCACCGTCACGCCGGGGGAAGTCCACGGTTTTCTGGGCCCCAACGGCGCCGGCAAGTCCACCACCATCCGGATCCTGTTGGGACTGGTGCGCTCCGACGGAGGCACCGTGCGGATGCTCGGCCACGACCCGTGGGCCGACGCGGTGGACCTGCACCGCCGGATCGCTTATGTCCCCGGCGATGTCACGCTGTGGCCGTCGCTGACCGGCGGCGAGACGATCGACCTGCTGGCGAGGATGCGCGGCGGGATCGACACCGAGCGCCGGACCGAACTCATCGAACGCTTCGAACTCGACCCGCACAAGAAAGCCCGCACCTATTCGAAGGGCAACCGGCAGAAGGTGTCGCTGGTGTCGGCATTCGCATCCCACGCCGAACTGCTGTTGCTGGACGAGCCCAGCACCGGACTGGACCCGTTGATGGAGAACGTCTTTCAACAGTGCGTCGCCGAGACCCGTGACCGCGGCACCACCGTCCTGCTGTCGAGCCACATCCTGGCCGAGACCGAGGCCCTCTGTGATCGGCTGACCATCATCCGCGCGGGCAGGACCGTCGAATCCGGCACGTTGGACTCGATGCGGCGTTTGTCGCGCACCTCGATCAAGGCCGAATTGCTCAGCGACCCCGGCGATCTCCGGCGGATCCCGGGAGTCGAGGACATCGGCTTCGAGGGCAGCACCCTGCACGTGCAGGTCGAGAGCGCGAGTTTGCCCGAATTGATCCGGGCACTCGGGCAGGCCGGGGTACGCAGCCTGGTCAGCCAGCCCCCAACCCTGGAAGATCTGTTCCTGCGCCACTACGGAACCGACCCGGACTCCGGGAGCCGGGAGGACCGGAAGGTGCACGCATGAGTACGCCCGTCCTGGACCCGGCGACCCGATCGGCCGCGGGCGACCCGCCCGGATCATCGAAATTCACTGGGACACTGCGGCTGCTGCGGCTGTATCTGCGCCGCGACCGAGTGGTCGCCCCGCTGTGGATCCTGCTGCTGTCGGTCCCGCTGGCCACGGTCTATGTGGGCAGCATCAGCAAGGTGTATCCGACCGACGCCGACCGCACCGGCATGGTGGCCTCGATCATGGCCAGTCCGGCCCAGCGCGCCATGTACGGCAACGTCTACAACGACACCCTGGGCGCCGTCGGCGTCTGGAAGGCCGGGATGTTCCATGTGTTGATCGCGGTGGCGGTGATCCTGACGGTCATCCGGCACACCCGCGCCGACGAGGAGGCCGGCCGGACCGAGCTGCTCGATTCGACCGCGGTCGGCCGCTACGCCGATCTGACCGCCGCGCTGACGCTGGCACTCGGCGCATCGCTGCTGACCGGGCTGATCGGCTTCGCCGGTCTGCTGACCGTCGATATCCCGGCCGCCGGTTCCCTGGCATTCGGGCTGGCACTGGCCGGTTCGGGTCTGGTATTCGGCGCGGTCGCCGCGGTCGCTGCCCAACTCTCGGCCAACGCCCGCACCGCCCGGGGCCTGGCATTCGCGGTGCTGGCGGCCGCGTTCACGCTGCGCGCTGTCGGCGACGCCCGGTCGGCCACCGGATCCAGCGCGCTGTCCTGGCTCTCGCCGCTGGGCTGGTCGTTACAGGTTCGACCGTTCGCCGGCGACCGGTGGTGGGTATTGGCACTGCACGTGCTCGCGTGCGCGGCCCTGACGGTGTTCGCCTACTGGCTGCGGGGTCGCCGCGACGTCGGGGCGGGATTGCTGGCCGAGCGGCCCGGCGCCGGCACGGCGGGTCCCGCACTGGCCGGGCCGCTGGCGCTGGCATGGCGGGTCAGCCGCGGCGCACTGCTGCTGTGGACGACCGGCCTGTGCCTGTACGGGCTGATGATCGGCAGCGTCGTGCACGGGGTGGGCGACGAGGTGGGCGACAGTGGGCTGGCCCGCGATATCGTCACGCGCCTCGGCGGTACCGCCGCCATGGAACAGGCCTTCATCGCGATCGCGTTCGCCATGCTCGGCATGGTGGCCTCGGCATTCGTCATCTCGATGCTGCTGCGGCTGCACCAGGAGGAGATCACCGGCCGCGCGGAGACGGCATTGGCCGGCTCGGTGAGCCGGACCCGTTGGCTGGCAAGCTATCTGGGACTCGCGATCGCCGGGTCGGGTATCGCGATGCTGCTGGCCGGCATGGTCGCGGGGCTGACCTACGGCATTACGGCCGGCGGCCTGGGCGGTGCCGGCGGCAAGCTGCCGGCCGTACTCGGCGCCGCCGCCGTGCAGTTGCCCGCGGTGTGGCTGCTCGCCGCGGTGACCGTCGCACTGTTCGGGCTGGCGCCCCGGTTCAGCCCGGCGGCCTGGGCGGTACTCGTGGGTTTCATCGCGCTGTACATGCTCGGATCGCTGTCCGGGTTCCCACAGTGGCTGCTGAACCTCGAACCGTTCTCACACATCCCCCGCGTCGGCGCCGGGAGCTTCACGGCGGTGCCGCTGCTGTGGCTACTCACCATCGACGTCGCACTGATCATGCTCGGCGTCCACGCATTTCGGCGACGCGATCTGGAGTGAGGAGCAGCAGATGAAACTGATGATCCAGACCTTCGCATCGCTCATCGCCGGGCTGGCGTTCTTCGCCGCCACCCTGTTCTGGCCGGCCGGCACGTTCCACTATTGGCAGGCCTGGCTCTTCGTCGCCGTATTCATGCTCACCACGCTGGGCCCCAGCTTCTACCTGGCCGTGTCCAAACCGGCCGCGCTGCAGCGCCGGATGCATGCCGGACCGACGGCCGAGACCCGGCCCGCGCAACGGCTCGTCATGTGTGGCATCTATCTGCTGGCGACAGCGCTGTTCGTGGTGAGCGCACTGGATCTCCGGTTCGGCTGGTCGTCGCCGCCGACGTGGCTGGCGATCGTCGGCAACATCGTGGTGGCCGTCGGGCTCATCCTGGCCCAGGCGGTGGTGTTCCAGAACAACTACGCCGCCGCCACCATCAGGGTCGAGGAGAACCAGACCCTCACCACCACCGGGCTCTACGGGCTGGTGCGCCATCAGATGTACGTCGGTGCGCTCATCATGATGGCCGGCACGCCGCTCGCGCTGGGCTCCTACTGGGGGCTCACGGTGCTCATCCCGGCCGTGGTCGTGCTCGGCATCCGGATCCTCGACGAGGAGAAGATGCTCACCGACGAGCTTCCCGGTTACCGGGAGTACCGACAACAGGTGCGTTACCGCCTGGTACCGAATGTGTGGTGAGCTCGGGTTCTGACCCTGCGGCGGTCCGGCTGAACCCATACTGGTCGCGTGGAACAGCTACTGACCGGGCTCGGGCTGTCGACCGCCGCCGGGCTCAACGCCTACATCCCGATGCTGATGCTCGGACTGTTGGCGCGGTTCACCGACATCGTCCACCTGCCGGCCGGGTGGAACTGGATGGAGAACGGCTGGGTGATCCTCATCATCGGCGTCCTGTTGGTGGTGGAGATCGTCGCCGACAAGATTCCGGCGCTGGACTCGGTGAACGACTCCGTGCAGACCTTCGTGCGGCCCGCCGCCGGCGGCATCGTGTTCGGGTCGGGCACGGCCGCGCAGACCGCCGCCGTCAGCGACCCCGGCCAGTGGGCCCGCTCCGGCGGGTGGATCCCGGTGGTGATCGGCGTCGTCATCGCGCTCCTGGTCAGCCTGACCAAGTCCGCCGTGCGGCCCGCCGCCAACGTCGCGACCGCCGGGGTGGCCGCTCCCGTGCTGTCCACGGTCGAGGACGTCACCAGTTTCGGCCTGGTGTTCATCGCACTGCTGGTGCCGATCCTCGTGCTGGTGATCCTGGCGGCGCTGATCTGGTCGGGCTGGCGGCTGTGGCGAAAGATCAAGCGGCGCAAGGACCTACCGTATGCCCCGCCGACCGCCGCACCCGCGGACTGGCAGCAGCCGCCGCGCGCGCCCTGATCGAGGGCGAGCGGCCGGAAGTGCGGCGCTAGATCCAGACGCCCTTGCCGACGGCGACCACGCCACCGGCGCTGACCGAGAACTTCTCCCGGTCCTTCTCCACGTCGACACCCACCATCTCGCCCGGCCCGATGACGACGTTCTTGTCCAGGATCGCGCGGCGCACCACCGCGCCGCGGCCCACCCGGACCCCGGGCATCAACACGCTGCCCTCGACGATCGCCCCGTCGTCGATCGCGACGTTGGAGGACAACACCGAATTGCGCACCGACGCCGCCGAGATGATGCTGCCCGCCCCAACGACGGACTCCTGCGCCGAGCCGCCGTTGACGAACTTGGCGGGCGCCAGGTTCTCGGTGCCGCCGCGGATCGGCCAGCGCCGGTTGTACAGATTGAACACCGGGTGCACCGACACCAGATCCATGTGCGCGTCGTAGAACGCGTCGAGCGTGCCGACGTCACGCCAATATCCGTGGTCGCGTTCGGTGGCGCCGGGAACCTGGTTGTTGTTGAAGTCGTACACCGAGGCCATCCCGTCGGCGACGAGCTGCGGGATGATATCGCCGCCCATGTCGTGATCGGAGTGGTCGTCGTCGGCGTCGGCCTTGATGGTGTCGATCAGGACCTTGGTGGTGAACACGTAGTTGCCCATCGACACGAACGTCTGGTTCGGGTCATCGGGTGTGCCGGGCGGGTCCGCCGGCTTCTCGATGAAGCTGCGGATCCGGCCCGACTCGTCGGCGTCGATGCAGCCGAACGCCGTCGCCTCCGCGCGCGGCACGCGGATGCCGGCCACCGTTGCGCCGGCGCCACTTTCGATGTGCTGCTGCACCATCTGCTCGGGATCCATCCGGTACACGTGATCGGCACCGAAGATCACGATGTAGTCGGGGTCCTCGTCGTAGATGAGGTTCATCGATTGGTAGATGGCGTCGGCCGACCCGGTGTACCACCGCGGCCCCAGCCGCTGCTGCGCGGGGACCGGCGTGATGTACTCGCCGGCCAGCCCGGACAGCCGCCAGTTCTGCGAGATGTGCCGGTCCAGGGAGTGCGACTTGTATTGCGTGAGAACACAGATGCGCAGATAGCGCGCATTGACGAGGTTCGACAACACGAAATCGATGAGCCGGTAGCTGCCGCCGAACGGAACGGCCGGCTTGGCCCGATCCGCCGTCAGGGGATACAGCCGCTTGCCCTCCCCGCCGGCGAGGACGATGCCCAGCACGTGTGGCGCTTCCCTCATGGGGACAAACCTATCGACACCCGCCAGAGGTGGCCAGCGCAATGACGCGGTTTTCAGAATTCCCCCCGGGATTGGGGCCGGTTTCACACCCCGCAATCCCTGCGGGGGCCCGCCGCTGGCACTACCGTCGGTCGGTATGCGGGTGGCGATGATGACACGGGAGTATCCGCCCGAGGTGTACGGCGGTGCAGGCGTACACGTCACCGAACTCGTCGCCCAGCTGCGCCGGCTGTGCGCCGTGGACGTGCACTGCATGGGAGCGCCGCGACCCGATCAGGCCGACGTTCACGTGCACCGGCCCGATCCCGCGCTGGCCGACGCCAACGCGGCGTTGTCGACGCTGTCGGCGGACCTGGGGATGGCCAACGCGGCCGCCGGCGCCGACGTGGTGCACTCGCACACCTGGTACACCGGGATGGCCGGTCACCTCGCGGCCCTGCTGTACGGCGTCCCGCATGTCCTGACCGCGCACTCGCTCGAGCCGCTGCGGCCGTGGAAGGCCGAACAGCTCGGCGGGGGTTATCGCATCTCGTCCTGGGTGGAGCGCACGGCCGTCGAGGCGGCCGATGCGGTGATCGCCGTCAGCGCCGGCATGCGCGCGGATGTGCTGCGGGTGTACCCCGCGCTGGATCCCGCCCGCGTGCACGTCGTCAAGAACGGGATCGACACCGGGGTGTGGCACCCCGTGACTGCGGATCCGGGCGATTCGGTACTGACCCGGCTCGGCGTGGATCCCGGTCGCCCGATCGTGGCGTTCGTCGGCCGCATCACCCGCCAGAAAGGGGTCGCGCATCTGGTGGCGGCGGCCCACCGGTTCGACCCGGACGTCCAGCTGGTGCTGTGCGCGGGCGCGCCAGACACCCCGGAGATCGCCGCCGAGGTCGGCGCCGCGGTCGAGCAACTGTCGCAGGCCCGCAGCGGGGTGTTCTGGGTGCAGGAGATGCTCGACGGTTCGAAGATCCGCGAAATCCTCACTGCAGCAACCGTTTTCGTATGCCCGTCGGTGTACGAGCCGCTCGGGATCGTGAACCTGGAGGCGATGGCCTGCGCGACGGCAGTGGTGGCGTCCGATGTCGGCGGGATACCCGAGGTGGTCGACGACGGACGCACCGGGACCCTGGTGCACTACGACAGCGGCGACACCGCAACATTCGAGGCCGGGCTGGCCGACGCGGTCAACACTCTGGTGGCCGATCCGGCCCGGGCCCAGGCCTACGGCCGGGCGGGCCGGCAGCGCTGCATCGACGAGTTCTCCTGGGCCCACATCGCCGAGCAGACGCTGGAGATCTACCGCGCGGTCACCGCGTAACGGTCAGGTCAGGTTCGCGCGACGTACTTCAGCTCGTGACGTTCTTGAGCTCATCGCCCAGTGCGGCGGCCTCGTCCGGCGTCAGCTCGACCACGAGGCGGCCACCGCCCTCCAACGGAACCCGCATCACGATGCCGCGCCCCTCCTTTGTTGCCTCCAAAGGACCGTCGCCGGTTCGGGGCTTCATCGCCGCCATCGAGTGCTCCCTCCGCGTGTGAGCCGGTCTGCGTCGTTCATTTCTGTTCGAACCCCGACCATTCTTCCCTATCGCGCCACCTGCGTGTGCAGAGACCCGCGCGCTAGCAGCCCGGAGCGGCCGGAACCCAGCAGTTCGCGACGTGGTCGTCGACCATCCCGGTGGCCTGCATCAACGCGTAGGCCGTGGTGGGGCCGACGAATCGGAATCCGCGGCGTTTGAGTTCGCGCGCCATCGCCGTGGACTCCGGGGTGACCGCCGCGACGTCGGCGATGGCGGCCGGCCGCGGCCTGGCCGGCGGGGCGAACGACCACAGCAGTTCGTCGAGGTCGTCGTCGAGATCGGCGGCCACCCGGGCGTTGGCGATGGTGGCGTCGATCTTCGCCCGGTTGCGGACGATGCCGGCATCGGCCATCAGCCGGGCCACGTCGTCCTCGCCGTAGCGCGCGATCTTCTCGATGTCGAACTGGTCGAACGCGTGCCGGAAGTTGTCCCGCTTGCGCAGGATGATCAGCCACGACAGGCCGCTCTGGAAGGCCTCCAGGGTCATCCGCTCGAACAGTGCGGTCCGGCCGTGCAGCGGTTGGCCCCACTCGGTGTCGTGGTAGGCGCGGTACATGATGTCGTCCGCGCCGGCACCGACCGGCACCCAGTCACAGCGGATCCGCTGATCGACGTGACTCACCGCGATTGCTCGCCGGCATGCGTCCGCAGCGTGGCCAACTCGCCACGCAGCGATTCGATCTCCCCGATGAGTCGGTCGAGCACCCAGTCGACCTCACCGGTGTGATAGCCGCGCAGCGCCTGGGTGAACTTGACCGCTTCGATGTCGGCGCCGGTGATGTCGTGGGCCGGCAGCGTGGTGGCGGTGGTGCCGCGGGGCAGCGGAGGCAGCTGTTCACCGCGTCCGAAGACCACGCTGGCCACGGCGAACAGCACCACCGCAACCAGAATCAGCACGACCAGATAGAGCAGTATCAGGGTCACCCCGTCGATCCTGCCTGATGGTGCCGACAGAGTCCGACGATGACCGCCGGGACCGGCTAGCGCAACGTGTTCATCGGGGGCCGGTCCGCCAGCGACACGTTGGTGGTGCGCGCGGTGAACGTGTCACCGCCGTCGGCCGTGAACTGGGTCAGGCCCACGCCGGAGTCGGGAACCCCGCAGCGGCTCAGCAGCGTGGCGATCACCTGCCGGCTCATGGCCCCCAGCTCGGTCAGCGGACGGTTGCGATGCGCCCGGATCCCGAGGTTGACCTGGGCGATGGCGTCCAGGCCGAGGCGGTCATAGGTATCGATCAGCAGGCCGATCTCCACGCCGTAGCCGGGCGCGAACGGCACCGACGTCAGCAGATCGCGGGTGGCCGCGTATTCACCGCCGAGGGGCTGCAGAACACCGCCGAGTTCGGGCCGCAGCGCCGCCAGCAGTGGCCGCGCCACCAGTTCGGTCACCCGGCCGCCACCGTTGGCGTCCTCGCCGGTGCCGACCTTCAGCGGCCGCCGGTAGAAGCCCTTGACCAGGTGGATGCCGGTCCGGGTGAGCAGCGGTCCGACCAGGCGCGGCACGAACATGGGGTCGGGGTCGATCAGGTCGGAGTCGATGAACACCACCACGTCGCCGGTGGTGGCGGCCAGCGACCGCCACAGCACCTCGCCCTTCCCGGGATTGGGCGGCAGCTCGGGCAGCGCCTGTTCGCGGCTGACGACCTTGGCGCCCGCGGCGATGGCGCGGATCTCCGTCTCGTCGGTGGAGCCCGAGTCGAGCACCACCAGTTCGTCCACCAGACCGCCCAGCATCGGGCTGATCGTGCCGATCACCGAGGCGACGGTCTCTTCCTCGTTGAGCGCGGGCAGCACCACGGAGACTGTCCGCCCGGCCTTGGCGCGCTGCAGTTGTTCGATGGTCCAGGTGGGCCGGTTCCAGCTGTGGTCGGCCAGCCAGGTCTCCGTGGTCGGCGGGCAGTTGATCCCGAGATCGGGTGCGGTCGTCATGCCAGTCCCCTCACCGTGCGCGTCGGCGGACGCGTTCCCTGGATCGACGCGACCATCTCCAGCACGCGCCGAGTGGGGGCGACCTCATGGACGCGGAACATCCTGGCCCCGTCGGCCGCCGCCAGCGCGGTGGCCGCCAGAGTTCCCTCCAGTCGTTCGGTCAGCTCCACACCCAGAGTCTCCCCGACGAAATCCTTGTTGCTCAGGGCCATCAGGACCGGCCATCCGGTGTTAACAAGATCTTTTACGTGCCGCAACAAACTAAGGCTGTGATAAGTGTTCTTGCCGAAATCGTGGGTCGGGTCGATCAGGATCGCGTCCCGGGCCACGCCCTCGGACACGGCCCGCTCGGCGGCCGCGCGCACATCGGCCACGACCGCGTCGACCACCCCGCGCGTGGTGGTGCCGTAGTTCACCCGGAACGGCCGCGTGCGCGGGGTCGCGCCGCCGGTGTGCGAGCACACCAGGCCCGCGCCGAATTCCGCGGCCACCGCCGGCAGGCCCGGATCGGCGCCCGCCCAGGTGTCGTTGATCAGATCGGCACCGGCCGCGCAGGCCAGCTTCGCCACGCCGGCCCGCCAGGTGTCGACGCTGATCAGCTGCTCGGGGTATTCGGCCCGCAGCCATTCGATGAACGGGACCACGCGGGCGGTCTCCTCATCCGGACCGACCGAACCGCCCGGACCCGCTTTGACGCCACCGATGTCGACGACGTCGGCGCCCTCGGCGATCACCCGGTGCACCGCCTCCTTGGCGGCCTCGTCGGTGAACGTCGCGCCGCGGTCGTAGAACGAATCCGGAGTGCGGTTGACGATCGCCATGATCAGCGCACGGTCACCGGCGACCGGTTTGCCGAGGAAACTAGATCGATCGCGCTGCACGGGTTCAGGCTAATCGGCCATCCCCCGGGCGCGAGCGTGCACTCTTATGCAATCCGAAGGGCCTCAAATGCATAAGGGTGCCCACTCGGCCTATCCCTTGGGGGCGTCGCCCGCGGCGACCTGGCCGGGGTAGGCGTCGTGATAGGGCACGTAGCCCTCGCGGCGGCCCGCCAGCACGAACAGCGGATCCTCGACGTGGTCGCCGTAGGCCTCGTCGCGCAGGTCGACCTTGCGGCTCTTGAACGTACTGGTCGCCTCGAGGTGGTCGACGATGCGGATGAACAGCGGGATGGCGTAGCTGGGCAGCCGGTCATAGAGCGTCTCGGCCAGTTCGATGCCGTCGAAGTCAGCGCCATCGCGCACCTTGACCGCGGCCATCCCCGCCCGGCCCCCGGTGTCGGGGATCTCCACGCCGAAGACGGTGCTCTCCTCGACCTGCGGGTCGGCGGCCAGCGCAGCCTCCACCTCGGTGGTGGCGACGTTCTCGCCCTTCCACCGGAAGGTGTCGCCCAGGCGGTCCCCGAACGCGGCGTGCCCCAGGCCCTGGGGCCGCATCACGTCGCCGGTGTTGAACCAGACGTCGCCGTCCTTGAAGGCGTTGCGGATGAGCTTCTTCTCGCTGGCCTTCGGATCGGTGTAGCCGTCGAACGGCGAGAGCCGGTTGACGGGACTGATCAGCAGTCCGGGTTCACCCGCGGGCACCTTGCGCACGCGGCCGGCCTCATCACGCTTTGGTTCGCCGGTCTCGGTGTCGTACTCGACGTAGGCCAGCGCCGGCATCGGGCTGATCCCCGTGCTGCGGGGGATGTTGAAGATGTTGATGAAGGCGGCGATGCCCTCGCTGGCGGCGTAGAACTCGCAGACCCGCTTGATGCCGAACCGCGTGACGAACTCGTCCCAGATCTCGGGCCGCAGTCCGTTGCCGGCGATCAGCCGGATCCGGTGCGCCCGGTCGGTGGGCTTGGCGGGCTGGTTGAGGAGGTAGCGGCACAGCTCCCCGATGTAGATGAAAGCTGTTGCATCGTAACGAATTACGTCATCCCAGAACTTCGACGCGGAGAACTTCTCCCCCAGCGCCAGGGTGGCGCCGGCGCTGAGCACCGAGGACACCGCGACCGTGAGCGCGTTGTTGTGATAGAGCGGCAGGCAGGAATACAGGGTGTCGTCGGCGCGCAGCCGCAGGCCCAGGCCACCGAACCCGGCCAGCGCCTTGAGCCAGCGCAGGTGCGTCATGACGCTGGCCTTGGGATGCCCGGTGGTGCCCGACGTGAAGATGTAGAACGCGGTGTCCTTGGCCTGCACCTCCGAGGCCGACGCCGGGTTGGCGGTCGGCGCCGACTCGGCCAACTGCTCGAGTTCGGCGACCGTGAGCAGCACCCCGGGCGCCACCTCGGCGCCGCTCTCTGCGATGTGCTCGACCAGATCGGCTTCGGCGACGATCGTCGTGGCCTTCAGCAGCCCGATGCTGTGCGCCAGGACGTCGCCGCGCTGGTGGTAGTTGAGCATCCCGGCCACCGCACCGCACTTGACGGTGGCGAGCATCATCAGCACCGCATTCGGCGAGTTGCGCAGCATGATCCCGACGACGTCACCGCGGCCGACGCCGCGGTCGGCCAGCACCGACGCGTACCGGTTCGCGGTGGCGTTGGCCTGCGCGTAGGTGATCTTCTGGTCGCCGAAGCGGAGGAACACCCGGTCGGCGTATTTCTCGGCCCGCTCCTGGAACACCTTGCCGATCGAGGTCTTCGACGTCGGACGGGCGAACATGCCGGTGGACACCGCGCGGACGATCTGCGGGGCGTCCACCAGAACGCCGGGGAGCTGGCCCACGATGTCGAGGAGGCCGACTGCGGAGCGGGATTCGGTCGCTGGCATGCGCGCCAGCCTAACGGTGGGCGGTACCGCTGGTACCAGAGGCGTCACTGGTGTCCGGTGCCGGCGCACACAGGTCCAGCGCGGCGTCGACGTCACGGACGGTCAGCAGCCGGTCCAGCGCGCCCTGCGCGACGTACCCGCCGTCGCGCAGGCCGTCGAGCCATGCCAGCAGGCCGTCGTAGTGCCCGTCGGGATCCAGCAGGACCACCGGTTTCTCGTGCATGCCCAGGTAGCCGGCCGTCCACGTCTCGAACAGTTCCTCGAGGGTGCCGATCCCGCCGGGCAGCGCGACGAACGCGTCGGCGCGGTCCTCCATGACCTGTTTGCGCTGCCGCATGGTGTCGGTGACGATCAGCTCATCGGCATCGACGTCGGCAAGTTCGCGGTGCACCAGGGCTTTCGGGATGACGCCGACGGTCCGGCCGCCGCGTGAACGGGCACCGTGCGCGACGGCGCCCATGGCCGAGACATTGCCGCCGCCGGACACCAGCGTCCAGCCGCGATCGGCGACGGCCACCCCCAGTCGCTCGGCCAGCGCCAGCAGCCCGGGGTGCGTCGGGCCCGACGCGCAGTACACACACACGGCGAATTCGGGCATTTCGGAGGACATCGGCCCACCCTAGGCGGTGAGGTAGGCCCGCAGCGTGTCGGTGACGGCGGTGATGGCCGCCACCTCGACGTGTTCGTCGACGGTATGCGCCAGGTTCGGATCGCCCGGACCGTAGTTGAGCGCCGGAATACCAAGTGCGGCAAAGCGAGACACGTCGGTCCAGCCGTACTTGGCCCGCACCCGGCCGCCGGCCGCGGCCACCAGCCGAGCGGCCGCGGGTTGGCCCAGCCCGGGCAGGGCACCGGCCGCGGCGTCGGTCTGGGCGATGGTGACGGACAGGCCCTCGAACACCTCCTGCACATGGGCGAGTGCCTGCTGCGGCGACCGGTCCGGCGCGAACCGGAAGTTCACCGTCACCGCCGCCGCGTCCGGGATGACGTTGCCGGCCACCCCGCCGTCGATCTTCACCGCCGACAGACCCTCCCGGTAGACGCAGCCGTCGATGTCCACCTCGCGGGCACGATAGGCCGACAGGCGGTCCAGCACCGGAGCCAGATTGTGAATCGCGTTGTCGCCCAACCATGCTCGCGCCGAATGCGCGCGAGTCCCGGTCGCGCTGATCAGCACTCGCAGGGTGCCCTGGCAGCCGGCCTCGATGAGCGCACCGGTAGGTTCGCCGAGCACGGCGACGTCGGCGGTCAGCCAGTCGGGCAGGTCACGTTCGATGCGGCCCAGGCCGTTGGCGGCGGCCTCGATCTCCTCGCAGTCGTAGAACACCAGCGTCAGGTCGTGGGCCGGCTCGGCGACGGTGGCGGCCAGGTGCAGGAAGACGGCGTCGCCCGACTTCATGTCGGAGGTGCCGCAGCCGTACAGGTTGGCGCCGACGCGGCGGCTGGGCAGGTTGCCGGCGGCCGGGACGGTGTCGAGGTGACCGGCCAGCAGCACGCGGCTGGGCCGGCCGTGGTCCGTGCGGGCCAGCACGGCGTTCCCGTTGCGGATGATCTGGAAGCCCGGGGCCTGTTCGCGCAGCGCGGCTTCCACCTCGTCGGCGATGCGCGACTCGTCGCGCGACTCGCTGGGGATGTCCACCAGTGCGGCGGTCAGCGCGACGGGGTCGCCGTGGAGATCCAGCATGTGTCCACGGTATCGCCCCCGCTCGGCTGCCTCCCCATCCGCGAGCGGCCGTGTCTGTGCGGGGCACGCCGGTCTCCGGTGTACAAACGCGGACGCCCGGGCTCGGTGGGCGCCCGGTATTCTCGGGCACCGTGACTGGAGCTTCCGGAATCGGACTGGCGACGCTGACGGCCGACGGGACGGTGCTGGACACCTGGTTCCCGGCGCCGGAGTTGGGTGACTTCGACCCGCCGGGCAACCAGCGGCTGACCCCCGCCGAGGCACCGGCCGACCTACTGGCGCTGGTCGGTTCGGATCACGACCGTGGCACCGAGACGGTGGTGCTGCAGACGACGATCACCGATCTGGCGGCGCCCGCCGCCGACGCCCACGACGTCTGGCTGCGGCTGCATCTGCTGTCGCACCGGCTGGTCGCCCCGCACGGGCTGAACACCGAGGGCTTCTTCGGCCTGCTGACCAACGTGGTGTGGACCAATCACGGGCCGTGCGCGGTGGACGGGTTCGAGTCGGTGCGGGCGCGGTTGCGCAAGCGC
>Ga0116193_1000847_pt1 | contig 27105 bp, 21 predicted proteins | sample AD_UKC115_MetaG_FD_89892 | JGI IMG/M metagenome (GOLD analysis project Ga0116193, IMG submission 89892) | Active sludge microbial communities of municipal wastewater-treating anaerobic digesters from Hong Kong - AD_UKC115_MetaG | ecosystem: Engineered > Bioreactor > Anaerobic > Digestate... | reverse complement strand
GCTAAAAGTGATAGTGCCAAACATGCAATCAATGCAGATACTTCACAATATAATTTTGTAAGTCAATGGAGTGCCAAGAGTGATAGTGCTAAACATGCAGTAAATGCAGATACTTCACAATACAATTTTGTAAGTCAATGGAGTGCTAAGAGTGATAGTGCCAAACATGCAGTAAATGCAGATACTTCACAATACAATTATGTAAGTAAATGGAGTGCCAAGAGTGATAGTGCTAAACATGCCATCAATGCAGATACTTCACAATATAATTATGTAAGTAAATGGAGTGCCAAGAGTGATAGTGCCAAGCATGCAGTAAATGCAGATACTTCACAGTTTGCTTTTAATATAAAAGATAGTACGATTACTAATAGTAAATTTGCTGAGAAAATTTTAGCTTCAAAACTACTTGGAACAGATATAGACACAATAGGAACTATTAAACATGGCATTTGGGCTGCTACCCCAATTGCAGATTCTGTAATTGTTTCTGCTGCTTATTGGAGTGCTAAACAAGAGCAACTTTCAGGAAATGGATATGTGAAAATAAATGGCTCCAACATTAGTTATGATAGTTCAACGTTTATTACTAGTCAAGATTCTACTGAACAAAATGCAAGTTTTAAAATAAGTGGAAATGCTACTGCAAATTCATTTAAAATAAATTCTACCAATTCATTAGGCCTTATTTCCAAAAATCTAGCAGGAGTAAATATTCAACAAATTAATGCAGGTAATGATACAACTAATATTAATTCTTATAATTCTTTTATTGGGCATAATTTATGGTTTGATGGGTTCTCTTTTATAAGAAGAGATAGAAGAATTAAAGGGAATGGTGTTTTACTAAATGGAAATACAATGACACTAGTTCAAGACACTTTTAATGCTTCAACTCCTGATAATAATTATCCTGTGTCAGTAGTTTATGCTCCTATTTATAACTCTTTTAATATTGAATCAATAGGTTTAATTAAGCAAGATTTTTTAGGTAATGGTGCCTTACAAATTATTCCACAAAATACCAATATTAATAGTGGAATGGCGGGTTTAAGAATGAATAAAAATTCAAGCCTGCATCACAATCCACATGGTTTTATGTTTTCGGTAGATGATATCACTAAATGGGATTTGGGTATGGACTACGAAAATGAAGATTTTGTATTGGCTTATAATCATCATACCAACCATAAAGGTGATTTTATAAGAATTGCAGAAAATAACAGAATGGTAATTGGTACCGGAATTGGCACGCCTAAATATAATTTATTTAAATACACTTTTTCTACAAGTAGTAGTGATAGTATAGGTTTAGGAGGAATAAAAATTCAAACTTATTCAAACCTAGATACTGCATTAAATACTAATGGTGTTTTTGCAGGTAGCAAAGCTTACTTTACTTCTCATATAAAATCAGATGATTATATTCAAGCAGGTATGTATAATGGTAAAGCTAGATTAACATCTTACTTCAATAATACAAACTTTGCACAATTTGTAAATACACAAATGGCCAGTAGTATTACAAATTATGGCTTTATGCAAAATAATACTGGCGAATTATTTGTTGGTGGAACAAAGTTGAATGTAAACACTTCAGCTTATTTTACTAATGATATTTTTTCAAACAATAAAAGAGTTTTAACAACTGAGGATAGTGTAAAGTTTTTAATAAGAACAGTTGAGTTTAATAATGTTTCTACTTTAAATTATACCCTTACACTTTCAGATGCTACTAAAATGATTAATATCAATCAAATTGATATAAATACTATTACAATTCCTAACCAATTGAGTGTTGCTTTTCCTATTGGAACTAAAATTTTGGTTACACAAATGGGTGCTGGGCAAATTACTTTTGTTGCAGATGGTGGTGTTACGTTAAATAGCTCATCAAATGCCAATAAAACCAAAAACCAGTATAGTGTTGTAACTTTAATAAAAACAGATACGAACACTTGGTTATTGTTTGGCGATATTGTCAACTAATTTTTTTAATAAATTAATGAATTCAAATTTTGAAAATTCTTTTTCTAAACTTCAACAATATGTAGAAAAAGAAAATTATAAAGGCTGGGACCCTTATGATGGACTAAACAGTAAAATATTTCAAGCAATACCATTTATAAAAAATAACAGGTTTTGTCGTTTAGCTTGGATTCAATTTTTTAAAAAATCTCCTATCAATTTTAGAAAGCTATTATTAGTTGAAAAAGGGTATAATAGTAAAGGAATAGCACTTTTTTTATCTGCATATTGTAGATTATATTCCATTGAATCAACTGAGAAAAATTTACAAAAAATTAAAGAGCTTTCAACTAAACTGCTTGAAATGAAAGCAGATGGTTGGAGTGGTTATTGTTGGGGTTATAATTTTTATTGGCAGGCAAGAGCATTTTTTCAACCTAAAAATACACCTACTGTTGTTGCATCTGTTTATGTTTCTTGGGCTTTATTAGAAGCCTACGAAATTTTACAAGATAAAAAGTTGTTGGATGCAGCAGAAAGCTGTTGCAATTTTATTTTAAAAGACTTAAATAGAAATTATGATGCAGAGGGAGATTTTTGTTTTTCTTATTCTCCTTTAGATAAAAGTATAGTTTTTAATGCTTCGTTATTGGGCAGTAGATTGCTTAGTAAAATGTATGCAATAACAGGGAATTTATTATATAAAGAAGAAGCAAAAAAATCGGTTAGTTATTGTGTAAAACATCAACAAGCTAATGGCTCTTGGGCTTATGGGTTGCAAAGTTTTCATTACTGGATAGATAATTTTCATACAGGATTTAATTTGGAATGTATAATGGCTTATCAAAAATATACAGGCGATAATTCTTTTCAATCATCAATAGAATTGGGCTTTAAATACTATATCGAAAATTTCTTTGAACCGGATGGAAAGCCTAAATATTACAATAACCAAACCTATCCTATAGATATTCATGCACCAGCACAATTAGTAATTACATTGTACGAGTTGAATTATTTTAAAACACATCAACAACTTTGTAATACTGTTTTAAACTGGACAATAAAAAATATGCAAAGCAAAAAAGGATTTTTCTTTTACCAAGTAAATAAATCGTTCAACTCAAAAATACCTTATATGCGTTGGGCACAAGCTTGGATGTTTTTTGCATTATCAACTTATAAAAAAGCTGTACATGAGAATTGAATTGTTTAACTGCCCTATAGATGCACTAACTATGCAACAAACTTTAAATAAAATTGATGATGCCATCTCTACTAAAAAACATTTGCATCATGTAGTGGTAAATGTTGCCAAGCTCGTTCACATGCAAAAAAATGAAGAGCTAAGAAAAAGTGTAGTTGATTGTGATATTATTAATGCAGATGGTCAAGGTGTTGTTTGGGCATCAAAAATATTGGGCAAACAAATTCCTGAACGTGTTGCTGGTATTGATTTAATGCAAAACCTGGTGCAACTTGCTCATGAAAAAAAATATACCATATTTTTCTTTGGAGCCGAAGAACATATTGTAGAAAAAGTAGTAGAAATTTATACTACACAATATTCAAAAAATATTATTGCAGGATATAGAAATGGCTATTTTAAAAAAGAAGAAGAACAATTTATTGCCAATCAAATTGCAAATTCTGGGGCTAATATTTTATTTGTAGCTATGGGTTCGCCTAAAAAAGAAAAATTTCTTTTTGAAAACAGAGAAATATTAAAAGATGTAAATTTTATTATGGGCGTTGGTGGTAGTTTTGATGTTGTCGCTGGAAAAGTAAAAAGAGCTCCTGTGTGGGTGCAAAAAATTGGAATGGAATGGTTTTACAGAATGGCTCAGGAACCTCGTAGATTATTTATGAGATACTTTACTACCAACATGGCTTTAATTAAATTAATTATGAAAGAAAAATTTAAAAGAAAAGTAAGCAATTATCATGCACAATAAATATGCAAGTTTTATAAGGTTTCTAAATTTTATTTACGATTTAGCCCTATTGAATGTAATACTGCTTTTTTTGTTTATAAGGTTCAGCCCTGCTATTCCTGCAACAGATTTACTTTTTAATAAAATATATTTTTTTAACTGGCTAAATATAAATTTAGCTTGGGTTGCAGCTACAATATTTACAAATGTTTATACCCTTAGAAATTTAATTTATTTTAAAGAAGGGGTAAAAAATTCATTTAATGGATTAATTCTTTTTATACTTTTTGTTGTTTGTATCAATTTCTTTTTATCGTCTGTTGTATTTTTTTCGAAAAAAGATTTATTAATATTTATAACCCTCTTCAGTTTTTTCTTTTGGTTGGCAAGGTTGATTTTTTATTACATAAAAAAAAGAAACAATTTAGAATTATATGCTGGCAAAAGAGTGCTTTTAATTGGCGATACAAGCACTATTGAAGAGGTTAAAAACACATTGTATGAAAAAAAAGAATTAGGCTTTGTTTATGCAGGTCATGTAATTGATACAGATTATAATAATAACAGCCAGCAGTTTATTGATAACTTATTACATAAAATAGAACAACAACATATTGATGAGGTTTTTTTTGCAAAATCTTCAATAAAAGATGAAGAGTTGTATAACCTTATTCAACTACTGGATAAAAACACCATTAGAGTTAGAGTTATTCCAGATTTTTTTAGGTTTTATACTAAGTTTAAAAACTTACATTTTTATGGCAATCTGCCACTTTTATCTTTAAGAGATGAGCCTTTACAAAATATGTTGAACAGAACTTTAAAACGTTCTTTCGATATTGTGTTCTCCTTGTTGGTTATTGTTCTTATTGCAAGTTGGCTTTTTCCTTTACTGGCATTACTTATAAAATTAGAGTCAAAGGGTCCAATATTTTTTAAACAATTACGATCTGGAAAAGATAATAAACAGTTTTGGTGTTACAAGTTCAGGTCTATGAAATTAAATACAAATGCCAATGAAATTCAAGCTACAAAAGGAGATCAACGCATTACCAAAATTGGAGCTTTTATTAGAAAAACAAGTATAGACGAATTACCTCAATTCTTTAATGTATTTATTGGCAATATGTCTGTAGTAGGACCAAGACCTCACATGATAAAACACACAGAGCAATATGCACAAATGGTAGAAAAATACATGATAAGACATTTTGTAAAACCAGGCATTACAGGTTGGGCTCAAGTTAATGGTTATAGAGGAGAAATTAGTAATTCAGAAGCTATACAAAAAAGAGTTGAATTTGATATTTGGTATATTGAAAATTGGTCTTTTGTGCTAGATATTCAAGTGGTTTTATTAACTGTATATAATATTTTTCGTGGAGAAGAAAAAGCTTACTAACACATTTATGAAAAAAAATATTCTTTCTATAATCGTATGCTTATTTGCATCAACAACATTTAGTTATGCTCAATCTTTTTTTCCTAATAAAATTCAAAACAAATTATATACACAGTTGTACGAACAAATGATAAGAGAAAATGCAGATTCATTAAATAGTTATCCATTTGCATTACAGCCCTACAATATTTCAGACAACCAGTTTGCAAATAAAATGAAGGAATATTTTGAGCTAAATAAAAGCTCAAAACTCAATAGCAACAATATTTTCAATAGAACTCTTAGAACAGGAAATATGATTGCCTTAGATGATTTTGGAAATAAAAATATTACTGTAACTATAAATCCACTCTTTCAATTCGAAGCAGGAAAATCTTACGACAACACTATTTACAACATTAATAGAGGGGTTAAGCTTGATGTAAACATCAACAATAAAGTATTTATTTCTTCCAGTTTCTATGAAAATTTATCTAAATTCCCAACATATATTAACCAATATATAGACTCACTTACAGTTGTACCAGGTATGGGCAAGGCTCGCTACAATACAAATGGAAAAAATATTGAGTATGCACTTCCAATAGGTTTTATAGGATATAAACCGAACAGAAATTTTTATTTTGAATTGGGTAATGATAAAAATTTTATTGGAAATGGGCTTCGTTCTTTATTATTAAGCGATGTAGCATACAGTTATCCTTATTTTAAAATGCAAACCTTTGTTGGAAAATTTACATTTCAAACTTTATGGGCTCAATTTGTAGATGCTTCTCGTAATTGGCAAAATACAAATGGCTATGATAAAAAGTATGGCGTATTTAATACAGTAAGTTATACTGGATTTAAAAATGTAGAAATCAATTTATTTCAATCGGTAATATGGAATAATAAAGATAGTTTAGGTAATAAAAGAGAGCAAGAGTGGGGCTATTTTGTGCCCATCATTTTTTTAAATTCATTAAATTTCAATAATGGCTCTCCCGATAATTCTGTAATTGGAATTGATGTAAGTTATACCATTAAAAAACATACTACTCTTTATGGTCAATTAGTAATAGACGATTTTAATGTTAGTGAATTAAAGAATGGCAAAGGATATTTTCAAAATAAATATGGTATTCAACTTGGTGTAAAAGCATTTAAGCCATTTGGTTTGAAAAATGCTTTTATAAGAGGAGAGTTTAATACAGTTCGTCCTTATACTTATGCCAATAAAACACCTGCCATAAACTATACACATTATAATGAAGCTTTGGCTCATCCATTAGGTGCCAATTTTAGAGAGTTATTGATAGATGCAAATTATAAATTAAAAAGATTTTTATTGAGCGGAACATTTGTTATGGCAACTTATGGAGCAGATAGTACCAACAGCCATTGGGGTAAAAATATTTATAAATCAGATTATCTATCTCAAACTGGCATCTTCTCTTTCAACAATAAAATTACACAAGGCGTAAAAACTAATTTATTTTATGCCAATGCTTCTGTTCGTTATTTAATGAACCCTTACACCAACTCTGCTTTTTCTGCACAAATAACTTATAGAAAAGAAAAAAGCACTTTAGTAAGTAATAATGATTTTATTTTTAGTATTTCCTTCTCTACCAACCTTATCAACTACTTAAAAGAGTTTTAGTTTTTTTGCTCCGTTTCAAATTTTACTGAAGACAAAATCCATAAAAAAATAAAAGGAAGAGGACTTGATAAAAATAATCTTACCCCTGCAATAAGTTCTTTTATATTCTCACCTAAAATTTTATATTTCCACTCTACTAATCCAAGCAAGCCAATTATTATTACAGCAAATCCATACACAATAATTACAGTTTGAGCCAACCATTTTTTAGTATTTTTCACAAAAGCCCACCAAGTTATTATACCCACCAATATTAGCCATAAAAGCCTTTGTAGTTGCTGCTTAAAGGGTTTAGGAGCATTTGAAATTTTATTTATTTCTTCTGTGAATGTATAACCAAACCAGCACACAAGTAGTATAAGAATAATAGCAATTATATAGCGAAGTTTAGTGCTCATTTTTTTCATTCAATCGTGTGTATTTTACCCATAATAAAAACATAACTCCATAAATAATTATCTTAAAAATATAATGATGTGCCACTTCTGATGCTGAAGAGCCATTGATATTTAATAGAGTAATTACATAGCTTCTAATAGTATTTAAAATAAATATAGTAGCAATACCCGTTATTGCATATACAAATAGTTTTTTGGTAGTATGAGGAAAACAAACTAAAAACCCAATGTATAAAATATACAATTCAAGCCCATTGCAACCATCTGCTATACCCACTATTTTTTTATTATTCTTAAAAACATTTTCCTTAGGTAAAGGATGATTTACTAATTCTGTTCTTATAATATCATTAGGATAATTTAATTGAACAAGTTTTTGAGTAGTGTATGCTGTAATATGTGTTAATTGTTTATCAGGTATTCTAATAGGATATAATACCAAATGATACAACAACTTCCAAGCAACAAAAACCATAATACTTCTAAGTAAAAATTTTTTTAAATTAGGAGGAATATTTTTAAAAAATGGCAAAGACATTGATGTGTTTTATTATTTAATAAAAAGTATTTTCAAGGTAAAGTATCAATAATTCATCTAATCCAATATTTTTACGCCTATTAAATTTGTCTGGTGCGTAAAAGTAATCTTTCTTCTAATACTATATATAATTCTTATACCAAAGAAGTTTTGCAAACAAAAGCGTTGCAAATAAATTCTAATGCGTATAAAAGAATTTTCGATTTTCTCCTTTCTTTTTTCTTCCTGCTCTTTATTTTTTCGTGGCTTTATCCCATTATTGCAATAGCAATAAAATTAGAAACCAAAGGGCTTGCTATGTTTGTGCAAGAACGAATTGGTTTAAATGGTAAAATATTTAAGTGCTATAAATTTAGAACCTTACACAGCAACCAAAAATCATTAGATAAAGATTCGTTATTCCTTAGTTATACAGTTCCTGTAACAAAGGTTGGGGCATTTTTAAGAAAATATAATTTAGATGAATTGCCACAATTCATCAATGTATTAAAAGGCAATATGTCTATTGTAGGTCCACGACCTCATGCTGTTGCTTTTCATAAAGTGTATGCAGAATATGTAGAAAATATAAATGACAGATTATTGGTAAAACCAGGTATCACAGGGCTTGCACAAATTAATAATTTGCGTGGCGATGTTGAAGATAAAGAGCAAAATAAAATAAATATTCAGCAAAGAGTAAATTGCGATATTGAATACATATTAACTTGGTCTTTTAAAAACGATTTAGTTATTTTCTTTAAAACATTTTTTAAGTAAATAATAAATGCAAATCAAAATAATCAATACATCTTCAAATCCTTTACCAGCTTATGCTACAGTTGGTTCGTCTGGTATGGATATACGAGCAAATTTAAACGAGCCATATACCTTGCAACCTTTAGAAAGAACATTAATTTCTACAGGGTTATTTGTAGAAATTCCTGAAGGTTACGAAGCACAAATAAGACCAAGAAGTGGTTTGGCAATTAAACAAGGTATCACTTGTTTAAACACTCCAGGTACTATAGATGCAGATTATAGAGGCGAAATAAAAGTAATACTCATCAACTTATCAAATGAACCACAAACCATACATCATGCAGATAGAATAGCACAAATGGTTTTTCAAAAAATACAACAAGTACAATTAGTACAAGTACAAAATATTAACGAAACTACAAGAGGTGAAGGAGGTTTTGGACACACAGGAAAACAATAAATTTGCAGCATGAACAAAAGAATATTTTTATTTTTTTCAGTATTATTATTTGTATTTATTTCTTGCCGTACCACAAAAAACACACATACCATACAAACGGCAATTACTAAAAAAGATACCACTAAAGTTGTAACAGTTGCTGAAGTAAAAACAATAGATTCGGTAGCTGTTGTAAAAAATATTTTATTGAATGTTGTACACAATAAAATTGATTTTAAAACCTTTTATGCCAAAGTAAAAGTTGATTATGAAAGCCCATCTGATGAAAAAAAGTTTACAGCATACATCTATATGCAAAAAGACAGTGTAATTTATTTAAGATTAGTAGGCAATTTTTTAGGAATAACCAAAGAAGGCGTAGTAGCAAAAATTACAAAAGACAGTGTTGTTGTTGTAAATAAAATTGAAAAAGTGGTGCAAAAAAGAACACTTGCTTATTTACAAGATGTAACACAAATTCCTTTTGATTTTTATACCATACAAGATTTACTAATTGGCAACCCTGTTTACTTAGACAGTAATATTGTTTCTTACAGAAATAGTGATGATAAATTTTCTATTTTAATGTTTGGAGGCTTATTCAAAAACCTGCTTTCATTAGATAAAGCAGATTTTAAAATATTGCATAGCAAATTAGATGATATAGATGTTTTTAAAAATAGAACCTGTAATCTTACTTACAGTAATTATGAAAATATTGCTGGCATTAATTTTTCTACTGAGCGAAAAATTTCTGTTTCAGAAAAATCAAAATTAGATATATGGCTAAGCTTTAAACAATATACTTTTAACGAGCCTTTAACCTATATGTTTAATATTCCTAAAAATTACAAGAAGCAATAAATTATTCTCCACATTTAATTTAGTTTTACTGCAATGGCACATAAACTTTTGCACATTGAGGTTTATGTTTCATTTTTTTTACTACTTATGACCTGTTTATCATAAACTAAAAAATAGGTTTATGTAATTCAAAACCTTTTTGTATCATAAACAAAAAAAATCTTTTATGATGAAAAACAAAATGTTGAATCGTTTTTTACAATTGATAACGAAAAGAAATACTACCATTAAAATTTTATTTGCCATTATATTGGCAATAGGTTTTGTATTTTATGCTCAAGCACAAACCAAAGAAGAGTTGCAAAAGAAAGAAGCAGATCTTAGAAAAGAAATAAGTGAGCTTTCAAATAATTTAGTTCAAATACAAAAAAATAAAAAAGCCTCACTGGCTCAAGTAGCATCTGTAAGAAGAAAAATTGCTGCAAGAGAAGAATTAATAAAAACAATTAATAGAAGAGTGAGATTGTTAGATGAAACCATTTATCAAAATGAGTTGGAGGTGTATAGAATGAGAAAAGAATTAGACACTTTAAAACAACAATATGCAAGAAGTATAGCCTTTGCTTATAAAAACAGAAGCAGTTATCAATATCTAAATTTCCTTTTTTCTTCAACAAGTTTTAATGATGCTATTAAAAGAGTTACTTACTTAAAAAGTTATAGAAGATTAAGAGAAACACAGGTTAGCAATATTGTAAAAACACAAGAAGTATTGCAATCAAAAATAGTAACGCTAAACGATTCTAAAAAAGAACAAAGTCTTGTATTAGAATCTCAAAAAGTAGAACTGCAAGATTTAGAGCATGATAAAAAGGAAAAAGATGCTGTAGTTAGCGGATTAAAAGGACAAGAAAAAGAAGTAGCTGCCTTAATACGCAAAAAGGAAAAACAAAGGCAAGAAATGAAAAGCACTATTGCTGCCATTATTAAAAGAGAAATTGCAGAAGCTGAAAAAGCTGCAAAGCTTGCAAAGCAAAAAGCCGATGCAGAAGCAAAGGCAAAAAACAAAACAGCTATTGCTAAAACAACTACAACTACTAACACTTCTACAGAAGAGGCAGGAGTTATGACAACTACAGCAGCCAGCAATAGAAATTATAGTGCATTAGAAAGTACCCCTGAAGGCGTAGAAATGTCTATGAATTTTGAGAGAAAAAATTTAAACTGGCCCGTAAATGTAGGTAATGTTATTGTTTCTTTTGGCAATTATAAAGTAACAGAAAAATTAGATGGACATTGTGATGGAATTGAAATTGCAGTGCCACAAGGCACTTCTGTAAAATCTGTTGCAGATGGAACAGTAACTTATGTTGGCGATATTGGAGGCGAACAAGCTGTAATTGTTCGCCATGGAAAATATTTTACAGTATATAGTCATTTGTCTGCTACTATTGTAAATAGAAATCAAACTGTAAAATCGGGTACAGTATTAGGAAAATCAGGTGTTAGCACTTCTGGCGAAGAATCAATACTCTTTATGGTTACTACAGAAAAAGGAACACCTTTAAATCCAAGAAACTGGCTTAAAGCAAGATAATTTAATAAAAATCAAACCCGTTTTTCCTTTTCTTTTTTTATTGCACAAACATTTTATTTTTAACGTATATTCGTACTTATGGAGGAAATGTATGCAGTAATATTATTGCTCATTACTATTGTTTTTATTGGCTTTTTTGCAGGATATGAAATTGCTTTTATTAGCACCAATAGATTATCTGTTGAACTCAAGAAAAAACAAGGTAAACGTAGTGGAATTATTATTTCGGAGTTCTTAGAAAAACCTGCAGAGTTTATTGGCACTTGCTTAATTGGCTTAAATTTCTTTTATGTAATTTATGGGTTATTGTTTGCACAAATTTTAAAAAATTCTTTCTGGAGTTTTTTTCATGTTCAAAACGAATACTTGCAATTAGGTGTTAATACATTTTTAGCAGGAATAGTTATTCTTGTTTTAGGAGAGTTTATACCTAAAGCAATTTTTAGAGCAAAGAATGAAACCTTATTAAATGCCTTTGCACCAGTTGCAAATTTATTTCACAACTTATTCAAATCTGTTGCAGCATTATTTGTAAGCATTTCTCAATGGGTGTTGAAATATTTATTCAACCTGCAGATGAATGAAAAAAGAGAAGTATTTTCTCATATAGATTTAGAACATTTTTTTCAACAAACAAAAGAACATGATGATACAGGCGAAGAATTGAATAAAGAATTATTTGAAAACGCTTTAAGTCTTCCATCAGTAAAAGTACGTCAATGCCTTGTGCCTCGTACTGAAATTGAAGGAATTGAAATAAATGCTACAATAGAAGAAGTTAAGCAATTATTTATACAAACAAAACTTACAAGACTAATTGTGTATGATGATAATATTGATACTATTTTAGGCTATATACATCAGTTAGATTTATTTAAAAAACCACAAAATATACATGAAATTTTATTGCCTATTCCTGTAATTCCAGAAGCCATGAATGCCATAGATTTAATAAGCAAATTTGCTAAAGAAAGAAAAAGCATTGCATGGGTTGTAGATGAATTTGGTGGCACAGCAGGTATTGTAACAATAGAAGATGTTTTAGAAGAAATTTTTGGAGAAATACACGATGAATATGATACAGAAGAATTTGTAGAAAAACAATTATCTGCCAATGAATTTGTATTAAGCGGAAGGCTTGAATTGGATTTACTAAACGAAAAATATAAACTCAATTTTAGTGTAAAAGAATCTGAAACTTTATCAGGTTACATCATCAATTATTATGGCACTATTCCAGCACGCCAAGAAACAATTATTATTGGAAATTATCAGTTTGATATTTTGAGTGTAAGCGATACAAGAATAGAAACAGTAAAACTGAAACTGTTGTAATTGGAATAGAAAAACTACTACTATAACAACTTTTCTAATGCAAACAAAATAACTTCCTTAAATATTCGTTCTTAAAATTGTTAATTTAGTTGTCTAATAATAAAACCAATGTCTGCCAAGACAAATACTGAAAACTACATAAACAGTTTACTACCTTTTTGCTATGAACAACTCATAAATCGTAGCAATATTTCTGATGCGTTACAAAGCATTACAAAATGTATTGTTGAAAATACAGATGCAGTTTTTAGTTGTGTTATTTTAAATAAAGCAAATGAAAAAAGAACTTACCAATACATCAATAAAAACAATACTACCTTAAACGAAAGTATAATAACACAAATTACAGATGAAATAGTTAATGTAGATATAGAGCCAAATATATTATACACCGAAGCAAACTTTTCTGCAATTAAAAATATAATTCAGCAAGCGGAATTAAGCACTATTCTTATTTTTCCAATTAGTAATAATGAATTGAAGGAGTTTATTATAATAGCATTTAAACATAAAATTAATACCGAACAATACCACACTCTTTTACAAAAACTTGCTGTTGCAATTTTCAACTCTTCTACCACCGAAAACATACGCAACGAATTGTATTTAAGAAGCGATGTGTACGAATCTACCTTAGCTACATTAAACCAACTTATTTGGGATTTTGATTTTAGAACAAATACTATTCATGTTTTAGGCTTTGCCCCACGAATAGGAAATTTTATTCCTCAACAAACTATTACTACTGATTTTAAAGATTGGCTTCAAAAAGATACACATCCAGATGATTTAGTTAGAGCAATTAATCATTTTCAAAACTCTATTTATTTACCCAATAAAAGTACTACAGAAATTATTTTTAGAGTTTTAGAAGCAACAAAAAAAGAGTATATATGGGTACATGTAAAACATACTCTTTTATGTGATGATGAAGGAAAGCCTGCCATTATGGTTGGTAGTATTTCTGATATTCACGACTCCAAACAAGTAGCATTTGAGTTAGAAAAACACAAAGAAAAAAATGAAGAACTTATACAAATGCTGCGAGAAAATAACGAAAAATTTATTGCCATTCTTAACAGCAGTAAGGATATTATTTTTACCATTGATCTTCAAACAGGGCAAATAGAAAATGTAAACAAAGCCATTAAAAAATTAGGTTATTCGCCCAAAGAATGGGTTGGTCAATACTATACTCAATGGACTTTAGAAAGAAGAAGAAAATTTCACGACATGTTGAAACATGCAAGTGAAAGCAATACATCTGTAAGAAGTAGGCAAGTTTCTTTTGCTACAAAAGACAATAAAAAATTAATTCCATTTGAGTTTTCAACTTCTGTTTTTTATTTTAAAGGGAATAAATATTTACTCTGTATTTTAAGAGATATTACTGAAAGATTAGAACACGAAAACAATATTAAAAAAGTTACAGAACAACTAACACACCTTATTAACAACATTAATGATGTATATGCTATTTATAATTTCAAAGAAAAAAAATACGAATTTGTAAGCGATAATATTGAAAATTTATTAGGCTGCAGTAAAGCAGATTTTATAGCACATGGTTTGTACTGGGAAGAATTAGTATATACCGATGATTATGTTAGTGCTAAAAACCAAATGAATGCAATAATTAATAATAAAGGAAGAGGAGAGTTTTTTTATAGAATTGTTACACCTGTTGGAGAAACAAAAATGTTATTAGAGAAAGTAACAACATCAATAAATAAAGAAGGAAATGTAGATAAAATTTATATTGTAAAAGCCGATTATACACACATTGAAAATGCAGAACAAAACCTGATTGAGAGCGAAAGAAAATTTAGATTTATTTCTGAAAATATTACAGACCTAATTACTATTATTGATATAGATGGAAGGTTTATGTATGTTTCTCCATCATCTGAAAAAGTTATAGGATATACTACAGAAGATTTAGTTGGCAAAAATTCTATTTTCTTAATTCATAAAGAAGATGTAACCCCTTATATAGAAGAAGCTTTAGAAAAATCTGTTTTTGATAAAAAAGAAGTTATACTCAGGTATCGTATTTTATCAAAACAAGGAAATTATTATTGGGTAGAAACACATTTTAAACCAATTATAGATGTAAACAACCAAACTACATCTATTATTTGCAGTACAAGAGATGTTACAGAACGTGAACAATTAATGAAAGATTTACAACAAGCTTTAGAAAAAGAAAGAGAATGGAACGAATTACGCTCACAATTTGTATCAATGGCATCGCACCAATTTCGTACACCTTTAACAGTAATTCAAAGTGGGGTAGAATTAATGGAAATGTATTTAGAAGATTTACCAGAACAAAACCAAAAACCATTTAAAAAACAATTTAAAAAAATTGCATCGGAAGTAACAAGACTACAAGATTTAATGAGCGATGTATTATTATTAGGTCGTGCAGATGCACAACGAACACCTTTTAAACCTCAAAAAGGCAGCCTTGTTCAGTTTTGTAAAGATTTAATAACAAGCAGATACAACAACCAAAAGCCCAAAGAAAGACAAGTAATATTATATGTTTTAGGCAATGAACAAGAGGTAATTTTTGATTTTAAATTATTAGACCACGCCTTAGAAAATATTTTAAACAATGCTTATAAATATTCTGAAAAAGGCGAAATAAAAATGACCATACAATTTGAACATCATCAAGTAACTATTGCTATAACTGATGAAGGAATAGGCATTCCTGAAAACGATTTAGCTAATTTATTTCAACCATTTTATCGTGCATCTAATGCCAATGAATTCGAAGGAACAGGATTAGGATTATCTATTGTAAAAGAATTTATAGAAAAACAAGGAGGACAGCTTTTTGTAGAAAGTAAATTAAATAAAGGAACAACTGTAAAAATTATTTTATCTTTAAACCCCATTAATCTAAATTAAAAACCATTATTCTTTAAAACGTTGTTATGAACTACTCCACCAAAATTCTTGTAATTGAAGACGAAGAAAATATAAGAGAAAATATTCAAGAACTATTAGAAGCCAAACAATATTTAGTACGCACAGCAGCCAATGGCAAACAAGGTATTTTAGAAGCTATAGAGTTTAGACCCAACATAATTATTTGCGATATTATGATGCCTAAAATGGATGGCTACAAAGTATTGGAGTATATTAGAAAAACAAGCATTATACAAAACACACCTTTTATTTTCTTAACTGCCAAAATTGATAGAAGTGATGTAAGACAAGGAATGCAGTTAGGTGCAGATGATTATTTAACCAAACCTTTTTCTTCTAAAGATTTAATTGCTGCAATTGAAGCAAGATTAAAAAAACAGCAAAAAATTATTGATGAATATTCAAAGGTTAAACACGAATTAGATACAACTGCTTTTGCATCTTACTACCACGAATTTAATACACCTTTACATGGCATTATTGGAGGTATTAATTTGCTCCTAAACTCAAGAGATTCTTTTAATGATGCACAAATTCAAGAGTTATTGTATTCTATTTTAAAATCTGGTTTAAGATTAAATCACTCTCTGGCAAACCTTATGTTATTCGAAGAAATAAGAAGAGCAGAAGTGCATACAGAGCTTTTAAGTATGTTTAATTCTGGCAGTACAGCTGGTAAATGGACAAGCAGAATTAAAACAGAATTAGATGTAATTGCAAAAGAAATTTATAATAGAGCAGATGATTTAGTTTTTGATATGCAATCTACAGATGTGCATATTAGTCCAGATTATTTATTAAGAATAATTTTAGAACTTACCGACAATGCTTTTAAGTTTTCTGCAAAAGGAACAAAAGTGCATGTTACAGGAAAACCTGATGGCGATAATTATGTGATTGAAGTAAAAGATTTTGGTAAAGGATTTAATTTAGAAACTACTGATAATATTCAACCATTTAAACAACATACACGTTCCAAATACGAACAACAAGGATTGGGTATAGGATTGTTTCTTGTAAAAAGTTTGGTAGAATTTAATTCAGGAGAGCTAAAAATTCAAACCAAAGAAAATGAAGGAACTACAATTACGGTAATGCTTCCTTCGTTTGGAGTTTAATTTTAAACATAGATAAAAAGCATTATTACTGTATGCTATTTACATTCTTTATCTTCGTGTTATGTACCCCTTTTTAAGAAATGTATTATTTTGTTTTCCTCCAGAAGAAGTACATTATTTTGCAATGAATTCTTTAAAGTTGTTGAGCACTATACCTGCCTTAAAAAACTCATTAACACAAAGCTTTCAACTCAATCATTCATCTTTAGAAAAAAATATTTTTGGATTAAATTTTAAAAACCCTGTAGGGCTTGGTGCAGGTTTTGATAAAAATGCTGTATATCTAAACGAATTAGAAACCTTAGGTTTTGGCTTTGTAGAAATTGGTACAGTTACCCCTCTTGCTCAACAAGGAAATGATAAACCCAGATTATTTCGATTGCCAAAAGATAAAGCATTAATTAATAGAATGGGGTTTAATAATGATGGTGTAAATGAAATAAAAAAAAGATTGTATCAATGGAAAAATAATAACAGCAGTAGTGCATTAATTATAGGAGGAAATATTGGTAAAAATAAAATTACACCCAACGAAAATGCTTGGAAAGATTATGAAATTTGCTTCAACGAATTATTTGATTGTGTAGATTATTTTGTAGTAAATGTAAGCAGCCCCAACACACCTGGATTAAGAGAGTTGCAAGAAAAAGATGCACTTAAAAAAATAATAGCACATGTACAAAATATCAATCATGGAAAAACTGTGCCCAAACCTTTGTTATTAAAAATAGCACCAGATTTAACACAAGAGCAATTAGACGATATTGTAGCATTAAGTTTTGAAATTAAATTAGATGGCTTAGTTGCAACCAATACAACCATTAGCAGACAAGGGCTTCAAGCAAATACTTCTGTTATTGAAACTATTGGAGCAGGAGGATTAAGTGGTTTTCCCTTACAAAAAAGAAGCACAGAAGTTGTAGATTATTTAGTCAAACAAACTCAACATAAAATTCCAATCATTGCCAGTGGAGGAATTTTTACAGGCAATGATGCAAAAGAAAAATTAAATGCTGGAGCTTCACTTGTTCAAGTTTGGACAGGCTTTATTTATCAAGGTCCATCAATAGTAAAAAATATTTGTAAAACATTGCTTACAACAAATGAATAATTTTTTAACTGCTATGATCAGCTACAACAACCCATTTACCTTTTATTTTTCTAAATAATAAACTATAATGCCCAAAAATATTTCCAACTGTTCTGTTTAATTCCCATTTACCTATTACAAAATAATATTCATTCGAAAGCTTTTTAATGCTAATAAGCGTAGAAGTAAATTTGCCCATATAAGCTGTATCAGGATAGCTTTTTTTGTAGTTTTCCAACGTAGCATTATAGCCAAAAGTTAAACCCTTTTTCCCAATAAACATAAGGCTATCATTATTCCAATAACCAATCATAAATTTCTCAAGGCTGCCATTATTCCATGCACTTTCTTGAGTCTTTAAAATTTGTTTTATGGCTTCTTCATCTTTGTTTTGTGCATAGCTATTAAAGGCAATAAAAACGAAAAGCAGTAAGCTTATTTTTTTCATAAAATCAGTTTAAAAATGTAATAATAAATGGTAATGGTTAAAAATACACTTCAAGGGAATAGTAACATGAAAAAGTTTGGAAAATTTAAAATTTAGCGTAAAAATAAAGCTCTAATTACTTACCTTCGCAACCTTTAAAATAAGGCATTACAAGCATTTTGGGCAATGAAAAAATATAAAGAATTTGAAGGATTACATCTTCCTGAAATTGAAAAAGAAATATTAAAGCAGTGGCAACAAGAACAGGCTTTTGAAAAAAGTATATCACTACGTGAAGGCTCTACACCTTTTGTGTTTTACGAAGGTCCACCAAGTGCTAATGGTATGCCAGGCATTCATCATGTTATTTCAAGAACATTAAAAGATTTGGTGTGTCGTTACAAAACCATGCAAGGTTTTCAGGTAAAACGTAAAGGTGGTTGGGATACTCATGGATTGCCTGTAGAATTAGGTGTAGAAAAAGAATTAGGCATAACTAAAGAAGATATTGGCAAAAAAATTTCTGTTGAAGATTATAATCAAAAATGTAGAGAAGCAGTTCTGCGTTATAAAAAAGAATGGGACGATATTACTACCAAAATGGGCTATTGGGTTGATTTGAATAAACCCTATGTAACCTTTGAAAACAATTATATAGAAAGCCTTTGGTGGTTATTGAAAAAATTGTACAACAGAAATTTATTGTACGAAAGTGTAAGCATTCAACCTTATAGTCCTGCTGCTGGCACAGGTTTATCTTCACACGAATTAAACCAACCTGGCACTTATAAAGATGTAAAAGATACTAGTGCAACTGTAATGTTTAAAGCAGTTAGTGAATCTTTAGTCAATAAATCTTTTAGTAAAGATAAATTAACTATTGACCCAATAACCAATGATATTTTTTTCATGGCTTGGACAACAACGCCTTGGACCTTACCATCAAATCTTGGATTAACTGTTGGGGCAAATATTGAGTATGTTTTAGTAAAAACATTCAATCCTTTATCACATAAAATTATTTATGTAATTCTTGCAAAGGCCTTGCTGCATAAGTATTTTAAAGCAGAAGGAGAAAATGCAGATTTTGAAAATTATCAGCCCGAAAATAAAATTATTCCTTACTCAATTATTGCAAATTTTAAAGGTTCTGAATTAGAAGGAATTGCTTACGAACAACTATTACCTTTTGAAGATAATACAATAGATAACCCCAATTCTTTTAAAATTTTATTGGGCGATTTTGTTACAACAGAAGATGGTACAGGCATTGTACACACTGCTCCTGCTTTTGGTGCAGATGACTTTCGTGTAGGCAAAAAATATGATATTGGTATCTTGACAATGGTAGATAAAAGAGGAAAATTTTTATCAGGAATTAAAGATGGTATTTTTTTGTATGGCGATGAATATGTAAAAGAAGCCTACTTAACCAATGCTGAAAAAGAAGTTGAATTTAATAAGCAAAAACAAATTTTAGAAGCTAACGGAAAAGTAAAAGATTTAAAAAAATATTTAAGCGTTGATGATAGAATTGTGTTGAAATTGCAAGAAGAAGGCAAGCTTTTCAAAAAAGAAAAATACGACCATAATTATCCTCATTGCTGGCGTACAGATAAACCTATTTTATATTATCCTTTAGATGCGTGGTTTATAAAAACAACTGCATTAAAAGATAGAATGGTAGAACAAAACAAAACCATTAATTGGAAACCAAAAAGTACTGGAGAAGGACGTTTTGGCAACTGGTTAGAAAATATGGTAGATTGGAATTTATCTCGTTCGAGATATTGGGGAACTCCTTTGCCAGTATGGAAAACAGAAGATGGCGAAGAACAAATTTGTATAGGAAGTATAGAAGAGTTAGAAGCCAATATTCATCCAAAAAGCCCTGTGCAAAAAATTACAGATTTACACAAACCACAGGTAGATGATATTATTTTAAAATCATCTACTGGTAAGGAAATGAAACGTGTTTCAGATTTGGTTGATGTTTGGTTTGATAGTGGTGCCATGCCTTATGCACAATGGCATTTTCCTTTTGAAAATGTACAAACATTTACCGAAAATTATCCTGCAGATTTTATTGCTGAAGGTGTAGATCAAACACGTGGCTGGTTTTATACTTTGCATGCTATTGCATCATTAATAAAAGAAGATATTATTGAAGAATTAACTAATCAAGGTTATGATGCTACTATAATAGAGAAAGTAAAAGGCATAGCTTATAAAACTGTTGTAAGCAATGGTTTGGTATTGGATAAGAATGGAAATAAAATGAGCAAACGCTTAGGCAATGTTGTAAACCCATTCGAAACAATTGAAAAATATGGAGCCGATGCTACAAGATGGTATTTAATTACCAATGCATCGCCTTGGGATAATTTAAAATTTGATATAGAAGGCATCAAAGAAGTACAGCGAAAATTCTTTGGCACTTTATACAACACTTATCAGTTCTTTGTTTTATACAGCAATGTTGATGAATTTGCTTTTAAAGAAAATTATATTCCTTTAGAACAAAGACCAGAAATTGATAGATGGATTTTATCTTCTTTAAACACATTAATTAAAGAAGTTACTGCATCTATGAACGATTATGAACCAACACAGGCAGGAAGATTAATTGAAAATTTTGTTGATGAACATTTAAGCAACTGGTATGTTCGTTTATGCAGAAGACGTTTTTGGAAAGGCGAATACGAACACGATAAAATTTGTGCTTATCAAACCTTGTACGAATGTTTAGAAACAATAGTTCGTTTGATAGCTCCTATTTCACCATTTTTTAGCGATGCCATTTTTCAAAACTTAAATAAAATTACACAGCGTTTTGAGGCAAATTCTGTTCATCATGTTTTATACCCAACACCTAATGAAATAGCTATAGATAAAGCATTAGAAGAAAGAATGCAACTGGCTCAAGATACTTGCTCATTGGTTTTATCTATTCGTAAAAAAGCAAACATAAAAGTTCGTCAGCCATTGCAAAAAGTAATGATACCTGTATTAAATCCTGAAATGAAATTACAATTAGAAAGAGTGGAGGATTTAATTAAAAGCGAGGTAAATGTAAAAGAGCTACAATACTTAACAGAAACAGAAGGTATTATTAAGAAAAAAGCAAAAGCCAATTTTAAAATTTTAGGTGCAAAGCTTGGAGCAAATATGAAAGAAGCTGCTTCATTAATTGCCAGTTTTAACCAACAACAAATTGCAGAAATAGAACAAAAAGGTGCAATAGAAATTGCTATTCAAAACTCATCTTATACTATTTTACAAAATGATATTGAAATTACAGCAGAAGATATTCCAGGCTGGTCAGTTGCAGTAAAAGGAAGTTTAACAGTAGCATTGGATATTACCATTACTCCTGAACTGCAAAGTGAAGGCGATGCCAGAGAGTTCGTAAATCGTGTACAAAATATTAGAAAAGAAAACAATTTTGAACTTACAGACCGTATATTCGTGCAAATAGAAAAAAATAATGTTCCTGAGAGCATTGAAAACTCTATCAATCAACATAAAACTTATATTTGCGGCGAAATTTTAGCAGATTCTATTAATTGGGAAACCAATATTTCTCATAAAATTGTAGAAATAGAAGTTAATAATGTTTTGCTAAAGATTGCAGTAACAAAAAAAGGATAAGCTTATGGCAACTAAAAAAATTGCTCCTAAAAAAGCTGTTAAACCTGTAAAAAAGGTAGCACCTGTAAAAAAAGCAAAAGCAGCAGCAAAACCTGTTGCTAAAAAAACAGTAAAACCTGCTAAGCCTGTAAAAAAGGTAGCACCTGTAAAAAAAGCAAAAGCAGCAGCAAAACCTGTTGCTAAAAAGGTTGTAAAACCTGCTAAGCCTATAAAAAAGGCTGCACCTGCAAAAAAGGTAAAAGCAGCAGCAAAACCTGTTGCTAAAAAAGTTGTAAAACCTGTTAAGCCTGTAAAAAAGGCTGCACCTGCAAAAAAGGTAAAAGCAGCAGTAAAACCTGTTGCTAAAAAGGTTGTAAAACCTGCTAAGCCTGTAAAAGAAAAAAAGCAAAAAATAGAAAAACCTGTAAAAGTTAAAAAAGAAAAGGTTGAGAAAATAAAACCTATTAAAGTACCTAAGGCTCCAAAAGAAAAAGTGAAAAAAATTTTAAAGGCTTCGGATATTATTAAAAAATCGGCTCCAAAAGTTACTAAAGCAAGTGGTATAGAAAAATCTACTACCATAATTCCTTTAAAACAAAGACCTAAAAAAGCAAACGAAGAACCTGTAAAAGAACTAAAAGCACCACCTAAAACAAGTGTAAAAACTTCAAAACCTTATCAACCTGGTTATACGCCTTTAGGTTCAAGAGTTGAAGTTGCTGCACCTGGTGCTCCTTTAGTAAGATATAGTGATGCTGAGTTAAATGAGTTTAAAGAAATCATTATAAAAAAATTAGAATCTGCAAAAAGAGAGTTAGCCTATTTTCAAGGTGTAATAACAAGAAAAGATGAAACAGGAGACAATGATGAAGGACGATATATGACAATGGAAGATGGAAGTTTGAGCATGGAACGTGAACAAATAGGACAAATGGCAAGCAGAACAATTAGCTATATAGATAATTTAAACAAAGCCTTGATGCGTATAGAAAATAAAACTTATGGTGTATGCAGAAAAACAGGAAAGTTAATAGATAAAGCTCGTTTGCGTGCAGTGCCTCATGCTACTTTAAGTTTAGAAGCAAAACTTGGTTTAGTAAAAACTTCATCTGAAGAATAAAATTCTCAAAATATAAAAATTAGCTTTAAGCCCCGAAAGGGGCTTTTTATTTTTTTTGAAAAAAAACATACCGATAAACTCCTTTATCTATTTTTTATAAATAACTTTTCTTGTAGATTTGATTGTGGCAACTCCTTTATTAACTATAACATTTCTTGGAACTGGTACAAGCAGTGGTGTACCAATGATTGCTTGCGATTGTACAGTTTGTACTTCAAATAACTTCAAAGATAAAAGGCTTAGAAGCAGTATTATGATTCAATCTGCTACAACTACTATTGTGGTTGATACAACACCAGATTTCAGGTATCAAATGCTTCGCAATAAAGTAAAAAAATTAGATGCAATTTTATTTACACATCCTCATAAAGATCATATTGCAGGCTTAGATGATGTAAGAGCATTCAATTATTTTTCTAAAAAAACAATGCCTTTATATGCAAACTCTTTAACTGAAGATGCTTTACGCAGAGAGTTTTATTATGCATTTTCTGATAAAAAATACCCTGGTGTTCCTGAATTAGAAATGAATACAATTGATACAACCCCTTTTTTTATTGGCGATATTCCTATACAACCCTTTATTGTTTGGCATTTGAAAATGCCTGTGTTTGCTTTTAAATTTGGAGATTTTACATACATAACAGATGCTAACAAAATTGATGAACATGAAAAAGAACTTATAAAAAATTCAAAAGTTTTAGTACTTAATGCTTTAAGAAAAGAAAAACATTTATCCCATTTTACATTAGATGAAGCAACACATTTAGCCAATGAATTAAATGCCAAGCAAACTTATTTTACACACATTAGTCATCAACTTGGCTTGCATAATACAATAAATAATCAACTACCTACACATATACAATTAGCTTACGATGGATTACAATTTCAAGTATAATTTTTAAAATAAAATAGCTTAACTTTTTAATTAAAATGTAATGAAAAAATTATTGAAAGAATATTTTACATTTTCAAAAAAAGAAAGAGTTGCTATTATTATTCTACTACTAATTATTATTACTGCTGTTATACTTCCTTATTTTTTAAAAATAAAAACCAATAAAGTTGTTGTAGATAAAGCTTTGGCAGATACTATAGCTGCACTACAAAGTAGAAAAGAAAAAGATAAAACATTTGTATCTAACAATAAAAAAGATTCAACAAATGCAACAATGCTTGCAGCAACGCTATTCTATTTTGACCCTAATACATTAGATGCTGAAGGATGGAGAAAACTTGGATTAAGAGAACGAACTATTAAAACTATTTTAAATTATACAAGCAAAGGAGGTAAGTTTAAAAACCCTGAAGACATCAGGAAAATATGGGGTTTAAGTAAAGATGAAGCAGATAGAATTATTCCGTACATAAGAATTGAACAAAGAAATAATACTTACACAAACAATAAAAATTCAAGTAATAAAGAAACTTTGTTTGATGTAAATACTGCAACTGCATGGCAGTTGAAACAAATACCAACAATGGGCACATCGCTACCCTATAGAATTGTAAAATATAGAGAGAGATTAGGAGGTTTTATTGCATTACATCAAGTAAAAGAAGTGTATGGTATGGGAGATTCTTTATACAATAGCATATTACCCTATTTAACTTTTAAGCCTAAAAAAATAATACAAATAAATATTAATACAGCATCAGAAAATGATTTAAGTGCACACCCTTATATTGATAAATCTATTGCAAAAGCATTGGTTGAGCAACGAAGTAAAAATGGTGCATATAAAAGAGTAGATGAAATTAAAACAAGGATATTTTTTCTTACTGATTTCGATTATAACAGGATTGCACCTTATGTAACTGTTAGTGAAAATTAGTTTTTTCTAAACATCAATACTAACATTTACCCATTCATCATCAAATGTTGCATTGTATTTTTTATAAAAATGAATAGCTGGTTCGTTCCAATTTAAAACTTGCCAAACAATTCCAGAAAACTTTTTTTCTTTTGCTTCATCAATTAATTTATTCATTAAAAGTTTGCCAATTCCTTTACCTCTATAGTTCTCAGTAATAATAATATCTTCTAAATACATTCGTTGACCTTTCCAAGTGCTGTAACGAATGTAGTACAACGCAAAGCCTACAATTATTTCTTTATGGTTAGAATTATCGCAAGCAACCCAACTCCAACAAACAGGATTTTTACCAAAACTACTTTCTTCGAAATGTTCTAAAGAAACAGTTACTTCGTTAGGTGCTTTTTCATACAATGCCAATTCCTGTACAAGCTCTAACAGGCGTTTGCAATCTTTTTTTTCTGCTCTTCTTAATGTAATCATTTGATGAATAGAGATGTAATTTTCTTTAAAAAATTATTGACCTTGAGCTAAACTATAACCTTTTTTATCTCCCCAACTATTCAATAATTCTAAACTACAAATTTTAAAATCACCACTAAGACTTACATACAAACCAATAATATCTTGTTGATTCAACGCATCATTATCTATACTTTCAAATCGTGCATTATATTGGTTTACTAAGTTTGTATAACGGCTACCTGTAGGCCAAACTTGAGTACCACGATTGCTTATATTAACAAGTTTAAATTTTACACCTGCATGACGTAAACATTTTTTTGCCAACTCTTCTGGCTGAACATTACTTTCAATAAACATATCTACACCTACAATTTTTTCACTAATGTTTTCTGTTGTTTCCAACATAGGATTTTCGTCTAAATGCAATACAGTACAAGAGTAGGGTACATCATCTATATTTGGCTTAGGGTTGTGTTTTGGCTGTTTACCAAAGTTCGAAATAATTGTATCAGCAAAGGTTGTTGTATTTACAGATGGGGTTGATTTATCTCCAAAATCTCCAGTATGTACACCACTTTCTAAGGTATAGAGCAAAGCATTTTCAATCAATGTAGCACTTTCCATTAAGCCTAAGTGTTGCAACATGCCTATACCACTCAATAATAATGATGTAGGATTAGCAATATTTTTTCCAGCAATATCTGGAGCAGTTCCATGCACTGCTTCAAAAATTGAAATATGGTCGCCAATATTTGCACTTGGTGCAAAACCTAAACCACCCACCAAACCTGCACATAAATCACTAACAATATCACCTTGTAAATTGGTTAAAACAACTACATCAAATAAATCAGGTCGTGTTACCAATTTCATACACAAATCATCAACAATTACATCATCTGCTTTTAATTCAGGATATTCTTTTGCTACTTCATAAAACACTTCTAAAAACAAGCCATCTGTTATTTTCATGATGTTTGCTTTATGCCCACAAGTAATTCTTTTGGCTCCTTTTTTCTTAGCCATTTCAAAAGCATAACGAATAACTTGTGTACTGCCAGGTCTTGTAATAAATCTTCTACTCAAAGCTACATCATGTGTAAGCATGTGTTCTACACCACCATAAGTATCTTCAATATTTTCACGAACTATTGTAACATCTATTGGAATACCAGCTTTGCTAAAAACAGTATCTACACCATGCAAAGTTTGAAAAGTTCTTTTGTTGGCATAAGTATTCCATGTTTTACGAGCAGTAACATTTACACTTTTTACTCCTTTTCCTTTTGGAGTTTCCATAGGTCCTTTAAATAAAATACCAGTATTTTCAATGGTTTGCTGAGCTTGAGGAGTCATTCCATTGCTGAAACCTTTATCAAAAACCCATTTACCCATTTCTACTACTTCGTATTCCAATGCAACCTTAGCAGCATTGAAAATGTTTAAAGTAGCATCCATTATTTCAGGTCCTATTCCATCACCTTTTGCAACAGCAATCTTTATCATATTTCTAATATTTTGCTGCAAAAGTAAGGATTGAAATAGTTTAAAACTTATGATTAATGATTTATGCCCAAAACCCTTTAGTTACAAGTATTTCAGTGGTAATAAACTACTTATTTTCTAATTCATTACTAAGTTCAAGTAACAAGTGCAACACCTGTTCAACCTTTTGGGCGGGGTACCCCGCCCAAAAG